>Ga0316201_10002024_pt1 | contig 14201 bp, 10 predicted proteins | sample CS6wburrow_MG_FD_204516 | JGI IMG/M metagenome (GOLD analysis project Ga0316201, IMG submission 204516) | Coastal sediment microbial communities from Delaware Bay, Delaware, United States - CS-6 worm burrow | ecosystem: Environmental > Aquatic > Marine > Coastal > Sediment | place: USA... | reverse complement strand
AAAATTACGATGAGGACACCCATCAGGTTGTCGACACAAGACAACTGGACGGTAGAGCTGTACGGGGCGTTCTTTATTTCGTCCGCCTGCACAAAGAGATGACCGAGATTGCCCAGCGTCTCAAGATAAACAAGCAGGCACAGGCTCAGCAGTCTGCAAACGCAGGAGGCTTTACGCCGCCCCCGGTTGAACCGGCTCCCGCCGCTGATCGGAGAAAACTGCGAGCCAACAAGGGTCTTGTCAGACAGCTGGTCGCAGAGGAAGATGAAGACGGGCTCGTGGCGCTGTGCCTGGATGATAAGAAAACCATACGGTTTATGCAGCGTCAGCTCTATGACCCAATCGAAGAAAATCGGTGGAAAACCGCGTGGCTTATTGGAAAAGTTACCTCTCGTGTAGCCACAAGGGATCCTGGTCAGGTATCGGAACTGGTTCACCGGTTATTTGAGGCCTGCTCCGATTCTGCTGCCACTCCATGGGGTATGATTGAGACAATTGGTTCTGTAGTCGCCCATAGGCCTGATATATTTGGTGCTTTTACCAAGCATTTGCTGGGGTTTGTTGGTGCCGATTCTACAAGGGTCCAAGTGATATGGGCTTTGGCTGAAATAGCGGAAAAAAGACCTGATTTAGTTCGCGAAACACCTTTTTTTTCTATGTTTCAATTTCTCAATCACCCGGAAGCTGCAGTCAGAGGCCAAATGGCGCGGCTTCTTGGTCGAATTACCGCCACTGAAGCGACGATGCAGCTCATGGGGCTGCATAACGATACCGGTGAGCTGATTATTTGGGAACAGGGTGTTCCGGTTCAGACTACCGTTGCCGAACAAGCATCCAGGGCAATCAATAAAATACAAGGAAATAAGGCACAATGAGTACACCAATTCAGAGCATCAAAACAATAAAACCTGCTGGACAGCTCAGTGATCAGGAGCAAGAAAAGAGCCAGGCCCAGTTGGATTATGAAGAGGGGCGAGGATATATAGAAAGAGGTGAGGCTGCTCTTGCTGCTGTAGCGCTTCACAATGCGCTGCAGGGGTTTGAAGAGGAAAACAATAGTCAAGGCATGGCCAATGCATTGAACCAGCTGGGCCACGCGTGTCTGCAGAGGAAGGAATATGAAAAAGCGCATATTCATTACCAGCGTGCCTGGGAAATTTGTGAGAAACTCAATGACCCCATGAGCCTTACCGCACTTTCGAAACAACTTGTTGAAGTGCATCGAGGTTTGAAAGAATACCGTAAGGCTCTGGAAATTTGTTTTGATATTCTGGATACATATCAAAAAAACAATGATCCTCAGGGGACAGTAGATATTCTCGATATTATTGCAGAAATTTATCTTGATGCCGGTGATCGGGATAAAGCGGCTGACACGTACAAAACGGCTGCCTCGATACACAGGAATTACAAGCACCAAAAAATTGCAGAGTCATATCTGCAGAAAGCCGCTGAACTGAGCAGCGGCAAGTGATAAGGAGCCTATGTTTACCGGCATAATCCAGGGGCGGGGGAAGTTGCTCAGCCGCAGATCGACGAAAGGCGGGCTGGCGTTCGAGCTGGAAGCTGATTTTGACATCTCAGATCCTCATGAAGGTGAGTCAATTGCCGTCAATGGTGCCTGCCTGACAGCATATAACATTCGAGGAAGGCGCTTTATGGCAGATGTATCGCCTGAGAGTCTCTCCAGAACAACTCTTGGTAACCTTGCTGCAAATGGCATGGTAAACCTTGAACGCGCCTTGCGTCTTTCAGATCGACTTGGAGGACACCTTGTATCCGGCCATATTGATTGTGTTGGAAAAGTTTCCGGGATCAAAAAACAAGGGGAATTTACGGTCTGGAGCTTCAATGTGCCAGAGGAGCAGGATCGCTATATCATTGAGAAGGGATCAATTACCATTGATGGGGTCAGTCTGACCGTCAACAGTTGTTCACGGGGAAATTTTTCCGTCTCTATCATTCCACACACGATGGAAGTCACAACCTTGGGAAGGTTGAGAAATGGCAGTGTGGTTAATATTGAAGTTGATATCATCGGCAAGTATATAGAAAAACTATTGTCTGCCAAACCAGAAAAAGCGAGGGGTTCTTCCAGTATTAGTTCGGCATTTTTGGCTGAAAACGGATACATATAACTGGGTAAATCAATAATATTGTATGTGAGTTAACTATGGCAGTGAGTCCGATAGGTGAAGTGATAGAAGATATCAAGGCCGGTAAAATGATCATCCTTGTTGATGACGAAGATCGGGAGAATGAAGGCGATCTTACCATGGCCGCTGAAGCGGCAACACCAGAGGCTATTAATTTTATGGCCACTCATGGCAGGGGACTCATATGTCTTACCATGAGCCCGGATATTATCGATCAGTTGAAATTACCAATGATGGTGACGGAAAATGAGTCACCGTACGGTACAGGTTTCACCGTAAGCATAGAAGCGCGAACCGGTGTTTCAACAGGCATTTCGGCAGCTGATCGGGCTCACACAGTCCTGACTGCAGTAAATCCGGATGCCACTCCCTATGATATTATCAGCCCAGGGCATATTTTCCCATTGCGGGCAAAAGAAGGAGGCGTTCTCGTCAGAACGGGCCAGACGGAAGGGTCAGTTGATCTTGCCCGGCTCGCAGGTATGCGAACCGCCGGAGTCATTTGTGAGATCATGAATGAAGACGGTACCATGGCGCGCATGCCCGATCTTGAAAAGTTTGCCGAAAAACATGGTCTTAAGATCGCCACGATTGCCGATCTTGTGGCCTATCGTCTCCGGCAGGATGTTCTCGTTCACCGCGCGGCACAGGCACGCATACCTACCAACCATGCTGGTGATTTTGAGGCAATCGTATATAAAAACGATGTCGATCTAATGGAGCACATCGCTCTGGTTAAGGGTGAGATTGCTGCTGACAGTAAGGTACTTGTCAGGGTTCATTCGGAATGCTTAACCGGCGATGTTTTTTCTTCAGCCCGATGTGATTGTGGTGGACAATTGCATGCGGCGATGAAAATGATCGACAAGCATGGCAGTGGTGTTGTTCTCTACATGCGACAGGAAGGGCGGGGTATTGGTCTAGTAAACAAAATTAAAGCTTACAAGCTGCAGGATGAAGAAGGGGTTGATACGGTCGAGGCTAACATCAAGCTCGGTTTCAAGGCGGATCTGAGGGATTATGGTCTCGGAGCTCAAATCCTTCGGGATCTCGGTGTCACCAAAATGGCAATGCTGACGAATAATCCCAAAAAAATTGTCGGTATAGAGGGGTACGGCATTGAAGTTGTCGATCGAATCCCCATAGAGATGATCGCAGGTGACGAAAATAAAGAATATTTGATGTGCAAACGAGACCGGATGGGGCACTTGATTGAAGTTGAATAATTGTTGTCTATGAGGCACAAAAAACCATTTTCATTGATAAAATCGAGGTAGAGACAGAAAAAATGGCAAATTACATAGAAGGGAATCTTCAAGCAGACGGCAAAAAATTTGGTATTGTTGTGGCGCGGTATAATTCTTTTATTTCTGAAAAATTGCTCGAAGGCGCCCTTGACAGTCTCCTCCGCTCGGGGGCTCAGGAATCAGATATTGATGTCGTCAGGGTTCCCGGATGTTTTGAAATCCCGCTCATCGCTAAAAAATTGGCAGATTCACAAAAATACGATGGCGTTATTTGCCTGGGAGTAGTAATTCGCGGCGCTACTCCTCACTTTGATGTTGTTGTCAATGAGGTTTCCAAAGGGGCTGCCCAGGTTGGGTTGGACTCGGGAGTTCCTGTCTTATTCGGCGTATTGACGACCGAAACCATAGAGCAGGCAATTGAGCGATCTGGTACCAAGGCCGGAAACAAGGGCGCTGAAGTGGCGGTTGCTGCTATTGAAATGGTGAATGTCGTCGATGCCCTGAGCTAGACACTATATTTAGACTATATTGCTGTAGGTCAACACCAGGTGCCATCAGAGCAGACAATTGCGCTGTGTGCAAACAGGAAACCATATGGGAACGCGACGTAAATCAAGGGAGGCTGCGCTGCAGTTCCTGTTTCAGGAGGATTTTATCGGTACTGCTGCCGAAGCGTCGGTCGAGGAGTCCCCTGAAGATCGTTTTAATACCTTTTGCAGTCACTACCAGATAAGCCGCAAGGCGCGTCCCTATGCTTTTGAGCTTTTACAGGGAATTTTGCTCAAGCGACATGAAATAGACGCCGCCATACGAGAACATGCAACGAATTGGCGGCTTGAACGTTTAGCAGTAACGGACAGAAATTTGCTTCGTGTCGGTGTGTATGAAATGCTTTTTACGGAAGACGTTCCGCCGCAAGTTGCGATTAACGAAGCGGTGGAAATTGCTAAACGTTTTGGTTCTGCCGACTCCCCTGCATTTGTAAATGGTGTTCTTGATGCAGTGCAAGGCTCACGTCAGCTGGCCGATGGCTCAATCACCTGAATGCTGTCACCGAATTGAATAGTTCTTCTCTGCAGGGTTGATAATTCAATGTTGTTTTCCTATCTCGTCCTTGGTGTATCCAGATGTCAGATCCATTACCTATAACGGTGTGAGTTTGCCCATACAGACTTTTTCTTCATGGACCAATTAAATGCTCATATTGCATTTTATGATGATTGCGGGTACATCTAGCCCGGATAATGATCGTTCATTGATAGAAATCCAGGTAGGGGAGTATAATTGCCTATGGCGCAGTCTCAGGAAAAAAGCAAACCGAGTTTCAAAAACGAATTCTTTGCAATACTCGGACTCTTTATTGCCACATTTTTATTTCTCAGCATCTTTTCCTCGCAAGTCTCTTCATCGGGAAATTGGTGTGGAGAGGTTGGCAAACTGGTTGCCCAGATTTTAGTTGGATTTATCGGCTGGGGTGCTTACTTGCTGATAGCGCTTTTGGTGGTGCTCTCCACCCTCATTTTCAGTTCTCACCTATCGTTTGATCGAATTCCGCAGGTTACGCTCGGTACAACGGGAGCGGTCATCTCCTGTTGTGGACTCTTCTCATCACTTTATCTGCGTAATCCTGATCTTCTTGAGGCCGGTGGGTTTCTTGGGAAAACTGTTTTTAATCTGAGCCACTCGCTGCTTGGTGATACAGGTACCGTGCTGCTCTTGATCCTGATATTACTGATTTCTCTGATGCTGGCCACACAGTTTTCACCATATCAGCTTGCTATCATGGTTTGGCGGATAATCAAAGGGCTTGGCAAAGGGATCTGGAACCTTCTGAAAAAGATTCAACAGAGAAAACAAAAACAAAAAATCGCCAGAAAAAAACAACAAATCAAAACGTTATCAGAATCTATACCTGAGCCGGAACTTAACCCTGTGGTGCCATCCATCCCGCCAGTTGTTAATGAACAGCCTGGCCCTGCATCTATTGACGAAGAATCTGACTTCAGCGCTGCACGGATTGCCAGAGGCGACTGGAAGCTGCCGCCATTGTCTATCCTTTCCAGTAACGATCAGGTCGCTGAAAAAATTGACCGGGATGTCTATCTCAAGGTATCCAAGCAGCTTGAGCAGAAACTGAAAAATTTTGGTGTTTCCGGCAAAGTGGTCGGTATATCCCCGGGACCGGTAGTAACAACATACGAATACGCTCCGGCACCCGGCATAAAAATAAATAAAATCGTCAGCCTTGCAGATGATTTGGCACTTGGCTTGAGAGCGCAGTCGGTGAGGGTGGTTGGTTCTGTTCCAGGAAAATCTGCTCTTGGAATAGAGATACCAAACGAAATCAGACAGGTAGTATATATTCGCGATCTACTGGCCACGGAACAATTTCGTACTCATAAGAATCGCCTTGGTATCGTTCTCGGCCTTGATGTCGTTGGGAATCCGGCAATTGCAGATTTAGCCAGGATGCCGCATCTGCTCATTGCCGGTGCAACAGGTGCCGGTAAGAGTGTTGCCATAAATTCAATTATTGCTTCGATTCTTTTTAACGCAACTCCTGATGATGTACGTTTTTTGATGGTAGATCCGAAGCGTATCGAATTATCCGGTTATGAAGGCATACCCCATCTACTCCACCCTGTGGTTGTGGAACCAAAGCTGGCCAGCAGGGCATTGTTGTGGGGAGTGAGGGAGATGGAGCGCCGATATCGGCTGCTTGAGGAAGCACGAGTAAAAAGTTTTGATTCGTATAATGACGCAGCCGATGAAAAACTGCCCTACATTGTCATCATCGTGGATGAGCTTGCAGATTTGATGATGGTTGCTTCTAAAGACGTAGAGGCTGCCATTGCGCGTTTGGCGCAGATGGCCCGAGCTGCCGGTATTCACTTGATTCTTGCAACTCAGCGTCCCTCCGTGGATGTTTTGACCGGTCTCATAAAAGCTAACTTTCCGACGAGAATAGCCTTTAAGGTGTCCTCAAAAGTCGATTCCAGAACGATTATTGATACCTCGGGCGCAGAGCATCTCCTGGGGATGGGAGATATGCTTTATATGCCTCCTGGTTCATCGGCAATACAGCGGGTACATGGTTCCTATATCTCTGAGCAGGAAACGGCTGATCTTGTCTCATTTCTAAAAAAACAGGGTGAAGCAGTTTACGATGAATCAGTGCTTGAACAAGTAGAAGAGGAGGGAGCAGCGGCAGGCTTTCATAACGGTGAGGAACATGATGAGCGCTATGATGAAGCGGTCGCCATTGTCTGCGAGTCTGGACAGGCCTCGATTTCAATGGTTCAAAGACGGCTGAGAATAGGCTACAACAGGGCGGCGCGAATCATCGAAATGATGGAAAAAGAGGGAGTTGTCGGTCCAGCAGACGGTGCCAAGCCACGGGAAGTTCTGGCTCGCCATTCTTACGATTGAGAGGGCTGTCAAAAAATTAATTTCCTTGACAATTACCAGGCAACCTTTTATAAGAAAATTCTTGGAAAAATGAGTGAGCGTTCATTTTTTTTGACGCTATTTGCTGAAAGAATTGTGGCGGTTTTATTATTAGGTATATCAACCAGTTATGCAGCTTCTTCCGGAGTGCTGCCCAGCTGGTGCAAAAACACTAGCTGTAAAGGATTTGTTTCGGTTTAAGTGGGTCCTGTCAGTTCAGGGCCACAACAGTTAAAACTAACTGAGGAGGTAGTTAAATGCCAAGTTATGTAGAGCCTGAAAAATGTGACGGCTGTAAAGGCGGTGACAAAACTGCATGTATGTACATCTGCCCCAACGACTTGATGGTACTCAACGTTGAGACGATGTTGGCTTACAATCAGGAGCCGGACGCATGTTGGGAATGCTACTCCTGCGTAAAGATTTGCCCGCAGGGCGCGATCTTTGTTCGCGGTTACGATGACTTCGTACCGATGGGCGGGCAGGTGCATCCAATGCGTTCATCTGATTCCATTATGTGGACGGTAAAGTTCCGTAATGGTGCTATGAAACGCTTCAAGTTCCCGATCCGCACCACGGCTGAAGGTGCTGCCAATGCTTATGCGGGTGAAAAAGGCGCAAACCTTGATGATGAATGTCTGCTCCTAGAGTCAGATCTTCCGACCCCTAAGTTTGATTAGTTTGAAATCTTAAAATCTTTTATTCAAAAGGAGATTTGAATATGGCATTACCAAACAAACCAAAAGGCGAGCTCAAAGCGGTAGTCGATCCTGAAGTCGTAGAAATGGACGTCGATGCCCTGATTATTGGCGGTGGTATGGCAGCATGCGGTACTGCATTTGAGATCAAGAAGTGGGCTCCTGAGGACATGAAAATTCTGTTGGTTGACAAAGCATGTATTGAGCGTTCCGGCGCTGTTGCCCAGGGCCTTTCAGCCATCAACACCTATGTTGGCGAAAACCCGATTGAAAGCTACGTGAAAATGGTCCGCAACGACCTCATGGGCGTAGTGCGTGAAGATCTCATCTATGACTGTGGCCGCCACGTTGATGAGTCTGTAAAATTGTTCGAGGAATGGGGCCTACCCGTCTGGAAGAAAAGTGATGACGGTGAGAACCTTGATGGTGCCAAGCCCGCTCCAACCCTGCGTGAGGGTGGAACTCCGGTACGCACAGGTAAATGGCAGATCATGATCAACGGTGAGTCTTATAAATGCATCGTTGCTGAGCCAGCAGCTACTGCTCTTGGTGCTGATAATATGCTTGAGCGTGTATTTATCGTCAAGCTGTTTCTTGACAAAAACAAGCCAAACCAGATTGCTGGCGCAGCTGGTTTCTCTACCAGAGAAAACAAGGTATACGTCATCAAATGTAAAACTGCTGTCGTAGCGTGCGGTGGTGCGGTAAATATCTTCCGTCCGCGTTCTACCGGTGAGGGTAAAGGCCGCGCCTGGTATCCAATCTGGAATGCCGGTTCCACCTATACTCTGGCAGCTCAGGTTGGTGCAACACTGACCATGATGGAAAACCGTTTCACGCCTTCTCGTTTCAAGGATGGCTACGGACCGGTTGGAGCATGGTTCCTGCTGTTTAAAGCAAAAGTATCCAACGGCCTCGGAGAGTTTTACGCCGGCGGCGATGCCGCTAAAGAAGAGCTTGAGAAGTTCATGCCGTATGGGGCTTCTCCAGTCACCCCCACCTGTCTGCGCAACCATCTGATGATCAAAGAGCTCAAAGAAGGTCGCGGACCAATTTACATGGCCACTGATGTCGCATTGAATGCGTTCCTCGATGAAAAGCGAGAAGCTGGCATGGACGAAAAGGCCCTGAAGAAGTTCTGGAAACACCTCGAGTCAGAGGCCTGGGAAGACTTCCTGGATATGTCCGTCGGTCAGGCTGGCCTCTGGGCTGGTATGAATGTCGAGCCTGAAAAAGTAGGTTCCGAGATCATGCCGACAGAGCCTTATATGCTTGGTTCTCACTCCGGTTGCTGCGGCATCTGGTGTTCTGGTCCGGATGAGGACTGGGTGCCGGACGTACAGCATGAATCCCGTTCGCACAAGTACAAGTGGGGCTACAATCGCATGACCACCGTTGACGGCCTTTTCACTGCTGGCGATGGCGTTGGAGCTTCAGGACATAAGTTCTCTTCAGGTTCGCATGCAGAGGGCCGCATCGTTGCCAAGCAGATGGTTAAGTACTGTCGCGACAACGCGGACTTCGTACCTGAGCTGAAGGTTTCAGCACAAGAGATTGCCGACGAGATCTATGCTCCGGTTCGTCGTTATCACGAGTTTGTTGGATTATCAACAGCTGCGGATGTCAATCCGAACTATTGCAAGCCTGCCGGGTTAATGATGCGTCTGATGAAGGCCACAGATGAGTATGGCGGCGGAGTTGCTACCTACTACATGACTTCCGGGAAACTTCTGAACATCTGTCTCGATCTTCTTCAACTGCTTCGCGAAGATGCAGAGAAGATGGCTGCCGGCGATCTGCATGAACTGCTTCGCTGCTGGGAGAACTATCATCGCATCTGGTGTGTTGAATCCCATATCCGCCATATCGAGTTCCGTAAAGAATCCCGCTATCCGGGCTTCTATTATCGTTCAGACTACCCGACATGTGATGACGAGAATTGGAAGTGCTTCGTCAACTCAACCTACAATCCTGAAAGCCAGGAATGGAGTTGTGAGAAAGTTGAATGTCTGAATATCTTTCCTACTGATCCCTGGCTGTAATTAACTGATGACAGCTTGATGATCATGATGTAAAAAAATCTCCAGGGGCTCTGGTCCCTGGAGATTTTTTCTATGGTGCTCCCTGGTTTTCAATCGGGAAAGCCTGCAAGATAATACTTGAGGCTTTCCCGATTGAAAAATAAAAAAATTCTTGTTGATTATTTGATAACCGATGATCTGCGAGCGGTTCGAATTCATTGGTTGTCAACAGTGCTATATTTTAAGAGTAACAATGGAGGAAAGGTATGACTGACGAGCAAGGCACCTCTGGTGCAGTTTTGGTCGTAGGCGGAGGTATTAGTGGGCTTACAGCAGCACTTGAAGCCGCCGAAGTCGGAAATGATGTTTTTCTCGTAGACAGAAATCCCTATTTTGGTGGCCGTGTTGCCCAACTCAACCAGTATTTCCCAAAGATGTGTCCGCCAAGTTGTGGTCTAGAGATAAATTTCCGCAGAATAAAGGATAATCGTAAGATTCGCACTTACACCATGACTACCGTTACATCGGTGAGTGGCAGTCCTGGAAATTATGAAGTAGCCCTTGAAGTAGCTCCCCGCTACGTTAACAGTAATTGCACCGCCTGCGGTGATTGCACTGCTGCATGTCCTGACGAGATTGATAACCCGTTCAATTTTGGCATGAATAAATGTAAAGCGGCATATTTGCCGCATGAAATGGCTTTTCCCCGGCGCTATGTCATTGCCAAGAATGCCCTGTCGGCTGAAGGTGCGGAGGCTGTCAAGAGTTCCTGTAAATACAACGCAGTCGATCTTGATATGCAGCCCCAGTCCATGACCCTCAATGTTGCCTCCATCGTCTGGGCGACAGGCTGGGATCCGTATGACCCTGAAAAAATTGATAATCTTAAATACAATCAGTCTGGTGCAATCGTCACCAATATGATGGTTGAACGTATGGCCGCTCCCGGCGGTCCCACTGGTGGTAAGATCGTCATTCCTGGAAGTGATAAAGAACCAGAATCATTTGCCTTTGTTCAGTGTGCCGGATCACGTGACGAAAATCACCTTGAGTATTGTTCTCACATATGCTGCATGGCTACTTTAAAGCAGATGAATTACATCAGGGAGCAGTATCCAGAGGCCAAGATATACGTTTTTTATATTGATCTTCGAACTCCTGGCAAATATGAGAAATTCCGTGAAAAACTGATGGCTGATGAACATGCAACGTTTATCAAAGGAAAAGTTGCAGACCTCGAAATTGAAGCAGATGGTGCGGTTACCGTCATCGCTGAGAACGCCGTAACTGGAGCCAAGATGCAGCAGAGTGTTGATCTGGTAGTTCTGGCAACCGGCATGCAGCCATCTCTTGCAGACGGTGGAGCACCGGCAGGATTGACGCTGGATCCAAACAATTTTGTTCTTTCTGATTTCGACAAGGGATTCATTGGAGCAGGTTGCGCCAAAAAATCTGCCGACGTCGTCACAACAACACAATCATCAACTGCCGCTGCCTTGAAGGCAATTCAGGTTTCCAGGAGGTAATCAACAATGGATAAGAAATATTGTGCCTATTTGTGTTCTGGTTGCGGTATCGGCGATGCTCTTGACATGGAAGCGCTCACCGAAGTTGTAACCGGCGAGATGTCCATGGAGTGCAAGACGCATGAGTGCCTTTGCAGTGCCGAGGGACGAGATATCATTGAAAATGATATATCCGGTGGCGAAGTTAACACCATTGTCGTTGCTGCGTGTTCGCCCCGCGTCATGAAGAGGGAATTTGATTTTGGTGATGACAAGATCACTGTTCGAGCGAACCTTCGTGAGCAAGTCGTCTGGTCGGAGGTGAAGCCGGCAGAAGGGGAAGAGCCGTCTTCAGAAGCTGCCGAGTACCTTCAGGAAACAGCCGCAGACTATCTTCGCATGGCCTGTACTCGCGCCCAAAAAACAGAACTGCCCGAGCCATTTCAGCTTGAGACCATGAGTAAACGAATATTGGTCATGGGCGGAGGTTTTGCCGGTCTTACTGCGGCAAAGGAAGCGGCAGCAGCGGGTTATGAAGTCACTCTCATTGAAAAAAGCGCAGCCCTTGGCGGACAAGCAATAAATTGGAGAAAATCATTTCCAACGAAAGCACCGTGGCGTGATCTTGAAGAGAACCCCGTAGAAGATTTGATTGCTGCCGTTGAGGCAGACGACAAAATCACCGTTAAAACAAACACCGAAGTAGCACGCATCGCCGGTGCACCAGGTGATTTCAAGGTTTCCTTGAAGGTGCCTGGCACCATTACAGAATGGGATGCCCCTGCAAAGGTCACATCAGAAGAACGGGACCAGATCGATAAAGGTGAGCTGGAAGATCCAAATGCAAGCTTAAAAAACTATATGGCGCTGGACGAAAATGCTGAGCTGCATGGTGCTGTTGTGCTTGCAACCGGCTGGGTTCCCGCCGACGTTTCGCAGTATGAGCATCTGGGCTATGGCTCCATCAAAAATGTCGTTACCAACTTCGAATTTGAGAAACTCGCTAAAGAAGGTAAGGTGCCTGAAACTGTTGCTTTTATCCAGAGTCCTGGTGGAAAAGAGGATGATAAAGATTTTCCATACTGCAACTCGGTTACTTCAATTGTTGCCTTGAAGCAGGCGCAATATGTTTGTGAAGACAATGCTGAAGGAAAGGCATTTGTGCTCTATCAGCATATGCGGACTGCAGGAAATCATGAATTGTTCTATAAAAACGCCCAGCTCAACGATGGTATTTTCCTTACCAAAGCAAGTGTTACCAAAGTTGAGGAAAACGGTGCCAAATTAACAGTCACCGCTGAAGACACGTTGCTCGGTGAAAATTTGAGCCTGGATGTTGACATGGTTGTTTTGGCAGCAGGAATGGAACCGACCACTAAAGATCAGGATACCATTAATCTCGCATACCGTCAGGGGCCAGCTTTCGTCGATCTTGATTTGTTTGATGGATATTCGGATTCTCATTTCATTTGTTTTCCGTACGAAACCCGTCGAACGGGCGTCTACGCCTGCGGTGGTGTGCGTAAAGCTGAGACGATTGATGAAACCATCGACGATGCAACCGGCGCCGCGCTTAAGGCGATTCAATGTCTGGAATCAACCGATCGCGGCGTATCAGTTCATCCACGTTCTGGGGATGCGACCTATCCGGAATTCTTCATGCAGCGCTGCACTCAATGTAAACGCTGCACCGAGGAGTGTCCGTTTGGTGCGCTTGATGACGATGAAAAAGGCACGCCACTTCCAAACAACACCCGATGCAGACGCTGTGGCACCTGCATGGGCTCTTGCCCGGAACGTATCATTGGATTCAAAGACTATAACATCGATCTGATCGGCTCAATAATCAAAGCAGTAGATGTTCCCGAGGATGATGAAGATCGCTTGAGAATCATTGTTTTTGTTTGTGAAAATGATGCCTACCCAGCACTGGACATGGCTGGTATGAGGCGGAATGGAATCAACCATATGGTGCGATTTGTTCCGGTTCGATGCCTTGGTTCTGTGAATATGGCCTGGATTCGTGACGCATTGTCTGCTGGTATGGACGGTGCAATGCTGCTTGGCTGTACGTATGGCGATGATTATCAGTGCCACTTCGTTAAAGGCTCAGAAATTGCCGATAAACGAATGGAGAACATCAGTGATACACTTTCAACCCTTGGTCTTGAGTCAGAACGCTGTGTAACAAACCAGGTCGCAATCACCGATTATGACAAGATTCCTCAGATCGTTAACGACTTCGTAGATGAAATTGTAGAGATGGGTCCTAATCCTTTTAAAGGCTTCTAACCTGTTGTTTGTCACGTGGATCTGTCAAATACAGGTCCACGGTCGATCTGCCGAGCATGACTATAAAGAGATTATTGTTATTGATAAGATAACAGGAGGCTAATTATGAACGTCCAACCTGATTTAAGTTTTATTAAATACCTCAAGGAAGCTGGAGGCGATACGCTGAAGACATGTTATCAGTGTGCTACCTGCTCGGTAAAGTGTCCACTTTCTAAGGATGACAACCCGTTTCCACGAAAAGAGATGATCTGGGCGCAGTGGGGCATGAAAGAAAACCTTATTGCCGATCCGGAAGTCTTCTTATGCCATCACTGCGGTGACTGTTCAACGTATTGTCCCCGCGGAGCAAAACCTTCTGATGTTCTGGGTGCCATTCGTTCCTATGCGTATACCTTCTACGGCTGGCCGGCCGGGCTCGCAAAACTCGCTTCGTCAGCAAAGGGGTTGCCGATGTTGATTGGCATTCCTGCGGTCATTATTTTTCTGCTCTGGCTGCTTTCCGGCGCAATGCATATTCCAACCAAAGAAGAATTCGCCGTTCATGGTTATCAGCAATTTTTTGGCACCTGGGATTTCAAATGGTACGCCAAAAATATTTTCTTTATTGTGCTGATCATGGTTCCTGCAGTAGGTGTTGCCATTTTTTCTTCCTACAAGGGTGTGACAAAGCTCTGGAAGGATATGTCTGCCCGCGCCAATATTAGCTCAGCCTTCAGGCCATCTGTGCCGCAATTCTTTTCCCAGTTTCTCTGGCCGTCAATTGTTGAAATTATTAAACACAACCGTTTTAAAGAGTGTACGACAAATACTGATCGTGTGACGGGGCATTTGC
>Ga0316201_10002022_pt1 | contig 14209 bp, 9 predicted proteins | sample CS6wburrow_MG_FD_204516 | JGI IMG/M metagenome (GOLD analysis project Ga0316201, IMG submission 204516) | Coastal sediment microbial communities from Delaware Bay, Delaware, United States - CS-6 worm burrow | ecosystem: Environmental > Aquatic > Marine > Coastal > Sediment | place: USA: Delaware... | reverse complement strand
TGTTTCGGGTGAGGCCGAAGTGGATGACGCCGGGCATGTGGCGGCCGGCGAACGCGGCGGCCTTGCCGTGCCCAGTAAAGGTGAACTCGCGCTTCCGGCTTGCGATGGCATTGACCATGACGCGCGCGGCGCGATCGGCCGGCCACAGGAGGTTCTTGGGGCGTCGGTCTTCTCGAGCCGGATCGTACCGGCCCTGGTTGTCGACCTGAGCGATTTCGCTTTCGATGTAGCCCGGGTGGATGGTGGTGCAGCTCACGCCGCTGCCGTGAAGCTCGATCGCAAGCGCCTGTCCGATTGCGCGGACAGCGTACTTCGACGCGGAGTACGCACCCACGCCAGGGGTGGTAATCATGGACGACACGCTGCCGATCAGTGCCAGGCGGCCCTTGCGTTCGCGAAGGTGCGGAATGGCGTAGCGAGCCGTCATGGCAGCGCCGATCACGTTCACGTCGAGCTGTCGACGCCAGTCGGCTGCAGAGAGCTTCTCAATCCGCCCAGCGACGGAAAACCCGGCGTTGGCGACCGCGACATCGAGGCCACCCAGGGTTCGGACGACTTTTTGAACCGCCTCGGCTACCGAAGCCTCGTCGGCGACGTCGCAACGCACCGCCAAACCCTTGGCTCCCCGTGATTGGAGCTCTTGTACCACTTCGTGAAGCCGCTCCTCACGCCTTCCAGACACCGCTACGGTGGCTCCCTCATTGGCGAAAGCCAACGCGAGCGCCCGACCGATTCCACTGCCCCCGCCAGTGATCCAAACGACTTTGTTTTCGAAACGCTTGGCCATGATCTGCGCGTAGCAGCTACCCGAGCCGCTTGCCACGGCCCGTCGCTCGCTATTGTGCGCTCGTGTCTGCGGGTTCGTCTGCAGTCGCTGCGCCGGGGTCCGTAGCCCAGCGGGTCAGGGGCGCGAACCAACGCGAGAGGCGCGATGCCAGGTCCACGTCGAGCCGATAGAGGCAGGGAACCACCAATAGCGTAAGCAGCGTGGAGAAAGTCAGGCCATACACGATGACCTGCGCCATCGGTGCGAGGTGAGGAAGGCTCTCGGTCGCAAGCGATAGGGGAAAGAGCCCTGCGATCGTGGTGATGCTAGTCAGAAAGATCGGTCGTAGACGCAGCTTCCCCGACTCCACAATCGCCTCGTCCAGCGCCATGCCGCGGTCCCGCCGCTTGTTCACGAAATCGACGAGGACCAGCGAGTCGTTGACGACAATTCCAGTGAGTCCGACCAGACCGACCAGGGCGATCAAGCCAATCGCGTTGGAGCTCAGTAAGAAGCCGCCGGTCACACCGATGAACGACAAGGGAATCGCGGCCATCACCACCAGGGGCTGGGAGAAACTCTGGAACTGTGTCGCCAGGATCGTGTAGATGAGCAGCATTGCGACGATAAACGCTCGGAACAGGGAATCCACCGACTCCTGCGTCTCCTCGAATTGGCCTCCATACTCGAATCGGATGTCGGGGTTCGCGGCTTCGAGCGCCGCCAGGTTCTTCTGGAGCGTCGAATTGACCTCTCCGGAGTTGGTCGCGTCCTCGTCGATTCCGGAGAGCACGCTGACGACTCGTTTCTGCTGGTAACGTCGGATCGCCCCTGGGCCGCGACCATGTGAAACCTCCGCAATTTCGCGAATTGCGACTTCATCGCCATTGGGCGCGATCAGTTGCAGGGAGGCGATGCGAGCAGGGTCCTGCTGAACGTCTTCTCGCAGCTGGACGACGATATCGATCTCGTCGTCGCCATCGCGGAGCGTGGACGCAGGCGTTGCTCCGAATGCACTGCGCAGCCATCCGCTGACCATCTCCGGGCTGAGGCCGTGGAGAGCCGCCCGCTGCTCGTCGACTTTGATTTGGAGCTCCTGCTTGCCGAGCTCGTAATCGTGGCTCGAGTTGCGTGTGCCTGGCGTGACGCGGACTTCTGCGAGAACCTGCTCGGCAAGCTCTACCAGGCGCTCGTGGTCCTCACCGCGGATGCGTACCGCGACCGGAGCGCCACGCGGGGGGCCTGCCCTCACCTCCACGATCTCCAAGCGGGCCGGGCCCACGACGTCGTCGTAGAGCTCGCTGACCTGCGCGACCAGGTCACGACCGGCGTGTAGGCTGCTCCGTTCCGTCACCGGAACGACGAAGACCGTGACCATACCAAGGTGGTCACCCGAGCTCAGACCCATGTCGGTGCGGGTCATGCCGCGCACAGACACGGTCGCCTCCACGTCCGGGTTGTCGAGTGCCATGATGCGCGCATCGAGCTCGGCGAGCAGCGCTTCGGTTTCCTCTTTGGACGCGTCGGTCGGCATGTGGATCCGAACGTCGAACATGTCCGGGTCGCCCTCGGTCAGAAGAATCACGTCTTTGACGTTGAACGCGATGCCAATCATGAGGGCGCAGATGGCGTAGGCGGAGAACACGACGGTGGCCCGGTGCTGAAGCGACCAGCGGAGGATCCGTTCGTAGCTGCCCAAGACGCGAACACCCGCCCGCTGTAGCCGGGTCTTCGGGGGCCCAGAGCCCGTGGCCTTCGGGTGCGAAAGCCTCCCGAAATCCGACATGTGGCTCGGCAGGATGAACATCGCTTCGACCAACGACGCAGCGAGGGAGGCGACGACGACCTTGGGAATGATCGCGAAGGCGTCGCCGAGGACGCCCTCCATCATGAGCAGGGGCAGAAACGCGGCCCAGCTCGTGAGCGTCGAGGCGACGACGGGCCAGAAGACTTCTTGGGTACCGATGACGGCGGCTTTCCGCCTCGGCATGCCCTCTTCCATGTGGCGGTAGATGTTCTCGATGATGATGATCGCGTCGTCGACCACCACACCGAGGCAGAGGATCAAAGCCATGAGCGACATCATGTTGATGGTGATGCCCATCATGTGCATCGCGATGACCGCGCCGGCCAATGCGACGGGAAGGCCGATTGCTGCCATCGTAGCGTTGCGCGCGCCGATCGACACCCAAAGAAGAAGCAGCACGAGCAAGAGGCCGACAGCGGCGTTGGTGTAGAGCGTGCCAAGCGAGTGCTCCACCTCTGCGGCGGCGTCGCCGAACAAGTCGATCTCGACTCCCGGCGGAAGCGTCGGGCGCATTCGCTCGACGAGTGCGCGCACGCCCTCGCTGATGACTACGCTGTCCGCCTGCTCTTCCTTGCGAACCGTGAGGACGATGGCGGGCTCGCCATTCACGCGTCCGCTGAACTCTCCGGGTGCAAAGGTGTCCGATACCTCGGCAACGTCTCCCACTCGCACCGAGCCGCCAGCCGGGTCCGGCCGGATCACCACGCCGGCGAGCTCCTCGACGGTGCCGACACGGGTCATGCCTCGGACGAGTCGCGCATCGCCTTCGCCCTTGGTCGTCCCGGCGGGTACGTTGGCGGCCCTGAAGCGAAGCGCATCGCTGACCGCGGTGAGTGGGAGCTGGTAGGCGGCAAGTCGGTCAGGATCGACATCGACCTGGAATTCTCGGTCTCGAATGCCATTGCGCCAGGTGCCCGAGACCCCAGGCAGCCGCTCGATTCGGTCCGCCATGTCCTTGCCAACCTGGCGTAGAGCGACCTCGGAGACCTCGCCTCGAATCGAAACCGCGATGGTGGGGAAATCGACTTTCACCTCGCGCACGACCGGGCGCTCGGCATCGACTGGCAAATCGTCGATGCGGTTGATCTCGTTCGAGATCTCCATGATGGCGCTGGTGATGTCTTCGACGTCGTCATCCAAATGGAAACTGACGTACGAAACACCTTCCTTGGACACGCCCCAAATCTCTTCGACCTTGTCGACATCGCCGACGGCGTTTTCGACAGGGATCGTGACCAGCTGCTCCATCTCTTCGGGCGAGGCTCCGACGTAGATCGTCGTGACCGTTCCCCAACCGGTTGGCAGCGTCGGTAGGGACTCGCGATGCATGATGCTCATCACCATGGCGCCTACCAGCACCGCCGAGATCGCCACGAGATTGACGAGCACAGGCTGGCGAACTGAGAAGGCGGGGATGCTCATGGCTCGGCGGTTCGTTCGCTGGACGATGCACGTGCCGATTCGACCGGCACCACTTGAACTTTCGAGCCATCCACGACCCGAGTCACGCCCTTCACGACGACCGTCTCACCGGCCTGCAGACCCTGCATGACCTGAGCGAAGCCAGCACCGACGGAGCCGAGCTCGATCGCGCGCCGTCGGGCGATCCCGTCCTCGATGACGTACAGGTGTTGGCTTCCAAATCGTTCGAAAACCCCGTCCAAAGGGACGCGAAGCTCCAAGGTAGGCTCGCCGGTAACGACCTCGAACCGGGCGACTAGACCGGGGCGTAGGCGCCCGTCGTGCTCATCGAGCTCCACCTCGACCGGAAGCCGTCGCGTTCGGGGATCGATGACTTCGCCGACCCGGACGACCTTGCCGCTGAAGACTTCACCCGGTCGCGCGTAGACCGAAATACTCGCCCTGGAGCCGACCTTCACGTCGATCGCTTCTCGTGGGTCGAGCAGAACGCGAGCCTTCAAGCGGCTCGTGTCGGCCAAGCTCAACATGGGGCTTCCAGGCGTGAGGTACTCGCCGAGCTCGACCGTTCGATCGACCACGGTTGCTCCAAAGGGGGCGCGCACCACGGCATCGGTGAGTCCTCGGCGCGCAAGTCGGGCCTCGGCGCGCGCCGCATCCCGCGCCGCAGAAGCAAGGCGCACCGCGTCCTTGGCGTCGTCCAGGCGTTGCTCTGGAAGCCCCCCGGTTTGAACCAGCTTCTTGGTTCGAGCGAGCTCGCGCGCCGCCTGAGTCAGCCGCGCATCGCTTTGCGCGACCGCTGCACTCGCCGCTTGCACGGCGGAGGCGGGGCGTCCCACATCGAGGCGGAGCAGAACTTGCCCCTCTTTCACGCGCTCACCGGCTTCGACGAGCACGTCGACCACTCGTCCTGCGGTCTCCGAACGCATGTTCGAATGCCGGTTCGCGAGGATCTCGGCAGTCGCGACCGAAGTGGGAATCACCGACTCGCGCTCGATCGTGGCTGCATGCACCGGCGGGGGCGGCGCTTCGGTGGCGGCTGGCGCAGTACTGGAGCAGCCCGCCCCTGCCCAGATGACGATCATCGATAAACACAATGGAAACGAGATGCGCGCCACCAAGGAACCCTGTGTTTGGATCAATCGTTGGGCAAGAAGAAAACGCTCTGCGTTCTTTCAGCGCAAGATGGCAAACGCATTGCTCAAGCAGGGCCGCCCGGGCCGCTCCTCGGTGCTCGCGCCCACAATCAGGCGCTCGCCCTCGTTCCAGCTTCGAACGATCAGCGTTTCGCCTGGGAAAACCGGGTTGCTGAACTGGCCGCGGAGGGTGGTGAGCTTGTCGGGGTCTCCGCCGCATGGACCGCGAACCAGGGCTCGACCGGCATAGCCAAAGGTACACAGGCCATGCAGAATCGGCTGTTCGAAGCCGAGCTCTGCCGCGAATTCGGGGTCGGCGTGCAGCGGGTTGTAGTCCCCACTCAAGCGGTAGAGGAGCGCCTGCGTCGGCGCGATCGTCTGGCGGGCTTCGAAATCCGGCTCTCGATCCGGCAGCGCGATGCGCTCGGTCTTCGGCGGACGGGCGCCCCCAAAGCCCCCGTCGTTCAGCAAGAGCAAGGTGACCTCGCCTCCAATGATCAGCGTATCGTCTTCGTCGAACGCTTCGATCGAGAACACCGACATCGCCATTCGTTTCAAATCGTACAGCCCCGACACCCGGCCCATCACCCGCAGCCGGCCGTTCGGGCGAAGAGCTTGGAACAGGTCCATTTGCTGGCTGTAGTGGACCATGCCGCGCCGGTCACAGCCGATCCGATCGACGAGGGCGTCGAATGCGGCGAAGGTCGGGATGGTGCAAAAAGTCGGGAGAACTCTCGGCCCCCGACCTTCGTAGAGATACTCGAGCTCATCATCGGCCGAGGCTCCGACGCCGAGCGCGTAGATCACCGTATCGCGCCAGCTGTACTCGAATTGGATGGCCGGGGTTTCGTAGCCCAGGCTGTCGGGGTCGATGGCCATCTCGTTCGGACCGAGTAGAGCGCCTGTCGGCGAGGATGGCAATCCGGCGCCGCGAAGTCTAGAGTTCGGCGTGGCCAAAAGCTTAAAGAGAGTTGCGATCCTTTTTTCGGGCGGTCCCGCCCCAGGAGCCAATGCGGTCATCGCGGCAGCGGCGACTTCATTCTTGGAGGCCGGCATCGAGGTGCTCGGCATCTTCCATGGGTACACCAACCTGCAGGACTACGACCCGGTCAGCCATCCCATGGTTGCCTTGGAGCACTACCGCCCGCTGGCGCCGGCGGACATTCGCGGCATTCGGAACACCCGAGGCATCATCATCGGCACCGCACGAGTCAATCCCGGCGCGCAGATCGAAACCCCTTCGGACCTGCTCGACCCCCAGAAGACCGAGCGTCTCGCCAAGATCCATCACGCCCTGGTGGACCTCGGGGTCGATGCGCTGATCTCGATTGGTGGCGACGACACCCTCAAGACGGCGAACTTCCTCTACGAGTACCAGCGACATCAGGTCGCCGAGGAGAATCGCGTTCGCATAGTGCATTTGCCGAAGACCATCGACAACGACTATCGCGGCATAGATTTCACCTTCGGTTTCTTCACGGCCGTCGATGTGATGGCGAAAGAGCTCTTGAACTTGCGAGCCGATTGCATCGCGACGAGCAGCTACTTCATCGTAGAGACCATGGGTCGCAAAGCCGGTTGGCTTTCGTACGGCGTTGCAATTGCTGGCGAGGCCAGCATGGTTCTTTCGACCGAGGACGTTCAGGGCGACTTGGCGGTCGACGAAGTCCGTGTCGATCCGGTGACCGGCGACGAGACGGTGGAGCACAGGCTTTCGATCACCGCCCTGGTCGACCGGATCGTCGACATGATGATCGAACGCGAACGGCGCGATCAGTTCTACGGAACGGTCGTTCTGGCGGAAGGCCTAGCCGAGCTATTGCCCCACAATTCCCTGGCTGGAATGCCGCGTGACGAGCATGGTCACATTCGCCTGGCCGCCTTCGACCTGGCCAAAGTGGTCTCCGATCGGGTCCAATCCCGCTACGAGGAACGCACCGGAAAACGCAAGAAGGTCCGGCACATCCAGCTCGGCTACGAGTCGCGATGCTCACCGCCGCATGCCTTCGACGTCATGCTGGCGAGCCAGCTCGGCATTGGCTCTTTCCGCGCGCTGTTCGAAGAAGAGCTCGACGGCCACATGGTGAGTGTCAGCGGGCAGCTCGACTTGCACTACATCGCCTTCGCGAAGTTGATCAATCCGCATACGCTGCGGACCGAGATGCGTCTCATCCCAAGCGGGAGCGACTTCCACCGGCTCGCTAGGTTCCTCGAAGCTCAAACGGGACGCTTTCATGCCTGGAGCCCAGGCCAGCGTCTCGAACCAGAAATCCAAAAGCCCTCGGAGTAACTCCGAAGGCTTTGTCTCAGAACGGGCGCTCGGCGACTTGACGAACGCGCTTGCGGCGGCGGCGTGCGGCCTCCGCGGCTTTCTTACGCTTCTTGATCGAAGGCTTCATGTAGTGACGGCGACGCTTGAGCTCCCTGAGGATGCCCTCGGTGGCCATCTTGCGCTTGAGGTGCTTGACCGCACGCTCGAGTCCACGTTCACCAACGTGAACTTCGATAGGCTTGCACTGTACGGTTTCGACCATGAACGCTTCTGCTCCTTCTAAGAGCGCCGGAGGCTTACACAGTGTACACGGGGACGCAAGGCAGTCCGGTTTTTCCGGGGGTAGAGCCCCTAACTGCCCGTAACGACCGATTTATTCGGACCGGAGGTCCGCTTCAGCACTGCTCGAGGCCTTTCCCTTCGTGAAGACGAGCTTTGCCTCGCCCGCATCGACTCGAACCACGTCCCCGGCAGCGAATCGCCCCGCGAGGATGTCCTCGGCCAGGCCGTTCTCGAGATAGCGCTGAATGGCTCGCTTGAGGGGCCGGGCGCCGTAGGTCGGGTCGTAACCGACGTTCGCCAGGAAGTCCTTGGCGTCGTCGCTGATCTCGAGCTGCAGGTCTCGCTGGGCAAGCCGCTTCTCGAAGCCCTTGAGCTGTACGTCGACGATCTTGCGAAGCTGTGCGCGGTCGAGCCTGTGGAAGATGATCGTCTCATCGAGCCTGTTCAGGAATTCGGGTCGAAACGCGTCGCGCAAGTCCTCCATGACAGCCTTACGCATCGACTCCTCGTCATCGAGGGCCATGATGTGATGGGAGCCGACGTTCGACGTGAGAATGATCACCACGTTCTTGAAGTCGACCGTGCGACCCTGCCCGTCGGTCAGTCGACCGTCGTCCAGAACCTGCAGAAGAACATTCCACACGTCGGGATGCGCCTTCTCGACTTCGTCGAAGAGAAGCACGGCGTAGGGACGTCGCCGCACGGGCTCGGTGAGCTGACCGCCTTCTTCGTAGCCCACGTATCCGGGGGGCGCGCCAATGAGCCGGGCCACGGCGTGCTTCTCCATGTACTCGCTCATGTCGAGCCGGATCATCGCCTTGTCGTCGTCGAAGAGAAAATCGGCGAGCGAGCGGGCAAGCTCGGTCTTGCCCACGCCGGTCGGCCCGAGAAAGAGGAAGGAACCGATCGGCCGGTTCGGCTCGCTCAGGCCGGCGCGTGAACGCCGCACGGCGTTGGACACCGCAACGACGGCCTCATCTTGGCCGATCACGCGCTCACGCAAACGGTCTTCCATGTGGAGCAGCTTGTCTTTCTCGCCTTCGAGCATCTTGCTCACCGGAATGCCGGTCCACTTGGAGACCACCTCCGCAATGTCCTCGTCGGTCACCTCTTCCTTCAAGAACGAGGCGCTAGTCTGCACCTCGGCAAGCCTTTGCTGCGCCTGGGTGACCGCCAACTCAGCGGCCGGAATTTCGCCATATTGCAGACGCGCGGCCTCCTCGTACTCGGTCGTTCGTTCCGCGCGTTCGAGGTCGAGCCGGAGGCGCTCTACGAGCTCCTTCTTCTCGCGGATCTCCGTGATCAGCTCCTTCTCGCTGAGCCATTGTGCGCGCATCGTGTCGCGCTGCTCTTGAAGGTCCGAGAGCTCCTTTTCGAGATCATCGAGACGCTTCTTGCTCGCGTCGTCTTTCTCTTTCTTGAGGGCCTCACGCTCGATTTCGAGCTGTGTGAGCTTTCGCTGAACGTCGTCGATCGGAGCAGGCAGAGAGTCGATTTCCATTTTCAAACGCGACGCCGCTTCATCGACGAGATCGATGGCCTTGTCGGGCAGGAAACGGTCGGTGATATACCGCTCGCTCAAGGTCGCCGCGGCGACGATCGCGGAATCCTGAATTCGGATGCCGTGGTGAATCTCGTAGCGTTCCTTGAGCCCACGCAGAATGCCGATCGTGTCACCAATCGAAGGTTCGCCCGCGAAAACCGGCTGGAACCTTCGCGCGAGCGCAGCGTCCTTTTCGATGTGCTTGCGGTACTCGTCGAGTGTAGTCGCGCCGACGCATCTCAGCTCGCCCCGCGCCAGGGCTGGCTTGAGCATGTTGCTCGCATCCATCGAGCCTTCGGCAGCACCAGCGCCGACGAGCGTGTGCAGCTCGTCGATGAACAGGATGACCTCGCCCTTGGCGTCCTCCATCTCCTTGAGCACCGCCTTGAGCCGCTCTTCGAACTCGCCACGGTACTTCGACCCGGCGACCAGTGCGCCCAGGTCCAGGGCCAGCAACTTCTTGTTCTTCAGCCCTTCGGGCACATCGCCCTGAATGATGCGGTGCGCGATGCCTTCGGCGATCGCGGTCTTCCCGACGCCCGGCTCGCCGATCAGGACCGGGTTGTTCTTGGTGCGCCGAGACAGAACCTGCATGACGCGGCGGATCTCCTCGTCACGGCCGATCACTGGGTCGGTCTTGCCCTGCCGCGCCGCCTCGGTGAGGTCGCGCGTGTACTTCTCGAGCGCCTGGAACTTCCCTTCGGGGTCTGGGTCGGTCACCCGTTGACTGCCCCTGACCTCCTGCACGGCCTGGAGCAGTTTCGCGCGGTCGACCCCCTGTGCGGAGAGCGCCTTCTTGAGTTGGCCGTCCTTGTACGCCGCGAGGAGCACGTGCTCCGCCGAGGTGTACTCATCCTTCATCGCCTCGGTCTCTTTCCAGGCGTTGTTCAGAAGGTCACGCAGACGTGATGCAAGGCCAGGCTCTGCGCCGCCCGCCACTTTCGGCATCCGGTCGAGGATAGCGCCCAACGCGCGGATCAGGCCTTGCAGATCGGCGCCTGCCTTCTCGAGAATGGCGGGCGCGAGGCCCTCAGCCTGGCCGAGAAGCTCGAGCAACAGGTGCTCCGGATACACTTCGGGATTGCCCCGATCCGCCGCGTTTTGTTGGGCAGCAACGAGGGCTTCGCGTGTCTTCGTGGTGAGTCTGTCGAGTCGCATTTCACGGCAAGTTAAGCATGTCAAAGGGCGCGTCAATAGTTAGACAGGGCTCCGAAACAAGGCAATAACACGGGTCGTGCGCATACTGACTCTTGCTGTCCTCGCCGCCCTCTTGGTCGCCTCTTGTAAGAGAGAAGCGCCGCCGAGCGGTTTCGAGTCGCCGAGCGCCACGATCGACTCCTTGTTCCGGGCGTACGGCGTGCAAGACATGTCTCAGCAAGAAGCACGACGCCGGCTTCAAGCGCACGAGCGGTTCGAGCTCCTCGATTCGAACCTCTTCCGAACCTGCTTCTCCGATTGGCAGGGAGAGCACGATCAGGCCCTGGGTGGTTTTGTCTTCGGACAGCTCGTCGCGGGCAAAGACGAGCTCGAGATCAAGCTCGAAGATGACCTTGCCGAGGTGCGCGCAGCATCCGCGTCGGTCGAGCTCGCACCGATCATTGTGGTCAAGCAGGATCGAGCCTGGAAAATCGACCTTCGCAAGAGTGTGCCTGCGCAAGTGCGACAAGGCCTCTATGAGGTCTACCGCCGGGCTCGCCGCGCCGAGCGCAAGGCTCGCTGAGCGGCGCCCTCAGCGAATCGTAAACGGTGCAACGTCGATTCGTTCGCCGGGCGAAGAGCTCTTCAAGGCTTGCTGCAACATCAGCATTTCGCTGGGGTGAGGATTGAGCGCAAGGCCTGCCGCCACGGCACGAAGCGCGGCGTTCGTGTCGCCAACGCCAGCAAAATAGAGGGAATCGGTGTAGTGACGCCAAATCAACTGGACCTCGCTGTGCGCGTCGATCGGCTGCCCGATGCGCTGATAGAGGTCCCCCCAAAGAGCTGCGTGCTCATGCATCGCTCGCGCTTCATCGGTGTCGGTGGTGTCCGCTGTCAGCACCCGGTGGTACAGCTGTTCGGGGACCAGCAGGTCCATCATCTCTTGGGTCACCCGCACGTCCATCTCTACGTAGACCGGCCGAAGCGCTGCAAGGCTCTGTAGCTCCGGCGCGCTCAATGCGCCGTCCAGCACATAGCTCCGAAGAAGCGGCTTGAGCTCCGGTTCGTCCCTCAGATAGCGGTCGACGAGCTTGGGATAGCTGAGCAGTGGAAGAGGGATCATGGTGACATCGGGCCGGTTCAGCTCTTCAGCTTCGCCGCCCCAGTAGCGAAAGATCGTTTGTGGATTGTGAGCCAAAATGATCGAGCGCGCGGGTAGCGAACGGCGCAAACCGTCATCGAACACATCGGTATCGATGAAACTTGCGAGCGTCGAGGCATCCGACGATCGAACGAACTGAAAGGATGCCCCGAGCGCTAGGATCGCCCCAAGCACCGGAGCGAGCTTCGGCTTGCTGGGGGCTGCTTTGGCAAGGGCCGACACTAAGACGCCGATGGCGAAGACCGCGAAGATCGCGAGCGACGCGTACGACACCATGAAGTAGGCAATCGCGTCGGGGTTGCCGCGAACAAAGCCGAGGGTTGCGCGACCGAGCACGTACACCAGCCAAAGGGTCAGCCAGAAGAGCCCGTATTTACGGGACGAACTCACCCGGAGCATCAGGTAAGCGCCCAGCAGCGCCACCAGAAGCGTCAGGATGTGCAGGTCCCGTGCCGTTGCGATCAGAACGTCGACGAAGGTTTCTCCGAACGGAGCGACGGCTTCCGGAGAGATGCTCTTCTGAAAGGCTTGCGCAGTGATGACCCAAATGAAGCGCCCGGGATTCGATGGATCGCCGAGATTCAAGAACGGCTCTTGGATCGCACGCAGGGGCAAGTAGAGATAGGTTAGCAAACCGGCGCTGACGAAACCTGTCGACCATGCGAACGGCCGCCATCCCCAAGTCTTCCAGATGCCGACGAGCAGCCAGAGGGAAGGCACGATGGCGAGTAGAGCGATGAAGTGATGGTTCGCGAGCGCCAAACCGAGCGCCAAGGCAGCTTGGTAGAGCGGTCGGACGTCGCCGTTCTCTGCAGAGACCGAAACAACAAGGAGTCGCTCCATCGCAATGCACAGGAGCGCGGCTTGCAGCGCGTATACCTCGGGGCGCACAGCTTGAAACCACCAGCCCTGGCTTCCGGCAACCCACCAGGTCGCGGCTAGGGCGAGAGGGAAGCGCAGCGATGGAGCAATCGCATCGGTCACCTTCAGGCTGCTCTCGAAGGCAAAGCACAAGGCGACGGCGGCAATCGCAAGCAGCCCGGAGCAGACGATCGCAATACGGAAAGAAAGCGCACCAATCGGCAGCAAGTTCGCGGCACCGAGAACGATCGAGGCCAGCGGATGACCAGGCGGATGAGAGATCCCGAAGTCCGCAGCTGCGGCGACGAACTCGCCGCTATCGAGCCAATGGGCGTAGCCGGACGCCGTGCTGAGATACGCAAAGAGCGGCACAACGCCCGCCAAGAGGGCTTTGTTCAAGTTGGAACGCAAAGCCCAGCCATGATCGGCTGACACGGCCAAGCGGGTCAAAATCTCCGGGCCAGAACCATAGGAGCGCAGAAGGGATCACAACGGGCGTCGCGGGTGTTTGGTGGGCGGGGTGGTGGATTGGTTGGGTGGTCAGGTTTAGTTACACCGCCCGCCCGCCCCCACCCGTAATCCTCCCTGGCGCGGCGTTCGCTGCGCTTCGCCTTGCCGGCGCGTTCGCGCCGGGCTTCGCCCTTCGGGCTCGCGCTACCGCGGGTGGGTTGGGGGGACGACGCTATACCGGGTGCGTCCTAGGGAGCCAGCAGAGTGGATGCCGTTTCATGCGAGGAGTCGTCCATAGGGGCTCGGACAAACGCGACATGGGGTGGAGTCGGCGTGTGAGTGACAATCGGCAAGACAGCAAGCCGCTCCGATTGGCGCGAGCTCCGAGGGGCGGCTTGCGTGGCCCACGCTCCCCAGTGCATCCTGCCACATTTGCAGGCCGCCCCGTCCGGCGGAACCCCGTGTCGTGTTTGTCCGAGCCCCGGTGAACCTCTGAGGACGCGCGTAGGGAACCGTTCTCCCGTTGGTGTCTCTTCAGCGAATTCGTGTCTTCGCTCCGGCTACTTTGAGCACCCTTCTAAAGTGCTTCTTGTCTACCGGCTGGACCGAGAGGCGGGAGCCCTTTTGGGTGACCAGCATGCCTTCTAGCGCTGGGTCGTCCTTCAGTGCTTGAAGCGGAATCTCCCTGGCGAACTTCTCGACGAACTCCACATCGACCAGAGACCAGCGAGGGTCATCTCTGTTGGACTTCGGGTCGTAGTGCTTGCTCTTCTTGTCGAACTGGGTCGGGTCGGGGTAGGCCTCGCGGCCAATGCGGCCGATGCCCGCTGCGCCCGGGGGCTTCGCGTTGCTGTGATAGAAGATGACGAGGTCGCCAACCGCCATCTCGCGCATGAAGTTCCGAGCCTGGTAGTTGCGAACGCCGTCCCAGGGCTCGCAGCCTTTGAGCTCGAGGTCGTCTATTGAAAAGGCCTCGGGCTCGCTCTTCATGAGCCAGAGCTTCGTCGGGCGCTTCGGCATCGGCGGACTATGTCACAGATCCCTGGGACGGGTGCGCTCCCGTTCACTCAGTCGCACTCCAACGGCAAGACTGGCGCCCGGGCCCCTATGTACGAGATGCTCACCTCCATGGGCGGTGGAACATATTCCAGAGGGCGGCGACGAGGTGATCTAGTCGAGCCAGACAGTCGGCGATGCGCTCCTTTCCTACGTAGCCAACTGCTGCGGCCACCTCTAGGCAGGCGACGCTTTCCTTTGCCGAGGCCATGGCGTCAGCAAGTCGGGCGCCGCGGCTGTACATCCCCTCGTTTGCCAGTGCCAGTGCCGGTGCCAGCGCCAGCGCCAGCGCCAGCGCCAGTGCCAGCGTCAGTGCCA
>Ga0316201_10002021_pt1 | contig 14210 bp, 12 predicted proteins | sample CS6wburrow_MG_FD_204516 | JGI IMG/M metagenome (GOLD analysis project Ga0316201, IMG submission 204516) | Coastal sediment microbial communities from Delaware Bay, Delaware, United States - CS-6 worm burrow | ecosystem: Environmental > Aquatic > Marine > Coastal > Sediment | place: USA... | reverse complement strand
GATCCGACTCGGCTTCAACTACTGCATGACGACTGGCGGTCTCATCATTCCGGAGCTTCAAGGCAACCTGAACAATGTCCGGAGTAAGGGTGGCGGCGCGTCGATTGGGGCCGGCCTTCGGATCCCAATCGTACGCTGGCTCTCGATAGCCGCCGATTTCGACTACTCCATCATCGGACTCTCATTTAGCGGAAGCTACAATATTCCTACGATCGGCGTGGTCGGGTTCACCGCCGGGACCGCTGGCACCGCGATCGCAGGAACGTTCGCCCTGACCGTGCATCTCGGCGGCTAGCTCGCCTCGCACGCAACCCGTGTGGCATCGGCCAAACGTTCCCGCTATGGTGAGACGCGAGGCCGTGGGCAGTCGATGAAGATCATGGTTACCGGTGGCGCCGGCTTCATTGGTGCCAACTTCCTGAACGGCTTGGTGCCCAAGCTCCAAGATCACCAATTCATCAACGTCGACAAGCTTACCTACGCCGCCAATCTCGGCAGTTTGCAGGCGATCGACTCTCTTCAGAACTACACGCTTCGCAGGGTGGACATTACCGATATGGATGGCGTCGATGCCGTATTCGACGAGTTCGACCCTGACCTCGTCGTGCACTTCGCCGCCGAGAGCCACGTCGACCGAAGCATCCTGGGCCCCCGCGAGTTCGTCCGCACCAACATCGAAGGCACGTTCAACCTTCTCGAAGCTTGCCGGAAGCGCTGGTCGGGCGATGACAACCGGCTCTTTCATCACGTGAGCACGGACGAGGTCTACGGCTCGCTCGGCGATACCGGGCTCTTCGAGGAAACTACGGCGTACGACCCGTCGAGCCCCTACTCCGCGTCGAAGGCAGCGAGCGACCACATCGTTCGCGCCTACCACCGGACGTTTAAGCTTCCTATCAAGATCACGAACTGCTCGAACAACTACGGCCCGATGCAGTTCCCTGAAAAGCTGATTCCTCTGATGATTCTGAACGCGGTCTCGCGAAAGCCTCTTCCGATCTACGGCAAGGGTCTCAACGTGCGCGATTGGCTGTATGTCACCGACCACTGCGAAGCGATTTGGTCGGTCATCCAGAAGGGTCGAGTCGGTCGCACATACAACATCGGCGGAAACAACGAAATGCAAAACATCGAGGTGGTCGATACCCTTTGTCGGATCGTCGCCGAAGAAACCGACACAGACGTCGCCGAGCTTTTTGCGCTCAAAGAGTTCGTCACCGATCGCCCCGGCCACGACCTGCGCTACGCCATCGATGCCTCGCGCATCCGCGAAGAGTGCAGCTGGGAACCGAAGGAAACCTTTGACACCGGCATTCGCAAGACGGTCCAATGGTACTTGTCGAATCAGGACTGGGTGCGGGACGTGCTTTCGGGCGAGTACCGCAAGTGGATGGACCTGAACTACGGCGACCGGGCGGGATAAAGGGTGAGCATGATCAACAAGGGCATCATCTTGGCGGGGGGTACCGGCACCAGACTGCATCCGCTCACCAAAGGTTTGAGCAAGCAACTCATGCCGATCTACGACAAGCCGATGATCTACTACCCGCTCTCGACGCTGATGCTCGCGGGGATTCGCGAGGTGCTGATCATCACCACGCCGCATGAGCAGATGCTGTTTCGGGGACTGCTCGGTGATGGTGAGAGCTGGGGCATGCGCTTCGAGTACGCGGTGCAGCCGAGCCCCGATGGCCTGGCGCAAGCGTTCTTGATCGGCGAGGACTTCATCGATGGCGACGCCTGCGCGCTCGTGCTCGGCGACAACATTTTCTACGGACACGGGCTTCAAGGGCTGCTGGAAGAGAGCGCGCAGCAAGGCGATGGAGCGACCGTCTTCGGCTACTACGTGAGCAACCCGAGCGCATACGGCGTTGCCGAATTCAACGATGACGGCGTGGTGATCGGGCTCGAAGAGAAGCCGCAGCGACCCAAGTCTAACTACGCGGTGGCTGGACTCTACTTCTACGACGAAGACGTCGTCGCGCATGCGAAGGCGCTCAAGCCCTCTGCGCGAGGCGAGCTGGAAATCACCGACCTGAACCGAAGGTACCTCGATGCCGGCAAGCTGCACCTTCAGAAGTTCGGGCGAGGGGTCGCTTGGCTCGACACCGGGACACCGGTTGCGTTGCTTCAAGCCGCCAACTTCGTTCAGACGATTCAGGAGCGCCAAGGTTTGCGCGCCTCTTGCCCAGAAGAGATTTCGTTTCGAATGGGCTGGATCGACGCCGAGCAGCTAGGTCGGCTCGCCAAGCCTCTCGAGAAAACCGAGTACGGGCAGTACTTGCACGCACTGGCCGCAGGGCTGGACATCTGATGAAGGTCGAGTCGACCAGCATCCCCGGTCCGCTGATCATCGAGCCTGCGATTCACGGCGATGAGCGCGGCTTCTTCATGGAGACCTATTCGCGCGACCGTTACGCAGAGGCTGGGCTCCCTCGGGACTTCGTTCAAGACAACTTGTCGCTGTCGGCGAAGGGCATCTTGCGTGGCCTTCACCTTCAGCACCCGAACGATCAGGGCAAGCTCTGCGGCGTGCTCGAAGGCGAGGTGTTCGACGTGGCGGTCGATGTGCGCGTTGGCTCTCCGACCTTCGGCCGCTGGGTGGGGGCGACGCTGTCCTCGAAGAACAAACGGCAGTTTTACGTCCCGCCGGGCTTCGCCCATGGCTTCTGCGTGCTCAGCGAGCGCGCGATGTTTTCATACAAATGCCCCGACTTTTACTCTGCGGCGAGCGAGCTCGGGGTCGCCTGGGACGACCCGGAAATCGGCATCGACTGGCCTATTTCTGCGCCGACGCTTTCGGGCAAGGACCAAGCCAATCTCAGGCTGAAAGACATCCCAGTCGAGAAGCTTCCCCGCTATGAGTGACATTCTGGTCATCGGCGCCGATGGCATGCTGGGTCGCTGCTGGTCGGAGCTCCTCGAGAGTCGAGGCATCGAGCACAGGGCCACGATGCTCGAGGAGCTCGACATTCGAGATCGGGCCGCGATGAATCGCTTCATCACGCCAGGGACGAAGTGGGTCGTCAACTGCGCCGCCTACACGCTGGTCGATGCGGCCGAAGAAAACGAAGCCCTTGCGAACGAGGTCAACGGACATGCGGTCGGCCGAATGGCGGAGCAGTGCACGCAAGTGGGGTCCAAGCTGCTTCACTACAGCACCGACTATGTCTTCGACGGAACCGCTCGTACGCCCTACCCGACCGACCATCCCCGGAAACCGGTCAACGCCTACGGGCGAAGCAAGGCGATCGCCGAGGAGCTGATCGAGCGTTCGGGCGTGGAGCACCTTCTGGTGCGCAGCAGCTGGTTGTACGCCCCGTGGGCGAAGAACTTCGTGCTCACGATCCGTGAGCTAGCGAAGACCCGGCCGAGTCTTCGCGTCGTCGACGACCAGCGAGGCCGACCCACCGACAGCCGAAAGCTCGCCGAGGTAAGCCTGACACTGGCTGAGCAAGGCAGCCGCGGCGTCTTTCACGTGACCGACGGTGGGGAGTGCAGCTGGTTCGAGCTCGCCGCGCTGATTGCGGACATCGTAAACCCCGAGTGCCGCGTCGAGCCGTGCACGAGCAACGAGTTCCCACTCCCCGCACCCCGTCCCGCCTACAGCGTCTTGGATATTTCGGCGACGGAACGGGTCGTCGGGCCCCTGATTCCATGGGAAGCTCGCGTCCGTGACGTCCTGGGTCGACTCGAGCCTTAGACCATTTGCCCGTGCCACAGTTCTCTTCGCGAGCCTAGCAGCGTGCAGCGCCGTCGGGAATCGTGCGGACGCGCAATCGATCTATTACAGGTCGATTCCGATCGGCGAGCGTGCAATCGGACTCGGCGGCGCGTTCACCGGGGTCGCCGGCGATCCGTCCGCTACCTATTACAACCCGGCCGGGATCATGAGCGGGGGTCGCTTTCAGCTTCTGGGCAGCTTCAGCTCGCTCGTGTTCATCCGAGAGAAGATCGAGAACGCGTTCGATTCCTCCGCCGTGGACGCAGACTTCACCTCCAAACGCACGGCGACGATTCCGCGCTTCATCGGAACGGTCGTCAAGTTCGGGCGCAAGCGATTCGGTGACCACCAGTTTGCGCTGGCCTACAGCACCTTGGAAGTCGACCGCAACGAATTTAACGCGAGCTCGATTCAGATCGAGCCCGCTTCTAGCCTCGACCTTCGTTTGAGCATTGACTACAACTCACGGTGGTACGGCGTTTCGTTCGCGGCGCAGGCAACGAAGAAGACGTCTCTTGGGTTCACGGTCTTCGTCGCACAGCAGCGCGGGTTCTACAGCGAGGACATCGGGATCGCGACGGGGGGAACCCTCGACGAGACCGGCCTCCGAGTCGGTGGCGACTCGATCACATCGAACACCTCACTTTCGGTTCAGAACTGGGACATCCTCCTTCGGCTGGGTGTGCTCCATCGCTTCAACCGCCGCTGGCAGCTTGGGGTCCTGTTTCAAACGCCAGGGATCCCCGTGAGCCGAAAGGGCAACGTCTTTCGCCGGTTGACGAGCGCGGTCAGCGGTGAGGATTCCCGCTATCTTCTGTTCGACCAGGGAGACTTTTCCGCGAGAGCGCCCATACCCTGGGAGCTGCGGGCGGGGTTCGAATACCAGGCCAATTCGCTAACGATGTTGTCGGTGGACGCGGCGGTCGCCGGACCGGTTCGTGATCGAAACGTGTTTGACGTCCCCCCTGAGTTTGAAGATGTGAATCGGACGCTTGGGACCTATTTTGCGAACTCGACCAAACGGCGTTGGACGCCGAACGTCGCCATCGGCGCCGAGCACCTCTTCGGCAAAGTCGTCGTCGCCGGGGGGCTGTTCACCAACATCTCCGCGGCACCCAGTGTTCCCGACACCGCAACTGAGTACACCCCAGACCAAGTCAATATCTACGGGGCCTCATTCTCGGTCGGCCTCGACACCAAGGGCTATCGCCTGAGCGTTGGCGCAAACGGCTACTTCGGCAGAGGAGACGCTCTGGCTGCGACGCTCACTCGGGACACGGCGGTCGTCTCCTATGATCGAACACGGTCCACCATCTCAGCCGTGGTCATTTACATCGCGGGTGCGGTGTCGGTCGCGACCAAGGGCGCGAAGGACGTCCAGGACAAGATCAAGAAGAAGCATGAGAACGGGAACGGCGAGAACGCGGACGAGCCCGAGATAGGGAGAGAGAACGAATCCGAGAACGCAACCGTTCCCCCGGACGCAGAACAAAGCCCGCCCTCAGTCGAGTAGGTAGACCTTCGTCGGAGGGAGCCCTATTGCGGGCGCGATCATGACGGAGGCCACCTCGACGAAGCTTTCTTCCTGGGTGGCAAACTCCAACACCGCGTTCTCAGCGGCGTCCGGAACGTAGAGCATCTCGCTATCCGGATCATAAGCCGACTCGCCGATGACGAACGAATCGGAGGACTCGTGCACCAGCTCCTGGGCTCCGGTCGCGAGGTCGACCAGGTAGAGCCGGTCGGAGGTCGTCGCGAAATTACCGCTCGCGACCGCGACCACACGCTGAGCGTCGATCGCCACCACGAAGTTGATCGCAATCGCCGATTCGGGGTCATCCGCCACCGGCCAGAGGTCCTCGATCGTGACCCCATCCTCGCCGACGTCGAGCAGCGCAATGCCCGACGACGCTCGAACCTGCGGCTCGTCTCCAAACGGCTGCGCGAAGCCGACGCATGCCACGACGAGCTTGCTTGGCTCGCCCGGTACGGGAACCATGCGGCCGCAACTCTTGAGCCCGGGCAGCTCCAGACCTTCGACCGACTCGTCTTCGAGATCGACGACCGCGACCATTCCCGGTCCCGCTGCATCGAAGCTGGCGCTGATGCGATCGAGCCCGACGACGATCGTCGAGCCGACGAGCACGCCGCGGCCGGGTCGCGCGAAGACATCCACCTCGGCGGCTTCGTCTCCTGTTCCAACGGTCGCGGTCGTGTCGAGCGAAGAGAGGTCGATCCGGGCTCCCGTTGCGCTCATGTCGGAGGGATTGACCTCGAACAGGTCATTCCCTCGGTTTTCGGGGAACGCGGCGGGATTCAAGTTGGACTCGTAGCGGGGCACCCAGGCGCTATCCGAGTCGACGAATATGAAGTCTTGCGGGTTGGACGAGAAGCCCGAATCACCCGTGTCACCCTGGGTCCGGAGCTGCCCGTTGAGATTCCCGCTGGGCACGAAAAAGCGAGTCACCACATCCGTGAAGAATCGATCGATCACGGCGACCGTTCCGTCGCCTGCCTGGCGGTTGGGCAAGACGACGTCGCCCGACAAGGTCGCGACCAAGCCCGGATACGTCGTCCCAGAGCTAAGCCAGCTCTCGTCGATTGGGACGAAATCGGCGTCCAGCATCGCGACGGACGAGCTGCTGAAGTCGGAGCTGACCACCGCATAGCGCGGGGTGGCCGCGAGCGGATCGAGCGCTGGGGTGCCAGGTGCACCGCCGCCGACTCCGTTTGGAATGCTCTCCCCGCACCCGACGGTCGCGAGCAGGAGAAGGGTGAGAAGAGTGAGAAGAGTGAATGTGAGAACCCGTTCCATTGGCTTCCTCCCGCTTCGGAGTAGGAAGGTCAGGAACAAGGCTCATTCAAAATTGAATGCTCAACCATGCTGCTACCCGCCATCCCCGAGACGATTTGGGTAAGCTCACGATGGTAGGTCTCCGGGCTCGTAACCCTAGGCTCTGCCGCCTTCCCAGGTTTTCACCCAGTGGCATCGTGGCAGCGCATTCAGTTACATACCGTGGCGGGTCCGCGTCGGCCTCTCACCGACTTCCCTGTTCAGCCGATTGGATTTCTCTCCGTCAGCCTATCTCCAACGGCTTCCACGAAGCCGCCTTCAACCCTCGCAAGGACCGCGACGTTAGTTTGGGGTCGAGCAAAGTCAACCTACCAGGCGTGTCGATAGCTGACCCGGCCGCTGTATCGGCGTCCCGGGAGTGGATAGCCCACGAGATCTTGGCCGCGAATGTCGAGTAGGTCGTCTGCCCGGAATCCCAAGCCGAGCCGTCCCTCGAAGAGAAGCGCCCCTAGGCCAGCGGCGAGCACCGTGCGCGCGGAAATCTCGACGAGGTTTGCAGGGTCCTCGTACGCCTTACCCACATAGGCAACCTGGAAGAATCCGAAGATGTCGGACACCCACTTCGACAGTGTCCCCGAGTGGGCCTCCGGCTGAAAGTACGCGACCCATTCCGGCTGTACGGGAAGCTGATTGCCATTCGCCTTGTCGATCGCTTGGGTCCAGGTGACCTCGCCTTGGAGAAGGAAATGCTGCGTGACGCCACCGCGAAGCTCGACCTCGACGCCTCGATTGCGGGCGCCTCCGATATTCTCGGCCTTGAACGTCGAAGCCGAAGTTCTGCGAAATCGAATCGCGTCGTCGAGATGCGCCAGGAAAGCTCCGACTGACGCGTATCCGCTCAGCACTTCGCGATGACCTCGGAGCGTCACGGCGCCGTCATAGGCGAGGGAACGCTCCTGGACTAGATCAGGGTTTCCCTCGACGTTCGTACGGTTGCCAAACAACTGGAGCAACGAAGGCAACTTGAATCCGCTGCTGACCGATCCGCGAAAGGCCAGCCACTCCAAGGGCGAGATCGCCGCGGCGACGCGATAGGTCGGAAGGACGTCCGAGGACTCTCCCGGCGGCTCACCAACCAGCGGGGTCTCTCGAATCGCGACGCGTGTCCAAGCGAGTCGAACGCTCGAGCGCAGCTCCAAACCCACTTTCCCGACGTCGCCGAAGAAACGGGTTTCGAGCGTTCCTGCCGCGGTGAGGCGATCGGAGGCCGGTTCGGGGGCGGCGGAAAGCTCGTTTTTGGGGTCGTACGCCTGATAGCGTGCGGTACCAATCGTCGTGATTTCGAGCCAGGGCACGGCCATCACCGATGCCGCAACGCGTCCGAAAGCGGTATGGGTCTGGTCATCGGTACGGCGCGGACCGCCTCTGCCGAGCTCCCCGAGCGCGTCGTTGAGCCGGTTTCTTCCGTAGTCGTAGTTGGCCAGCACTTGGAGCCGGTAGGGATGCGATCCATCCTTTTCTTGAAGCCAGGAGGCGGAGCCGATCAAGCGCGTCGTTTTTGTGCGTGCCTGCAGCGCGGGGGTCGCGCCCAGCCCGGGCTCGCCGCGCTCTCTGCCGAGGCCGAGGAACACCAAGTCGAGATGGCTCGATTCGCTTGTTTCGGTGCGCATGTTGGCGAAACCGAATCCTTCGAGGAAGTCGGCGTTCTGCCGCCGGCGCTCCACGTCGTCCGTGGGATCAAAGAGCGTTGCGTTGTCGTCGAGGTAAGGATAGTCGTTCCGCGCCCCCGCACCGCCAGCGGTGCCAAAGAACGAAACCTTCTCCGAAGAGGCCGCTCCGAAAACGTTCGCGCGCCAAGACCCGAAGCTGCCTCCGGTCACGCGCGCCCCGACTTCAGTCTCCTCGTACTTGCGAGGTCGGAACCGGAGCACGCCTCCAATCGCACCCTCATTGAGCCAGGCGGGCGTGCCGCCGCGAAAGACCTCGAAGCCTTCGATGGCTTCCAAGGGCACCAAACTCAAGTCAAACGAGCCCGTATCAGGACCGCTGATTGGCACATCGCCCAACATCACCGCGACTTGGTCACAGGCCACACCGCGGAGCCGCACGCAAAATGGGGAGCCGGCTGCTCCCTCCGTCACCACGCGCGTACCGGCCGACTCCAACAAAAGCTGATCGGTCGTTTGCGCGATGATCCGATCGCGGACCAGCACCTCGCTGCCCGCCGCGGTCGCGTCGAGCGAGTTCGTCGCGGGAATGGGTCTGGTGACTTCCGCCGTCGAACCGAACTGCGCGGATGCCGGCGCGGTGAACGCACCGAGCGCGATGAGGGCACAGAGCCCGAGGCCGGAGGGGAGCGTTCTCCCACCCGCTCGCTCGATCCTCCGCTTCCCGACCTGCTCCAAATCCCGTTCCTGCTTCGGGAGTGGCCGATCGAACGGAACAGGAATTCCGACGCGCGACTCTCACCATCCCCGAGGTGATCAGCACAAAAACACAATCGCAGGTTTCCGGGCTCGCGACCCCAGGTCCTGTCACCTTCCCAGGCTCATCACCCAGTGGCATCACGACAGCACATTCAGTCACATACCGTGGCGGGTCCGCGCCGGCCTCTCACCGACTTCCCTGCGTGAGCCGACGATGACCGATCCCGCTTTGAGGGTCAATCGTCCGTGGCGCGTATCGATCCGTTTCGGAGCGCGTGGTAAGGACGCGCGGTGCGGCTCTATCCCTTGCTGTTTCTGCTCCTGCTCATCGCCGCGGTCCTCGCCGTTCTGGTCGGCTCGGGCGATCTCACCAACCCGGAGCTTCGCGACACGTTTCTGAAGCTACGCGGCTATCGCCTCGTGGCTGCGTTTCTTGCAGGTTCCGCCTTGGCGGTCGGCGGTGTCGTCGTGCAAGGTCTGTTTCGCAACCCGCTTGCAAGCCCGTCGGTCCTCGGCACGACCGCCGGCGCGAGCTTTGGCGGACAAGTCGCGCTCCTGGCCTACGGGCTCGCCGGCGCAGGCAGCAGCTTCATCGTCCCCGAAATGATCGTGCCGATCGGTTGCTTCATTGGGGCCTTGGGCGCTCTGGCCGTTCTCCTGCTCTTCTTACGCATCACCCAAGACCTGCTCGCGCTGCTGCTCACCGGCTTCGTTCTGAGCGCGCTCTTTTTGAGCCTCAGCGCGTTCGTCACCAGCGTTGCACAAGAGACCTGGGAGCTTGGCCGGGCCGTCGTCTCGTTTTCACTCGGCTCGGTGAGCGGGACCGGTCCCCGTCAGCTCGCATTCGCTCTCCCACTCATCGGCATCGCATTGGTCGCGTCGTGGTTTTGGGGGCGCTCGCTCGACCTTCTGTTGAGCGGCGAAGAAGAGGCGCAGGCGATGGGCGCCAACGTCGGGGCGGCCCGTTGGTGGTCGGCGATTTGGGTCAGCGTTTTGGTTGCCGGAGCCGTATCCGTAGGCGGTAATGTCGGCTTCGTAGGGCTGGTCGTGCCGCACATGCTGCGCCCGTTTGCCGGGACCAAGCATCAGCGATTGATCCCTGCGGCTGCATTGGCGGGCGGTATCTTCCTCGTGGCCTGCGACGTCGTCGCTCGACTCATCCCGTCGCGGAGCGAGATCCCCCTTGGCGTCGTAACGGGCCTGATCGGCGCGCCTCTTTTCTTGCTGCTTCTCATTCGACTTCGCCGGGAGCGCGCGTATGCGTAGCGGCGAAGGACATCTAGGCCTTCGAGCACGCGGCTTGAGCGTCACGCTGAGCGGCCGCACGGTGCTGCGCGACATCGACCTAGAGGCCCATCCCGGCGAAGTGCTCGCTCTCCTCGGCCCCAATGGAGCCGGCAAGAGCACGCTTCTCAAAGCGCTGGCAGGGTTGTTGCCATACGAAGGCAGGGTCGAAATCGCTGAGACAGACGTCGCCGCTCTTTCACCGCGAGACCGAGCGCGGCGCATCTCCTACGTGCCACAGCGTAGCCTGCTTCGATCCGCCCTGTCGGTGGAGGAAGTGGTTGCGCTGGGCCGCTACGTGCACGGCGGAAGCTTCGGCGGCATGTCGAAAAGCGACAAAGAAGCGATCGACCATGCTCTGTTGACCGCGCATGCCGATGCACTACGCGATCGAATCTTCACCCAGCTCTCTGTTGGAGAGCAGCAGCGGGTCCTGCTAGCCCGTGCACTCGCCTCCGACGCACCGATCTTGCTTCTCGACGAACCGACGGCCGCGCTCGACGTCGGCGAAGGCATGGCGGTCCTGCGCCTGATCAGAACGCTCGCTGCACGCAAGCACACGCTCATCGTCGTGCTCCACGACCTCGCCGACGCCCTGAGCACCACGGACCGAGCTTTGTTGTTGAAAGACGGACGCGTGGTCGAGCAAGGTGATACGCGGGAAGTCATTAGCGCAGAGCCGATTCGCGCGGTGTATGGCGTGAAGCTCATCGAGAAGGCTCGCATTGGCTTTGAGCCCGACTCCGAAACCGCAGGGTCGGATTGACATGAAGCGGGTCAACGGCATCAACGGCGCGCTGCTCCTCGTCGCGGTCCTGACGAGCGCGGGGGTGACTGCTGCCATCTCCAAAAGGACACTGCAGGAGCGGCATTCGGGCGTGGGAACCACCGAAGACGCCAACGGCGAGCACATCCCGGTGCGCGACTACACTCGCATCGTCAGCACCAGCACCATCGCAGATCAGGTCCTCATCGAGATTATCGAACCCGTGCGCTTGCTTGCGGTCAGCGCTCACACGCTCCGGTCCCAGGCATCCCGCCCTTACCAAGACAAGATTGGCGTAGAACACGCGCGCGACGTCGAAACGATCATCGAGCTCCGGCCCGACATCGTCTTCATCAACAATTTCATCGATCGGCGCCAGGTCGAGCGCCTCAAAGAAGCCGGTCTCAACGTGTTCGACCTCGGCCCGATGCGAGGTCTCGAAACCCTGCTGCCCAATATTGCGCAGCTCGCCTCCGTGCTTGGTGTGACCGAGCGCGGCCGGGCGCTCGCCGACCAGCTCGCTCAGAAGCTCGACGCGGTTGCCGCGGATATCGATGGCGACGAACGGCAACGGGCCCTCTACGTCGGCATCCACGGCGACCGGCTCTACGGCGGAACCGCCGGAACGAGCTTTCACGACGTCCTCGTTGCGGCGGGCTTAGTCGACGTTGCGGCAGAGGCCGGGTTCGAGGGATGGCCGGCTTTCACCAACGAACAACTCCTCAGCCTCGACCCTCCTTGGATCATCACGAATCCCGGCACGGAGCGTTCGCTGTGCCGCCACCCTGGTTTTGAATCGCTCGCCGCTTGCAAGGCAGGCCGCGTCCGTAGCATCGAAACGCATCTACTGACCGACCCGGGGCTCGGTATGGTGCAAGCAGCCGAAGCGGTTCACGCGGCGGTTTACGGCGGCGGCGCCTAGGCGCGAGCTGAGTCTGCGCCGAGGTCTAGTCCAGCAAGGCGGGCAGTAGCTCGCTGTAGGCATCGGTTCGTTTGAACTGCGGAAATTCTTCAGCGACGTTGTCGGGGCAGCGGAACAGGATGCCGCGGTCGGCCTCCTTCAGCATGGTCGTGTCGTTGTAGCTGTCGCCCGCAGCGTGGACCCGAAAACCGATGTTCTTGAGCGCCGCAACGGCCTTGCGCTTGCCGTCGGGGAGTCGAAGCCTGTAGTCGGTCACCCGATTGTTCTCGTCGGTCAGCAGCTCATGGCAAAAAAGCGTCGGCTGCCCGAGTTGCCGCATGAAGGGCGCGGCAAACTGATAGAATGTATCGCTGAGGATGATCAGCTGGGCGCGGTCGCGGAGCTCGTCGAGGAACTCCTTGGCGCCGGGCAAGGGCTCCATCGTGCCGATGACCTCGTCGATGTCGGAGAGCTTGAGGCCATGCTCGTCGAGGATCTCGAGGCGTCCGCGCATGAGCTTGTCGTAGTCCGGCTCGTCCCGGGTCGTGCGTTGGAGGTCCCCAATCCCGGTTTTCTCCGCGAAGGCAATCCAGACCTCGGGGATGAGGACTCCTTCGAGATCGAGGCAGACGACGAGTGGGGGCATGGGCGTGACTCCGAGGCCCGAAATCGGGCGGCAAGGCGAGCGCGGGTCGTCTACCTGATTTCTCGGCCTAGGCAACCGGCTCCGGCTCGACAGACCGCCCTCTGCGGATCAACAATGGTCAGCCCATGACGTTCCGAAACGCGATCTTTGCCGGCGGAGGCAGCCGCTGCTTTTGGCAACTCGGCTTCTGGGAGGGCGCCAAAGAATCAGGGCTCGATCTCCAGCGCTCGGTGGAGTTCGTCGGCTCGACCAGCGCCGGCTGTGCGATGGCCACGGCGGCAGTACTCGACCGGTCACACTTCGCGCTGCAACTCTTCAAAGGTTTCACCGCGCGAAACCGGAGGAACATCCACTGGGAGAACGTCAGCCCGTTCACCCGCGGCACGTTGCTTCCTCATGCTCGAATGTACCGTGAAGCCCTCAAGGAGCTCATCGGACCCGAGGATTTGGACACTCTCCGGAAGCGTTCGGTTCATTTCCTGATGAGCGCGTATCCGAAACGGCTTGGCGGAACGATCGGCGCAACGGCGGCGCTTTGCATCTACGGCCTCGAGAAGACGCTCCGCAAAGATCCCCTTCACCCCAGATGGCCAGCGAAGGCCGGCTTCAAGCCGCTCATCGGACGCGCGCACGATTGCAGCACGCTGCAGGACTACATCAGCATGGTCTTGGCGGCATCGTGCATTCCTCCCATCTTGCCGGATGGCCACTTCGAAGGTCGAAAGGTGCTGGACGGTGGCCTGATCGAGAACATCCCGGTTCGACTGGCAGAAAACGAGCCCGGCCAAACGCTCGTTCTTGTCAGTCGCAAGTACGAGCGCGAGCTTCCGTCGACGAAACGCGTCACGTGGGTGCAACCTTCGAAGCCCATCAAGATCGACAAGTTCGACTATGCAAACCCCGACGGCTTAGAGGAGACGTTCCAGCTAGGAATGGACGACGGTCGGAAGTTTGGCCGCAGTTGTGTTCTTGGCGGCGAAGCCTATAGTCCCGCGCGGTGACGCGATCAGTTCTGACACTCGCCGTTGCGCTCGGTCTCGCATCGGCCGCCGTATGGGCGGCCAGCGGGCTTCGGTTGGACACGGGGCTCGAGGCGCTGCTCCCCGCCGACTCGGTTTCGGTCCTGTCGATTCAGGCCACGCGCGATAAGCTCGGCCTCGAAGAGCCGCTCACGATTCTCGTCGAAACCGACGACCCCAACCGAAGCAAGGCGCTCGCGGCCCAACTTGCCGTGGCGTTCGCAGAATGGCCCGAGACGGTCTGGGTGATGACCGGCTACGGTCTGGACGCGCTCGCCGAGCGCGCGCTCTACTACGTCGACGCCGAGACGCTCTACGAATGGAGTGAGCTCGCCGAAGAGGCGCTCGACTGGGAGGTCTGCAAGGCCTCGCCCCTGTGCGTGACCATCGCGGACCCACCCGAGCTGCCCAACGGTGACGAGATTCGTGCAGCGATCGATCGATCGCCGGCCGGCACGGTGCTCCAAGAGCTCACCGGCCAGTCAGCAAAGCAGGCCGGTTCGAGCGCGGAGGATGAGAGTGACGACGGGGACCAGGCGCTGTGTAACGACGCAGGTACCGTCTGCGCGGTACAGGTCATGCTGAGCGGCTCACCGGGCGACATTGGCTACGCCCGGATGATCAAGGAGCGAGCCGAAGCGATCACGGTA
>Ga0316201_10002020_pt1 | contig 14213 bp, 5 predicted proteins | sample CS6wburrow_MG_FD_204516 | JGI IMG/M metagenome (GOLD analysis project Ga0316201, IMG submission 204516) | Coastal sediment microbial communities from Delaware Bay, Delaware, United States - CS-6 worm burrow | ecosystem: Environmental > Aquatic > Marine > Coastal > Sediment | place: USA: Delaware... | reverse complement strand
TACACACCCAGTCTCAACTACAACGGTGCGGACAGCTTTACCTATACGGTCACCTCGGGTGGTGTGACCGAGACGGCGACCGTGACCCTGAACGTGACGGCGGTGAATAATCTGCCGACGATCAGCGGTACCAGCATCGGTTCCGTAACAGAAGACGATGATCCCGACGGAGACGGCCTGCTGGAAGCGGCCGGTTCGCTGACCATCGTCGACCCCGACCCAGGCGAATCGTACTTCGCAGCCGGTACAGCTGTCGGCACCCACGGCACTTTGATCATTGATGCTTCCGGCAACTGGAACTACGAGACAGTCAACGCACAGGCATCAATCCAGCGGCTGGACGCGGGTGAGGGCGTTGACGATATTTTCACTGTCACCACCGCCGACGGAACCAGCCATAGCGTGACCGTGACGATCAATGGCGGTGAGGATGCCGCGGTGGTCAGTGGCAATAGGAACGGTTCGGTGACCGAAGACGGCACCCTGAACGTCAACGGTCAGCTGCGGATCATCGATCCCGACAGCGCGGACAATCCGGTCGATTTTCCGGACCAGGTCAGCACACAGGGAGACAACGGCTTCGGGACCTTCCAGCTCACCGCTGGCAACTGGTCCTATACGCTGAACAACGGGCATGCCTCCGTACAGTCCCTGGGGTCTGGCGAGAGCCTGATCGACACCCACACCTTCAGAGCGTCGGATGGCACGACCCAGCAGGTCCGCATCGTAATCGTCGGTGAGACGGAGGCACCACCGCCGCCGGTTTTCGAGCCTCGGTCCCCGGAACCGGGCCCCGAACGAGCTGATGGTATCGAACGACTGCCGCAGGACGAGGAAGACGACATCACCAGTGACATGGAAAAAGATTCGGATTCGGAAGACGGCCCGTCTGCAGATGATTCCCTTGCGGGCCGAACCGATACTTCGACCGGGCAGGCTGAAGCAGCAGAACCCTTCGTCATCGGCCTGAAACCTTTGTTCACCGAGCCATTGGAACCCGGAGAGATCTTTCTCAGCGTCTTGGCCGCCCCGCCGTCGATTGATGCACCAAGTGTTCAGAAAACGGTGATCACTGCCGCTAAGCCCACTGTGGAAGCGGCGCAGACCTTTCTGCAGGACTTGAAATCCTTCTGGCAGGAAGAAAGCGCGACCACGAGCGCGGAGATGTCCGGGACAAGGCTCAGCCAGACGTTCTGGAGCGGTGTCGACAAGATGGCAGATGATCTGGACCAATCGATTGAAGAACAGGACAGAAAAATGCAGCTCAGCGCCGAGGCTGCGGCCGGTTTGGGAATAAGTCTGACGGCCGGTTTTGTCAGCTGGGCGTTGCGTGCAGGTTCGATGGCGGCAAGCTTTCTGGCTGCGATGCCAAGCTGGCGGAACTTCGACCCGATGCCTGTGCTGGTGGCGGATGACAAGGCGCGCAGAGGGAATAATGAAGGGAAAGACGAGTTGCCCGAAGATGAAGATAATGACGCAAAAGTTGATGATTTGTTCGAAGACTAGGTGGAAAAACGGCCGAGTCAACGGTATTTGAGAAGGACATCGTGCCCAACGTTTCGCCTATTTTTCGCCTCTCTATAGGGCTGATCCTGTTGACGGTCAGCCTGCTGCTGGTGGGCGACCTTCTGGGCCTGACCCCGGACCCGAAGCGCGCTGAAATGGCGGCCCGTAAGGCCATCGCAGAAGCGCTGGCGGTGCAGGTGTCGCAGAATCTTGCCGAGGGACGCCTCCAAACAGTCACAGAAACCTTGAATGCACTGGAGAAACGCAACGACAACGTGGTCTCGATCGGCTTGAGGGCGGTCGACGGCAGGTTGCTTGCCATGGCCGGAGATCATCTGCAGCACTGGGATGATCCCGGGAAAGATACATCGACCTCGTCGCATGTCCAGGTGCCCATCCATGGTGATTCGGGTCGCTGGGGCGTTCTGGAGGTGAGTTTCGAACCTTTCGACGGTCTGGTTTTCATGTTCCTGCGTGGCGGCTCCATCGCGACGGTGATCCTGTTCATCGCGGTATTTGGATTCGCCGCTTATTGGATATTCCTCAAGCGTGCCCTCAACGAACTCGATCCGAGCGCAGTCGTGCCGGATCGCGTGAGGGCGGCCCTGGATGTCTTGGCGGAAGGCTTGGTCATATTGGACAAGAGTGGCCGCATCGTTCTTGCAAATATTGCTTTCCAGCAAAAATTTGGGCAGACGACGAAAACCTTGGTGGGAACCGAACTTTCGGCGCTTCAATGGCAGGCGCCTGAGGAGGAAGACTCGCAGGGGACATTTAATCCCCCGTGGAAACCTGTCTTGGATGGTGGCGAGGCGCTGCCCGCGAAGCAGCTCAAGTTGCGCACGGCACTCAAGGAGCTGATCAGTTTTGCAGTGAATGTTGCACCGATCAAATCCCCCGAGGGTTCGGTTCGTGGTGCCGTGGTGACCTTTGATGACATCACTGAGTTGGAACGTAAGAACAGCGACCTCGAGGGGGCGCTGGTCAGGCTCAAGCAGAGTCAGCGTGAGATCTCGCGCCAGAACCGCGAATTGCAGGTTCTGGCGACTCGTGATGGGCTCACCGGCTCACTCAACCGCAGGTCCCTGTTCGAAGGACTGGCAACGCTATTGGGTGAGGCGGCTACCGATGGCGAACCGCTCAGCTGCATCATGGTCGACATCGATCATTTCAAATCAATAAACGATCGCTTCGGGCACGCGACCGGCGACAAAGTGATCAAGTTGATGGCCGGAATCCTCGCCGATGTTGCGCGTGCCGAGGATCTGGTTGGACGCTATGGCGGAGAGGAATTCTGCGTCGTGTTACCCGGTGCGGACGAGCAGCAGGCGATGCGTGTCGCTGAGCGTATGCGCGTGGCAATACACGATGGCAAAAGCGCAAAGTTCACCAGTTCGCTCCGCATATCTGCAAGTTTCGGTGTGTCTACCGACGTTGGAGGGCAATTGACCCCCGGCGCCCTCGTCGATCTGGCCGACAAGGCCCTGTATGTCGCCAAGGAATCCGGCCGTAACCGTGTGGTTTGCTGGAGTGACGCTGAAAAGATCACCGCTGAGGCCGAGGAAGCAGCGCCAAGCAAGCCGGTCGCAAAGACAGAAAAACCTGTGGTCGCGCCGGTGCCGGTGCAGACAACGGCCGGACAAACCGAAGACAGCGAGGAGAAACGACTGCGCGACCGTATTGCGGAACTCGAGGTTTTGGTGCGCGAGAACAGCGTCAGCGGTGTTGCCTCCACCGATGAGGCTACCGGCCTGCCGAACAGAATTGTGCTGATGGACCGAATCAGCCAGGGTGTCGAGCGATGCAGACGTTTTCACACCCGGCTTGCGATTTTGTTCGTTGATATCGACACCTTGCAGGTCATCAGGAATACCCAGGGAAATGCGGCGGCCGAAAAGTTGTTGAAACTCACCGCATCGCGGATCAAGAAGACGCTGCGTTCGACAGACACCATTGCGGTCGAGGATAACCGGAATATCGGCATCAGTGTCTCGAGGATCGGCGGTGGCGAGTTTGTCGTTCTATTGACCGACATGAAGGACGAGGAATCCACGACCTGGGTTACGCAGCGTATGTTTGCGGCGATGAGGGAACCGGTGGAACTGGACGGCAATGAAATTGTGCTGGACGCCCGTATCGGGATCAGCCTCTATCCGTCCGATTCGGAAGAGCCGGATGTCCTGCTGGCCAATGCCGGTGCGGCGCTGCATGAGGCCAAGGCGACCCACGGTCGCGACGTTTGCCTTTACTACAGCAAGGAACTGAACATTCGTTCGAAAGAGCAGCTGCGCATGGAAACTCATCTGCATCGCGCGGTCGAACGCAATGAGTTGTTTCTGGAATACCAGCCTTTGGTTGATATGCGGTCGGGGATTATTGGCGGGTTCGAGGCACTCTTGCGCTGGCGCCACCCGGAGTTGGGAATGGTGCGGCCGGACCAGTTCATCCCGATGGCTGAGCATGCCGGATTGATCGACGATATTGGCGACTGGGTGCTGGATACGGCCTGCAGGCAGTTGAAAAACTGGCATGACGCCGGTTACGAAAAGCTGTCCATGGCGATCAATTTTTCCGCCGTTCAGCTGCGCAGGGTCGATTTGTCTGAACGCGTGGTCTCGATTGTCGAAGCCGCGGGTGTTACGCCGGATCGGCTGACTGCCGAGATCACCGAGTCGGCTTTGATCCAGAGCCTGGAAACTGCCGTGTCGATCATCGATGGTCTCGACGGTGCCGGCCTGCGCGTGGCGCTGGATGATTTCGGTACCGGCTATTCCTCACTCAGCTACCTCAAGCGCTTTCCGATCGATGTGGTGAAGATTGATCGTTCCTTCATAAGCGACTTTCCCTCGCATACGCATGATACCGCGATCGTCAGTGCGGTCATCGCCATGGCTCACAGCCTTGGACTGAAGGTGGTTGCCGAGGGCGTCGAAAACGATCGCCAGCTGCAGGTACTTCAGGATCTGCAATGCGACGAGATCCAGGGTTATCTGTTCAGCAAGCCCGTATCACGCGAGCAGGCGACGGCCCTGTTGGCCAGCCCGGCTGGCATACGTCGCATGGTTCGGGCCGCCGGTCAGGCTGGACTTGCCGGCGGACATGACGCCGATTCGGTCATTGCAGGTGTCTTGAACGAGGCACCAAGACGCAAAGCCGCTATATAGCGGACCATGCGGGAAGTTCGGTTATTCACAGACCGAACTTCCCGCATGGCCCACTAGACATCACGTCTAGCGTTCAGGCAGCAGCACTCAGCAGAACGGGCACGATTTCTTCGGTCAACGCCTGCGCATCCTGACGAATCTTGTCCAGGCTTTCGAATGACAGCGCGGTGATACGCCAGGCATCGTCGTCCAGGCACGGGACGAGTTCCCTGGTGCTTTGTCCTTGCGAATGTGCGTTGGCTGTCTGTACGGCAATATGGATTATCGCCGCCTCGAGGCGACCTTCTTCAGCGGTCGATGGTTGGGTGTGCGCCCGTATCGGCATCACCAATTCGGCCGGCAGCTGCCAGGAACTGAAGAGTTCCGCACTGACCTGTGCATAATCGAATCCGAGCTGTTCACGCTGCAAAGCCGCCATGTCTTGATCCCGTTCCCGGGCGTCGCGCAGGATCGCACGTATCTGAACAGGGACTTCCTGGCACAAGATCAACAGCCCAACCGGGGCCAGCAATCCACCTACAAACAGGCGTTCGCAATCGAGAATGTCGCAGTGCTCGGCAAGCAGTTTGGCCGCCGATCCGGAAAAAAGGCTCGAACGCCAGAATTGCCGCCGATCGATCATGCCAGATGAAAAATCCTCGAAGGCATGAACGACAGCCGTGGCCAGAACCAGATCGTGTACCTGTTGCGTACCGAGCAGGCCTACGGCACGCGAGACCGTGGCGATACTTCCCGGGCGGCCATAGAAAGCACTGTTCGCCAGACGCAGCAGGCGCCCGGCCAGGACAGGGTCGGTACCCAGCGCCTCGGCAACATCCTCATGCGACGATGTCGAATCGTCGAGGACCTCCTTCACCCGAAAATAGATGTCGGGCAGGGTGGCCAGTTCACGAGCCCTTGCAACGAGCTGCGCGGCTGTCACCTGCATTTCTGGGTCTTGCGCCATCAGTTTATCCCTGCAATGTTCGAGGCCAGCAACGCGCGTGAATCGTTTGTCCGGGCCTCATCTATCCTACAGCCCTCCAGGAAATGTAGTTTAGATCTTCGCGGGGGCGAAGGGACAGCGCGAACCGCATCCGTATCGGCAGCCTTTCTGCGAGGCTGTTTCAGAGGCTTTCCCGACCCTCGGCGCATCTCAAGAACGTAATTCCGGAGCCGCTAACCAAGCTTAAGCTATCCGCCCGTTGGCCAGCAACGGCGGGGGTTCCGTTGCCTTGGGGTATGACGTGATCGTCTCCGAACCGTTCATCAAGACCTGGTTTGCTCTCCAACGTAAGTTGATCACCGGGCTACAGGTTGCCTATATCGACCTTCAGGGCGCCGGCGTGTCCGGAGGTGCCCTGCTTGTCACCTATCCCGACGAACTTGAGAACCTGGCTGATCTGACGCTGGCGGCAGAGCTGGCGCGGCGTTCCGGCGCACCGGTGACGGGCAACGCCGCCACGTTGGAAGAAGGTGATCCGGTGCTGCGAATCGCCTGTCCGCTGTCGCTTGGTGAACATGCAAGCGGTGCCGTAGTGATCGAGGTGGAGGCGCCGCTGAGTCACCAGGCGAAGATCATCAAGCTGTTGAAGTGGGGCGAGGCCTGGCTGAATCTCGCCCTCAGGCAGGGCGGTGGCGTGCCTGCCCAAGTGTTGTTTGGCAGCGTGATCGAGGCAGGACTGGCGCAGCAGGATTACCAGGACGCCCTGACTGCAGTGCTGGCGCTGTTGCCAGAGCGGTTGGGCTGCACACGCGTCGGCCTGGGAGTCGCCAATGACGATCGCGTGCATCTTCTCGCGGTGTCCGAGGTCTCCGAACTGGCACAGCGCGGTGCGCGCGCGAAGGCGATCGAGCGCGCGATGCAGGAGGCGCTCGATGCGGGTCGGACGCGATGCTGGCCGCAGGAAGGCGATGAGGAAGGACCGGCTCAGGCCCAACGTGATCTGGTCGAGTCATCGGGCCTGAAAGGGGTGTGCAGCGTGCCCATCCTGGCCGGCCTGCGTCGTCCACTGTTGTTCATTTTCGAGTTTGCGGAGGGAGCGCTGTGGAGTGCACGGGCCCGCGGTGTTTGCGAAGAGGCGGCGAGGGTGGTCGCCCCGCTGCTCGAGTTGCGCCAGGAACGCAGTGCGCCCTGGCCGCGTCGATTGGCCGGACTGCTCGACGAGGGTCTGCGGCAGATCATGGGGCCAAAAGGCCGCGTGCGTCGTGTGCTGATTGGATTGGCCGCACTGACAATCGGCGTGCTTGCGATGGGATGGGGCGACTATCGGGTGTCCGCGCCGGCCGTTGTGGAAGGCGCGGTGCAGCGCGCGGTGGTTGCGCCTTTCGATGGCTACATCGAACAGGCCGTGGTGCGGGCCGGACAGAAGGTGGAAAAGGGCGATCTTCTTGCACGCCTCGACGACCGCGATCTTCGGGGCGAGCATCGCCGGCTGGACGCCGAGGAAGGCGAGTTGGCCGAGCAGCATCGCCAGGCCGTCGCATTGCTCGATCACGGCAAGGCCAAGGTGATCGAGGCCCAGCTGGCGCAGACTCGTGCCCGTCTGACCCTGATCGAGGACCAACTGGTCCGCACCGAGCTGCGCGCGCCCCTCGACGGCTTGGTCATCTCAGGTGACTGGAGCCGCTCGCTGGGCGTACCGGTTTCGCGGGGTGAACTCGTGTTCGAGATTGCACCGCTAGAGGCCTATCGTGTTGCGATCCAGGTCAGTGACCGCGAGATTGCCAGCCTGGCCGCCGGGCAGGCCGGTGAGCTGATCCTCTCGGCGTTGCCGCGCCGGCCCGTGCGCCTGTCGGTTACCGATATCGCCACCCTGGCGGTCGAAGAGCCCGGCGAACCGGTGTTCCGCGTCGAGGCCGAACTGGTTGATGAGACGACCGAGCTGCGGCCCGGGATGGAAGGTGTGGCCAAGGTGACGGTCGGAGAGCGCCGGCGCTGGTGGATCTGGACCCATGCACTGACGGATTGGCTACGTTTGCAGTTGTGGCGGTGGCTGCCATGAGTCAGGCCATGGTACAGGCCGAACCGGCAGCCATGCTGTGGGAGCGTATGGCCGGGCTGCGCCTGCATCTGCGTGATACGGTCTCTGTCCACGAACACTGCTATCGCGGCCGCCACTGGTACCTGCTGCGAGACGCGCTCGGCAAACAGCAGTATCGACTGAGCCAGGGCGTGTACCAGCTGATCACCCGCCTCGATGGCCAACAGACCCTCGCCGAGGCGTATGAACGTTTCGCGGCGGGGCGGAAGGGGCAGGCGGACGCAAGGCCAGAGCTGCTGGCCACCCTGACCCAATTGCATGCGGCAGGTTTGCTCGCCACCGGGCCACTGAATGATGTCGGCCCCCTGATCGCCCAGCAGCAACAGCAGCGGCGGCGGCGACGTTATTCGCGCTGGGCGCGCCTGCTGTCGCCACGCATGCCGTTGGTCGATCCGGATCGTTTTCTGGCCCGTTCCCTACCTGGGGTCGCCTGGTTCTTTCACCCAGTCGCACTCGGTGCGTGGCTGCTTCTGGCGATCATCGCCGGGCTGCAGGCCTTGATGCATTGGGACGCCCTGGCCCTGTACGGTGCCCAGAGACTCGATGATCCCCAAAGCTGGCTGCTGCTGGTTTGCGCCTATCCGGTGGTGAAAGGTCTGCACGAACTGGGGCATGGCTTCGCCGCCAGGTCGGCCGGGGCCGAAGTCAACGAGATGGGTATCACCCTGCTGGTGTTTTTGCCGGTGCCCTATGTCGATGCCTCGGCCGCTTCGGTGCTTGCAAGCAAGTACCAGCGAATACTGGTGGGAGCGGCGGGGATCCTGGTCGAGTTGTTGCTGGCGGCCTTGGCGATGTTTGCCTGGCTGCAGTTGCCCGATGGCCTGCTGCGTGAGGCCGCCTTTGCGGTAATGTTGATCGGCGGTATCTCGACGCTGTTGTTCAACGGCAACCCGCTGCTGCGCTTCGACGGTTACTACGTGCTGTCTGACGCGATCGAGATCCCGAATCTTGCGACACGTTCGGCGCGTCACTATGCCTATCTGGCACGCCGCTATCTGCTTGGGCTCGATGCAGAACGCGTGCCGGCAACCACGAAGGGCGAAAGACCCTGGCTGCTGTTCTTCGCTGCGGCTTCGACCCTTTACCGCCTGTCCATCACCATCGGCATCGCATTGTTCCTGGTCGCGATGGTGCCGACACTGGGCGTTTTGATGGCGGCTTGGCTGTTGACCGTGCAGGTATTGTTTCCGCTTGGGCGCCAATTGAATTTCCTGTTGTTCAACCCCGTTCTGGATGGACAGCGAATACGCGCCCTGCTGGTGGTCGGCACGCTCATCACGACCATTTTGCTGCTGCTGGCCTTGATACCGGTGCCATCCAGCACCAGTGCAGATGGCGTGGTGTTGTTGCCGGAACAGGCGATCGTACGCGCCGAAGTGGATGGCTTCCTCGATGATCAGCGGGTCCGTCATGGCGGCAAGGTGCGGCGCGGCGATATCCTGTTCATGCTCAGCAACCGCCAACTGGCGGCCGATGCCGCGGTACTGAATGCACGCATCGCAGAGCTGATGGCCCGTCATGACACGGTCAGGTTCGATGACCGTCTGGGGCGGGAGATCCATGCCGAACGCCTCTATGAGGCTCGTCGGGAGGCGGCGGAGTTGCAGGGACGATTGGAGGGCTTGACCGTGCGCAGCCCCGGTGACGGTGTGTTGCAGGTTCCACATGCGGCGGATCGACAGGGGCGCCTTGTGTCACAAGGGGACCTGCTTGCCTATGTCACCAATCGCGCGGATGCCAGGGTCCGGGTGGTGGCAACACAGGAGGATGCGGCGCGTATCCGCAGTGGCGTTGAAAGTATCCGGGTGCGCCCGGCGGGAATCAGCGCCGGGAACATTGATGGTCGGCTGATCCAGGAGGTGCCGGCCGCATCCGATATCCTGCCCAGTGCGGTTCTGGGCAGTGGCGGCGGCGGGATCATCCAGGTCGACGCTCGTGATGAGCAGGGATTGAAGACCCTGCAAAAGGTCTTCGCCTTCGATATTGCCGTTCCCTTCACGGCCGCCACAAGGTACGTCGGCAGCCGTGCCTATGTGCGTTTCGAACACCCGGCGATACCCTTGATTACGCGCTGGTACGACAGCGCGCGCCGGCTGCTGATGTCGCAGATTGGTGAATAGGTCCACCACGTAGATTCAAGGTCCAGTTTCGGCCTATCAGCGGAATTAAGATCGCCTCAAAAGACTTCATTGTCGGCCGACATAGATTGTGGACTTTTACGCAATCTGACCCGACCATGAAGATCAAAATTCCTTTCGTCTTGAAGAGCATCCTTTTCTCTCTGAGTTTCATCTGCATCTGGCCAGCCACGGCCGAGCAGCAGGCGGAGGGATTCCACTGCGTCGTAACACCATCGCAGACGGTCGAACTGGGTAGCCCGGTCCCTGGCCAGTTGGACGAGGTGTTGGTTGACCGCAGCGATACCGTAACGCAGGGGCAGGTCGTTGCCAGCCTGGATTCGCGCCTGGAACAGGCCAGTCTAGAAATCGCCCGCTTCAAGGCAGAGACGGACACCGAGGTCAGCCTGCGCAAGGCTGCCTTCGCGATCGATCGCAGGGCCGAAAGGCGCCTCAATTCGCTGGCGGCATCCAAGGTGGCCTCGGCGCAGGACCGGGATCGGGCAGCACGAGAATCCCGATTGTCCGCATGGCGTGTTGAACAGGCCAAGGATGCGCTCGAATTGCATGCACTGGAGGTTGAACGGGCCGAAGCCGCGCTCGATCGGCGCCGGATTCGCAGTCCAATCGGTGGAACCGTTGTGGCCCGTATGCACAACCCGGGCGAATACATCGAAGATCAGCCACTGCTGCGGATCGTAAAACTCGACCCGCTGTATGTGGAGGTGATACTGCCGATGCGCCTGTTCGGCACCATAAAGCCCGGCATGCAGGCCGAGGTTTTCCCGGAACTGGAAGGCAGTGTTTCGCACACCGCGACCGTGGCACTGGTCGATCCGATGGGTGACGCCGGCAGCGGCACCTTTGGTGCACGACTGCTGTTGCCGAATCCCGACCACGTCATCCCGGCCGGCATGAAATGCCGGGTAGAGCTCCAGATGAAGGGGCCGGTACTCAGCGAGCATCCGGTAAAGCCAAACCGGGAGCCGAGGCTGGCTGCTTCGAAAGCCGTTCGGCGCTGATCAAAGCGTTGGCGAGCGGAGGCAGCGTATAAATGTTTGGGTGGCGCAAACGCAAACAGCAATCGGACCTCGACGACTACACCGTCGAGGCGATGGAGCCCAGGGTGTTGCTCTCGGCCGATGCACTGGGCGTCGATGCCGGGGTACTCGACCCAGATTCAGATGATCAATTCGATTGGCGGCCGAAAGACGCCGAGGCCTGGACCGCGTCGCTGGCCAACGCGCGGCAATCTGCTGACCCTGATCCGGACATCACGGAATCCGGGCCTCTGTCATTCGACGAGGGCCAGACCGACGGCCGCATCGAGATCGTCTTCCTGGATGCCGGGGTTGAAGACGGTCAGCAACTGCTGGCCGATCTCCTGTCACGCGAAGGCACCGCCATCACCCAGATGCACCTGCTCGATGCGGACTCGGATGGCATCGAACAGATCGCGCAGGTGTTGGCCGGACAACGGGGTATCGACGCGGTCCACATCATCTCTCACGGTGCGGCCGGTCAGATCCAGCTCGGCAGCACCACACTCTCGACCGACAGCCTGGATGGCTATGCCGGTCAACTGAACGACTGGGGCGGCGCGCTGGCCGATTCCGGCGACATCCTGTTCTACGGCTGCGATTTCGCGGCGGATGCTCAGGGGGGGGCGCTGGTCAATGCCATCGGCATACTGACCGGTGCAGATGTCGCTGCCTCAGTCGACCAAACCGGCAATGCCGCACAGGGTGGTGACTGGGATCTGGAATACCGGGCCGGTCCGGTCGAAGCCACGGTGTTTGCACCCGTGGGGCTACAGACATGGCAGGGCTTGCTTGCTGCTTTCATCGTGGACACCACCGCCGACACCCCGGACGAGACCCCGGGTGACGGTGTAGCCGAAGACGCCGCCGGCAATACCTCGCTGCGCGCAGCGGTTATGGAGGCCAATGTGCTGTCAGGTGCCGACAGCATCTATCTCGGCGACGAAACTTACTCGCTTGTCTTCGGCGCGACCAGTAGTGACGCGACCGGAGATCTGGATATACGCGATGATCTCACCATCGTCGGTCTCTCGCCCACACAGACGTCGATTTCCGGTGGCGGAATCGATCGCGTCATCGATGTGAAGAGTGATGCCTCGTTTACGCTTACCCTTTCAAACCTGAAAATCGAGAGTGGTCTCACGGTTGGACCATCCAACCATGGAGCAGGCATCAGTATCGAGGCAGGTGTGTTTACACCGGAGGTGTTCCTGTCGAACGTCTGGTTGACCGGGAACCATCAGGTCGCCGGCGGAGACGGGGGTGCCATCCACAACGAAGGCATCCTCTATATCGAGAACTCGTTGATCGAAGACAACAGTGGAACCAGGGGCGCTGGTGTATTCAATGCGCCCGGCGCCACCCTGACCATGAGCAACACAACGCTCAGTGGAAACGATTCCGACGCTGAAGGTGGGGGCCTCTACAGTGACGGCAATGTCACGCTTCGCAACGTCACGGTTGCCGAAAACAGCTCGGGCACCAACGGCGGCGGTATCTATGCCGCCGGTGGAACGCTCGATATAGCCAACAGCATCGTGGCGGACAACAGCGCCGGGGGATCGGGCCCGGACGTCCAGGGAACGATTGCTAACAGCGTCAACAATATCATCAAAGACGCGGCCGGTATCACGGTTACGTCCGGTTCATTCCTCAATACGGATCCAATGCTGGGCTCCTTGACGGACAATGGTGGAGAACTGGATTCCTATAGCCTCCTGGCATCTTCACCGGCAATCGACGGCGCCGATCGGGCACTGATGCCGAACACCGACCAGCGTGGTTTCCTGCGCGGTGACGGCAGCCCGGATATCGGTGCTTACGAGGCAAGCAGCAGCGCAGCAACGAGCGCAACCTACCTCGACATTTTCCCGGCCTATTCCTGGAGCGGTGACAACGGCACGCTGCCCTGGAGCAATGACTGGCAGGAGATTGGCGAGGCCGATGGAGCTGGCTTCGGCAGCGTGTCAGTGTGGGAAAAACTGGGTGAGCGCGGCCTTTATTTATGGGCGGCAGACAATGTGGGCGCTTGGCGCCAGGCAGATCTGTCCGGTGCCACCGGGGCCGTACTGAGTTTCGACTGGGCGATGACCAATACCGAACTGCTCGATCAGGCAGTGCTGCAGGTTTCGACCGACGGCATCATCTGGAACACGCTCGATACATTCGATGGCCCGCTCAACCACAGTGCCATGCAGTCGGCCAGCTACAATATCAGCGCCTATATAGACAGTGATACCCGGATCCGGTTCGAGACCGTTTCAGGATTCTCCGCCAACGATGTGTTTTTCGTCGACGATGTGCGCATCGACCTGAGCACAGCATCGCCTGTTACTACCACCCTGTCGCCGATCAAAGACACCTACATCGATTCGGCTAACCCGAGCATCAATTACGGCTCGGACACCGTGATCCGCATGGATGAAGCCACCGGAGGCCTGGGTGATGGCCGTGTACTGTTGCAGTTTGATCTGAGCAGCATCCCAAGCGGTGCCACGATTACCAGCGCCACCCTGCAGGTGGAAGCCAGTGGAAAGTCAGGCGCCGCTGGAGACTCATCCATCATCAATGTCTACGAGGTGACCGAGGCCTGGGACGAGGGTGCTGCCACATGGGATGAACGCCAGGCGCTTACGGCATGGGGAGGTGATGCGGGTGCTGCCGATACCACCCCGCCGAATCCGCCCTCATTAAAAGCTTCGGGTCTCGGTGCTCAGACCTGGGATATCACGGACCTGGCACAGGATTGGCAAACCGGCACAAAGATCAACAACGGCCTGATGCTGGCGAGTCCAGATATCGGCACTGTTGTGTTTGACTACGTCAGTCGCGAAGGTGCTACGCCACCGCAATTGGTAATTACCTACACGACTGTTCCGGTCCCCAGCAATATTGCGCCGATCTTCACCAGTTTCGTCGGCCCCGCGACATCCGGTGACGAGGACAACGAGATCACCGTGACCTTCGATAATCTCGCTGTGCAGGGTGACGAGACCGATGCAGATGGCAGCGTGGATGCCTTTGTCGTCAAGTCGGTGACCAGTGGCACACTGAAGATCGGTGCCGCTGCCGGAACGGCTACGGCCTGGGCCGCCGGAAGTAACGATACTTTGGATGCACTTTCCAATGCGTACTGGACGCCGGACTCGGATGCGAACGGCACACTGAACGCATTCGAGGTCGTTGCGGAAGATGATGATGGCGCCGAGTCTGCGACGAATGTAATCGTGCAGGTGACGGTAAATCCGATCAACGATGCGCCGACCGCGACCAATCTGACCAGCACGAGCAGCTATAACGAGGGTGATGCCACAGTAGCGATCACCGACATCGTGGTCAGCGACGTCGATGCGGGTGAGACCG
>Ga0316201_10002018_pt1 | contig 14213 bp, 9 predicted proteins | sample CS6wburrow_MG_FD_204516 | JGI IMG/M metagenome (GOLD analysis project Ga0316201, IMG submission 204516) | Coastal sediment microbial communities from Delaware Bay, Delaware, United States - CS-6 worm burrow | ecosystem: Environmental > Aquatic > Marine > Coastal > Sediment | place: USA: Delaware... | reverse complement strand
GCCTATCGCGCGCTTCAGAAAGCGATGGAGTGGTACGAGAAGGCTGAGGCGATCCACCCGCCGGAGAACGACGATGCGATCCTGCGCTGGAACACGTGTGTGCGAAGGCTCACACGCCTCGGACATATGGACCCGGTCCGTGAGAATCCGGTCAACCCGCTGATGCTGGAATAGAGGGCAAACGGTGGGTCGCTGCCGCGGACGAGGGATATCATGAGCTACATCTACGGCCCCGTGCCATCTCGCCGGCTGGGTCAATCGCTCGGCGTAGATCCGATCCCTTTCAAAACGTGCAACTACAACTGTGTGTATTGCCAGCTGGGGCGGACCACGCCCCTGACGAACGAGCGAAAGGAATACGTTCCCTGTGACGAGATCCTGGCGGAGTTGCGCCGCGCGATCGCCGAGTTGGAACCAACGGACGTCGACTACATCACGATCGTGGGCGAGGGCGAGCCACTCCTGTATTCAAAACTCGGCCGCCTGATTTGCGAGGCGAAGGAGATGACGAACCTGCCGCTCGCCGTGATCACGAACGGCTCGCTGATGTCCGTGCCGGAGGCGAGGGAGGACCTGGCCGATGCCGATGTGGTGATCCCATCGCTGGACGCGGCCGATCAGCAGACATTCCGGCGCATCAACCGACCCTGGCCCAAGCTGAAGATTGCCGACATCATCGACGGTATGGCAACGTTCCGCGAAGAATCCCGGGCCGAACTGTGGATCGAGGTGATGCTCATCCAGGACCTCAACGACACGGAAGAGGCACTGCATGGGCTCGCGTGGGCACTCGACCGAATCCGGCCGGACCAGGTTCATCTCAACGTGCCCGTCCGGCCACCAGCGGAAGACTGGGTGCACGGTTCCGACGAGGACGGTCTGATCCGGGCGCTGACCATCCTGGGGCAGGTCGCCACGGTGGTTTCACCCGACGGCGGGAGCCTGGTTCTGCGAACAGACGTCCACCCCGTGGAAGCTGTCCTGGAGATCATTCCCCGTCATCCTCTGCGGGAGCGGGATCTGATCGTGGCGTTGGAGAACCACTGGCCGAGTCGAATCGGGCGCATCCTCGCGACCCTGGCCGCGCATCCCGAAGCCCGGCGACGTGTATACAAGGGAGAAGCATTCTGGACGTATGCGGGAGCGAAACACGCGGAGGAATGATGAGCCGGGCCAATACGCCGTTCGACGAGTACGCGCACCATTACGACACGTGGTTCCTGAAAAACCGGAACGTGCTGCAGTCGGAAGTACTGCTCCTGAAACGCTTCATGGACAATCCAGGCCGAGCGCTAAGCGTCGGCTGTGGGAGCGGCTTGTTCGAGCACATCCTCAGGGGTGAGCATGGCATCGACATCTCTCATGGCGTCGAGCCGGCCGAAGGGATGGCACGAATAGCTGCGAAACGGGGGCTGAATGTGAAGCCCGGCACCGCGGAACAACTGCCCTCAGAAGACAACGAGTTCGACACCGTCCTGCTCAATGGGATCACCGGCTACGTAGACGATCTGGGACCAGTGTTCGGAGAGGCCGCACGAGTTCTCAAGCAGGGTGGGCGAATCGTCGTGGCGGACGTGCCGGCCGAGAGCTCCTACGGTCTTCTCTACGCGCTCGTCGGCCACATCGGGTCGTGGGATGTTCCGTCTCTCACGAATGTGGCCCCAGCCCATGCCTATCCTGCGGAGTTCGTGGGCCGTGCCAGGTGGCGAACCACAGGGGAGAAGGCCGAGGTGTTGCGATCAGCCGGCTTTGTCGATCTTGAGTTTGCCCAAACGCTGACGCGCCACCCGAAGTACTCGAACGACTCCGTGGAGGAGCCCATCGACGGGTTCGACCGCGGCGACTACGTGGCTATCCGGGGCCGGAAGGCCTGAACCGAGGTGCCGGCGGTTCTCGCTCCACCGAAAGCTGGATTCGCAGCTACGGGAGACCCACGCGGGACGGTCGGGCCGCGCAGGATCGTCGTACGCGTGTGAGCAGACAGCGGGCTGGCGGGAACCATTCCGCGCCGAAGCGCTACAAAACTGAGGAACGCCAAGTCCTCGAATCGTGGACCCGGCTAACGTGCGCACTACATCGCAACACCGGCTCCTGAAACTTCTCGGAGTTGTTCTCCTGGCCGGGTTTCTTCACGGAAGCCTGACGGTTCAGGTACTGCACGATGCATCTCACGCCCGTTCCTCTTCTTCGCCAGAGGATCCTGACCACCGGAGCCTCGGAGACGGAGCCGAGATTACCGAGTCCTGCGCGGTATGCTCGAGCGTTCCGGCTCGCGCGCTTCCGACTGATCTCGCCGTCACCATCCCGACGTTCGGCATTCCCGTCACCAGCCAGACTCCGGCGGGAGAAAGCCGTTGGAGTTCCACCTGTCTCGTCTCCTTCGAGGCGCGCGCCCCTCCCGTCATCTCCTGACTCGACCGTAGCCCGGAGAGAACCTCGCGCGAGTCGCGAGTCATCGGGCCTGTCCTGTGCAAGAGAGGCTGGGAGGCCTTCACCATGTGCGCGGTGTCACCACGCTTTCTTCGTCCCATGCGGGCGATGCTACTCTGGGCCGTTGTCTTCGGAGCGCCAGGTCCGGGGTCATTGAGAGCCCAGGAGGAGACGGGTCGGGCCACCCTGAGGGGCCGGATAACCGACACGGATGGAGTGCCGCTCGCCTCGGTTCGGGTCTACATCAATTCCCTGGAGCGTTGCACGCTGAGCGGCGTCGACGGAACCTATCTCCTGCAAGATCTTCCTTCTCGCACCCTCAACATTTCATTCGAGAGACTCGGATACGCGACGCTTGCTCTGTCCGTGGATCTGGCCGCGGATGCCAGGCCGTCGCTCCAGGTGCAGTTGGAGATCCGTCCTTTGGAATCCGCTGAGCTCGTGGTGACGGGATCGCCCACTGCCATAGATCCGCTACAATCGCCGTTGAACCTGGACCTGATCTCCGGCGAGCGTCTCCTCCAGGTTCGCAGCCCCTCCCTCGGAAACGTCATCCGGGATGCCGTTCCGGGAACGGCCTCCCTCTACACCGGTGCGCAGGTGGGGAAGCCCGTGTTGCGGGGTCTGACCGGAACTCGGGTCCGTATCCTTCAGAACGGGATCGGGCAGGACTTTTTCGCCTACGGTGCGCGGCACGGACCGCAGACGAACCTCACCGAGGCGCAGCGCATCGAGGTGGCCCGAGGGCCGGCAAGCGTGCTGTACGGGTCGAGCGCCATCGGGGGAGCCGTGAACGTGATCACGAAGCACCTCCCGACCCAGGACGGAGGTCACCGGGCGCTGGAGGGACGAGTCGAGATGCAGGGGTACTCGAACAACGAGGAGGTGGCGCTCAAGGGTGAATTGAGCGGCGCCGTTGGTGGGTTCGGCTACCGCGCCGGGCTCGAGCGGAGGACGGGAAGCGATTACCGTGCCCCCGATGGCCCCACGTGGTTCGAGACCGGCACGCCGGGCGATCCCAAGTATACGGGCCGGATCCCGCTCACCAACTTCGACCAGTGGTCGGGTTTTGCGCTGGCGGGCGTCACCGGCGGTTTCGGCACCGCGGAGCTGCTCCTGACCCGATGGCAGAACGAGAACAACTTCCTGCTCCCCGCGGGTGGACCGACGGACAGCAGCGAAGACCCACCGGTCGGCATTGGGCTCAACCTTGCGCAGACGAACCTCTCCGCGAAGGGAAGCGTATTCAGCGGAGCCTGGATCGTGCGTCCCACTCTCAGCTGGGCGGAAGCGTTGCGCCAGGCACCGCCACCCGGGCAGCTGATCGAGGACGATTCCGGCTTCGCCGTTGATCTCCTGAAGGACGTATTCACTACGCGCGTGGAGGCCCTGCATCCCCAGGGCGCCACACTGTCCGGGACCCTGAGCGGGACACTCGGTGTGGAGGTGCAGGTCCAGGACACCGACTCGCGGGGGCCGGTCAAACTCGAGCCCAGCTCCGAGATCGCGAACGCCGCCGTGTTTGTGTTCGAGGACTGGCGGAAGGATTCATGGACGCTCGCGATTGGCGGCCGATTCGACTACCGCAGCCAGAAGGCGGCACCGAACGAGCGCACGACGGATCCGAGCCTACTCGACAACGATTACGCGGTGCTGACGGGCTCGCTCGGGGCAAGCTACGAGCCAACGCCCGGAGTCGTGCTGGCCACAAACATCGGCAGCGGATTCCGGGCCCCCGAAATCTTCGAGCTATACGCGAGCGGAGTGCATGGTGGCATCGCCGCGATCCAGCTCGGGGAACCGACTCTCGATCCGGAGCGCTCGCTGAACATCGATCTGGGAATACGTCTCCGCACTGGACTCCTGACGGGCGAGGTCACCGCGTACAGCAACCGAATCGACAACTATGTCTTCCTGCGCAACACGGGCGTGACGGGCGAAGGAGGTTTACCCGTGTTCGTGAACGACCAGACCGACGCCAGGCTCACCGGAATCGAAGGCTTCGTCCGGGTAGCGGTCCTCCCGTGGCTAGACCTCGGAGCAGGCGGGGCGGCGCTGGACACGTCGGGCGACGACCTCGAGGATGCTGAGTCGGGAGCGGACGGGTCGTTGCCGCTCATTCCTGCGAACCAGATGGAGGCTTTGCTGCGGGTCCATCGACCGCACTTGGGCTCCTTGATGGGGCCATTCGCGGAAGTTCGAGTTCGGCGAGTGTTCGACAAGAACTCGGCGGGCTGGTTCGAACCGTTCTCCCAGTACGACGTGATCCCGTTCGGGACGGCCTCTACGGACGCGTATTCCGTGGTCAACTTGAATGTCGGCGGTTCGCTGGAGCTCGGTCGGACGGCGCTCGACCTGTATTTCGGTGTCGAGAACCTGTTCGATGAAACCTACAGGGACTTTCTGGACACATATAAGGGTTACGCACTCTCGCCGGGTCGAAATCTCATTGCGAGAGTGGGGTTCTCGTTCTAGTCGATTGTTCTTGGGGAAGTGCGTCCGTCTTCCTCTACCGCACGCTGCCGGCGTCGGTCTCGGTTTCCGACGTATCGGACTAGGCCGGTGGCCGGCCACGGCCACTACCCTTCGCCGATCATCCTGAGCCGCACAGCGGAGGCTAGCGGCAACAACTTGACGCCCCTCCGCCGCGGACCGCATCGTGCCGGAAGTTGGAGCGATTCGGCCCCGACCCTTCCGGTCTGAAGTCTCACGTTCGCAGCGGAGGCAGCCTTTGGGCGCGCTGAACAAGAGTCAGCAGCGGCCATCGTCGAGCGGTGGCACGCGCGGTCATGGCTTCGGAACCGCACCCGTCTTCCTGGCGAGCATCAGCACCATCCTGGGTGCGATCCTCTTCCTGCGCTTCGGCTACGCGGTGGCGCACACGGGATTCCTGGGCACCCTGTGGATCATCGCGCTCGGTCACGCGGTCACGATCCCCACGGCCCTGGCGATCGCCGAGATCGCGACCAACCGGCGGGTGGAGGGTGGCGGCGAGTACTTCATCATCTCCCGCTCCTTCGGTACGACCATCGGCGGGGCGATCGGTATCGCCCTCTTCTTCTCACAGGCGATCTCGGTGGCGTTCTACATCATTGCCTTCGGGGAGGCCTTCAGGGTATTGGGGCCCGCGTTCCAGAACCTGACCGGGTTCGCGCTCGACCTGCGCCTGATCACGGTCCCGGCGTTGATTCTCCTCGTCGCGCTCATGCTCACCCGCGGCGCCAATCTCGGGGTCACGGCGCTGTGGATCGTGGTGAGCGTGCTGGCCGTTTCACTCGTGCTCTTCTTCCTCGGAAGGCCGGTGGAGGGTGCGACGGCGTCCAACGCCATCCTGAAGAGCGAACTGCTTGACGCGGACCCCCTGATCGTCGTGTTCGCCATCGTGTTCCCGGCATTCACCGGCATGACGGCGGGCGTCGGGCTCTCGGGTGACCTGGCCAATCCACGTCGTTCGATCCCGCTGGGCATCCTCTCGGCCACGCTCGTGGGCATGGGCGCCTACGTGCTGATCGCGTGGAAGCTCGCGAGCTCCGCGCCCACAGAGCTACTGGCCGACACGAACCGCCTGGTCATGGCCGACATCGCCCTGTGGGGCCCGATCATCCCGATCGGCCTGGCCGCCGCAACGTTGTCATCCGCCATCGGCTCGATTCTGGTGGCGCCGCGCACCCTGCAGGCCCTGGCCGCTGACCGGATCATGCCGGGAGCAGGGGTGTCGCGGTTCCTGGCCACGGGGGTCGGCGCAGCCAACGACCCGCGCAACGCCACCCTGGTGACCGGAGCAATAGCCCTCGTCGTGGTGGCGGTGGGCAACGTCGACGTGGTCGCCGGGATCATCTCGATGTTCTTCATGGTGACTTACGGGTCGCTGTGCGCCATCAGCTTTCTCGAGCACTTCGCGGCGCGTCCGTCCTACCGCCCCTCGTTCAGGACGAAGTGGTACCTGAGCCTGGTCGGCGCGGTGATGTGCTTACTGCTGATGTTCCAGATGAGCCCCGGCTACGCGGTGGCAGCGATCGTGATCATGGCCGCCCTGTACAAGACGATCCAGCTCACGGCCAACACCGAAGACGGGATCGGGACGATCTTCCAGGGGGTGATGACGCAGGCGACCCGCAACATGCAGATCCGCCTGCAGAAGACGCCACCGGTGGAGTGGCGACCCAGCATCATCACCATCACGGGCCGCACGTTCGACCGCTCCGCGCCGATTCGCATGCTGTCGTGGATTTGCCACCGGTACGGGTTCGGGACCTACCTGCACTATATCGAGGGGCTCCTGGATGCCGAGACGTACGCCGAGAGCCGTAAGGTCCTGGCACGCTTGATCCGGTCCACCACCCGCCGGGCCAGCGGTGTGTTCTTCGATACCATGGTGAGCCCGTCGATGCGCTCCGCCCTCGCGCAGACGCTGCAGGCACCGGGCATCGCGGGCGTGGACAACAACACGATGCTGTTCGAGTTCTCCGACCACGACGACGCATCCGTGGTGGACGAGTGCCGGGCCGGGATCTTCCTGGCGACCAGCGCGGACATGGATTGCCTGGTGCTCCGCCACGGCGACCACCATTTCGGCAACCTGGACGACATCCACGTGTGGCTCACGTGGCACGATCATCGGAACGCCAACCTGATGATCCTTCTCGCGTACATCCTCCTGGGTCATCCCGACTGGGGCAGCGCGGACCTGCAGATCTTCGCCGCCTACCCGAAAGCACAGGTCGCGGAACGCACCGAGCAGCTGCACACCATGATACGAGAGGGCCGGATCCCCGTCTCTTCTCGCAAGATACAGATCATCGGCACGGACGACCGGATCGACTTCAGCAGCCTCGTGCAGGCGAAGTCGTCCGAGGCCGACCTGGTCGTGATGGGGTTCACCGAGGAGCGCCTGCGGCAGAAGGGCTCCGAGCTGCTCCTGCGGCACCCCTCCCTCAACGAGGTGCTTTGGGTATCAGCCCAAGAGCGCATCTCAATGGAGTAATAGCACTTGAACGATATTGCGACTACCGACGCCCAACCGGACGACCTCATCGTGATCGCCGGGGCCGGCGGTTTCATCGCGGGCCACCTGACGAAGTTCTTCAAGGACCGCGGCTTCAGCCGCATCAGGGCCGTGGACAAGAAGCCCGTTCCCGAGTGGTATCAACCGGTCCCCGGAGTCGAATGCTTGAGCCTCGACCTGAGCGAGCCCGAGAACTGCAGGCGTGCCTGCGAGGGCGCGTCCGAGGTCTACAACCTGGCCGCCGACATGGGCGGAATGGGGTTCATCGAGCATTACCGGATCGAATGCATGCGCAGCGTCCTCATCACGGCTCACATGCTCGAGGCCGCGTACCGGGCCGGAGCCCGCCGCTACTTCTACTCATCGTCCGCCTGCGCGTACAACACCGAGATGCAGAAGGACCCTGACGCACCGGCGCTCAAGGAGTCGGACGCTTATCCGGCGATGTGCGAGCGGGGCTATGGCTGGGAGAAGCTCTATTCGGAGATGTTCTGCCAGGAGTACTGGGCCGAACGGGGCATGAAGACCTTCATCGCCCGCTTCCACGCCGTGTACGGTCCGTACGGCACGTGGGACGGTGGCCGGGAGAAGGTCCCCGCCGCGTTTTGCAGGAAGGTGATCGAAGCCATCGACGAGGACACGGGTCGCATCGAGATCTGGGGCGACGGCACGCGCGAGCGCACCTTCATGTACGTGGACGACTGCGTGCGCGGAATCGACAGGATCACGCATTGTGACGAGCTCATCGCGACGCCAATCAATCTCGGCTCGAGCGAACTGGTGTCCGTCGACGGCCTGGCCACCATGGTCGAAGAGATCGCTGGCGTGCAGCTGGAGCGCGACTACATCGAGGGCCCGCTCGGCGTCGGGCGCCGCAACAGCGACAACACCATGATCAAGAGGGTCCTCGGCTGGGAGCCGGACATTCCGCTCAGAGAGGGCATGGAGAAAACCTACGCCTGGATCCAGCAACAGTACGCCGATCGGAAGGCCGGCAAGCGCACCATCAGCTAGTGGCCAGGAGACGCCGATGCTACAGCGTGGAATCCTCAATCCGCAGATCCTCGGCCTGGTCGGTCGGGTCCGGCACACGAATACGCTGGTCATCGCCGACCGGGGATTTCCGTTCTGGCCGCGGCTGGAGACGGTGGACATCTCGCTCGTGGACGACGTCCCTACCGTGCTGCAGGTATTGGAAGCGCTGGAGGGAAACTTCTCGATCGGTGCCGCCTTCATGGCCGAGGAGTTCACGGCCGAGAACGGGCCGGCCAGACAGGCCGAGTTCCGCGATCTTCTGGCGCCCGTTGAGATTCGCTTCGAGCCGCACGTCGAGTTCAAGAAGCGCGTCCCCCATGCGGTGGGCCTGATTCGCACGGCCGACACGACGCAGTACGGCAACATCATCCTCGAGTCGGCCTGACGTGATGTCGAGAGACGTCGACCCGGTCGGCGCCATTCCCTACCGGCTGGCCCTGGCCGGCGGGTGGATCGACCAGCCCTTCATGTCCCGTCACAACCCCGATCCGTTCGGATCCATGGTCGTCGCGAGCGTGGAGCCGACGTTCTGGTTCATGGAGCGGGCGGGGCTGGCGACGAGCACCCGGAAGACGGCCTTCGATCTGTGGCAGGGAGAGCTTCCGAATCGCCCTGCAGGCGAACTGGTGCGGGAGTTGTATCACGAGGAGAACCGTGACAAGTCGGATCCCTCGGGCTCGCAGGACATGGCCGGGATCATCTACCCCGGCATCTCGCGCCTGGACTACGACTATCACCACGAGGGGGGCGTGTTTCCGCGACACGTGGAGTCGACGAATGATCCCGATATCGCCGCCTGGCTGCAGAGCGTCATCCACATCCTGCCCGTGAACCAGCGACCCTCGGGATACGATCCACTGCAGGACGTGAACTTCGACCCCGAGTGGATCCGTCGGCTCGGTCGAAGCGGCGTGGACTGCTACGAGGCGATCCTCGCCTGCGACGTTGCGGCTCTCGGGGCGGCCATGAGCGAGACCATGACCTGCTGGGACGTGCTGGTGCCGCACAGCTTCGTGCACCCGGCGATCACGGTCGACCTTCCGGGCATCCTCAGGAGTTATCAGGATCGGTACGCCGGGGCCGTATATTCCGGGTGCGGTGGGGGCTACCTGTACGTCATTTCCGAAAGCCCCGTGCCGGGATCATTCCACGCCACGATCAGGCTCGCGCATGCCGACTGAGCGGGCGAAAGTCGTGGCCCTCGGCAGCTTCGACGACCTGCGGGCGCCGGACGTGCGGTTCCTCCAGGAAGCGGCCAGGCGGGGCGCCGTCGAGGTGCTTCTCCTGTCGGACCGAGCCGCCGACTTCAGCGCCGACCGTCCACCGGCGTTTCCCGTGGAAGAGCGGCAATACCTCGTCGAGGCCATCCGGTACGTCTCGGCCGTGACGGTGATCGACGAATTCCGGGATCCCGCGTCGATCGTCGCCCGGTGTGCTCCGGGTGCGAAGGCCTGGGCCGTCCGGGAGGCCGACGCTAGCCCCACCGCGCGCTCGTTCTGCGATTCCGCCGGTCTCGAATACGTGATCATCCGGGACGAGGAACTCGAGGGCTTTCCGGGCTGGACGCCCGTGGATGCGACCGCGGCGCCCGCGGGCTGGAAGAAAGCCATCGTGACCGGGTGCTACGACTGGCTGCACTCCGGGCACGTCCGCTTCTTCGAGGAGGTATCGGAGCTGGCAGACTTGTACGTGACGGTCGGAAGCGACCGTAACATCGAGCACCTGAAGGGAGAAGGCCATCCGCTGTTCTCCGAGGAAGAGCGACGGTACATGGTCGGCTCGATACGCTACGTGAAGCAGGCGCTCGTGGCTTCGGGGTGGGGCTGGCTGGACGCCGCACCGGACATCGAAGTCATCCGGCCCGATATCTACGTGGTGAACGAAGACGGTGACCGGCCGGAGAAGCGTGAGTTCTGCGAGTCCCGCGGTATCGAGTACCGCGTTCTCCGGCGCCTTCCCCGCCCGGGACTCCCGGCCAGGCAGAGCACGGACTTCAGGGGTTTCTGACATGGAGAACACCAGGGGATCCGCGAAGGTCGTGCCGGCAGGGATCCTCATTCCCTTCATCCTCGTCACCCTGCTCTTCCCGCTGTGGGGATTCGCGAACGACATCACCAACCCGATGGTGAAGGCGTTCTCGCGCATCCTCCAGATGAGCAACTTCCAGGGATCGCTGGTGCAGTTCGCCTTCTACGGCGGCTACTTCGCCATGGCCTTCCCGGCGGCCCTGTTCATCAAGCGGTATTCCTACAAGGCGGGCATCCTGGTGGGCCTCGGGCTCTACGCCACGGGCGCGCTCCTGTTCATTCCGGGCAGCATGATGATGGTGTTCTGGCCCTTCCTGGTGGCCTACTTCATCCTCACCTGCGGGCTCTCCTTCCTCGAGACCAGCGCGAATCCCTACATCCTCTCCATGGGGTCCGAGGAGACGGCCACCCGGCGCCTGAACCTGGCCCAGTCGTTCAATCCCATGGGGTCGCTGCTCGGCATGTTCGTCGCGCAGCAGTTCATCCTGGCCCGGCTGAATCCGGCCAGTGCGGCCGAGCGGGCCGCCATGCCCGCCGAACCGCTGGCCACCCTCACGGCGCAGGACCTCGGGGTGATCCGGACACCGTACCTGGGAATCGCGCTCGTCATCGCCGTGGTGTTCATCGCCATCGCCATCACCCGGATGCCGGCCTACGGAGAAGAGGACCGGTCACTGGACGTGAAACCCACGCTTCGCCGCCTGTCCCGGAACAGCCGCTACGTCGAGGGAGTCGTCGCGCAGTTCTTCTACGTGGGCGCCCAGATCATGTGCTGGACGTTCATCATTCACTACGGGACGATGGAGCTGGGGCTGACCGAGGTGCAGGCCCAGGGCTACAACATGGTCGCGATGCTGATCTTCGTGACCAGCCGGTTCATCTGCACCTTCCTGCTGAAGTACGTGAGCCCGGGCGGCCTCCTTCTCGCCCTGGCCCTCGCCGGCGGCGGGCTGACCCTGGGTGCCATCTTCATCCCGGGCATGGTGGGTCTGTACTGCCTGGTGGGGGTCTCGGCGTGCATGTCGCTGATGTTCCCGACCATCTACGGAATCGCGCTGAAGGGAGTGGGAGAGGACGCGAAATTGGGGGCCGCGGGGCTCATCATGGCGATCCTCGGTGGATCGGTGATGCCTCCGCTGCAGGGCGCCATCATCGACCTCCAGACCGTCAGCCTGGGGGGCGTGTCATTCCCCGCGGTGCGGGCTTCCTTCTCCCTGGTGTTGCTGTGCTTCGCCGTGATCGCCCACTACGGGTGGCGCACGGCGACAGGTCGATCGGCTACGACCCCTCGTCGTCAAACCGCGTAGTCTGCAGGCGTCCGTCGAGGCGCGCGACCTCGCCCGCGCCCAGTTCCACGGCCCGCCACGCGGTGCCCCAGGAGACCTCGTATACGCCGTCCACCGCGGCCCGCAGGATCACGGATTGCAGGAGCCCCTGCCTCCACTCGATGTCGACCTCCACGCCACCTCGAGCCTTCAGCCCGCGTACGCTGCCGGTCGCCCAGGCCACCGGTAGCGCAGGCAGAAGCCGGATCTCGCCGGCGTGAGACTGCAGCAGCATTTCCGCCACGCCGGCCGTCCCTCCGAAGTTGCCGTCGATCTGGAACGGCGGATGGGCGTCCATCAGGTTCGGGTAGGTGCCACCGCCCCCGTCGTACCGTGGGTCCTCCACCGGGGGGACGAAGCTGAGCAGCTCGCGGTACAGCTTGTGGGCCCGGTACCCGTCCCGCAGCCTGGCCCACAGGTTGATGCGCCACGCCTTGGACCACCCGGTCGATTCGTCGCCCTTGATCTCCAGGGCGGTCCGGGCGGCCTCGGCCAGCTCCGGCGTGAGAGCCAGATCGATCGAAGTGCCGGGATGCAGCGCGAACAGGTGTGATTGGTGCCGGTGCCGGGGGTCGGCGTCCTCCCAGTCGTGATACCACTCCTGCAGGCTGCCGTCGCCTCCGATCCGATAGGGCGCCAGGCGCTCCCGGGCATTCCGTACTTCCTGCAGGAACTCGGAGTCCACCCGGAGGACATCGGCGGCCGTGAGCAGGTCGTCGAACAGCTCCCGGATCATCGCCATGTCCGCCGTGGTAGCGATGGTCGTGGCCCCCTCGTAGCCCTCCGGCGTGCGGTACAGGTTCTCGGGCGAGGTGGACGGCGCCGTGAGCAGGTAACCACCCTGGCCCTCGATCAGCCAATCGAGTGTGAATTCGGCCGCCCCCACCATGAGCGGCCAGGCCCGATTCCGCAGGAACTCGCGGTCCTGGGTGAAGGCGAAGTGCTCCCACACGTGAGTGCTGAGCCACACGCCGGCCATGTTCCAGTTGGCCCAGGCCGGGTGCCCCTCGCCGAAGTCCCCGACAGGGTTCGACATGGCCCAGATGTCGGAGTTGTGGCTCACGGCCCAGCCGCGCGTGCCCCAGAACGTCTCCGCTGAAACGCGTCCGGTGACGGCGAGGTTCTCGATGAACCCGAGCAGCGGCTCGTGCATCTCGGACAGGTTCGTGACCTCGGCCGGCCAGTAGTTCATCTCCACGTTGATGTTCGTGGTGTAGTTGCTGCTCCACGGCGGACGCAGGTGGGGATTCCAGATACCCTGCAGGTTCGCGGGCACTCCGGGCGTGCGGGAACTGCTGATCAGCAGGTAGCGGCCGAACTGAAAATACAGTGCTTCCAGGTACGGATCGGAGGCGCCTTCCGCGTAGCGACGCAGCCTCTCGTCCGTGGCGAGACCAGGGACGGGATCGGGGCCCAGGTCGAGGGCGACGCGGTCGAAGAACGAGCCGAAGTCCTGCGAGTGCCGCTCGTGCAGGCTCTCGAAGTCGCGATCGGCCGCCAGCGAGAGTTGCTCTTCGGCGATCGCGATCTCGTCGAGCCCGTCCAGGCCCGGTTCCCGGTCAAAGCCGTTGAAGCTGGTGGACACGGAGACCAGGAGCGTGGCGTAGGACGCGTCTTCCAGGGCCAGGACGTCGCCGGATCCCGTCACCGTTCCGTCGGTCTCGACGATGCGGGCCAGCACGGCGAAGCGAGTGCCGCGACCCTCCTCGTACACGATCGCGTTCGGCACTTCGCCCCGGTAACTCGGCTCTGCGTGGACAGGGGCTTCTCCGCGGGCCGTGAGCGTCCCGCTCGCCGCCTCGACCCGGTGCCGCAGCAGACTTTCGAAGCGCACGCGATATTCCAGCGCCCCTGGCTCACTGGCCGTCAACCGGATCGCCATGACCCGGTCCGGATGCGAGACGAACGCGTGCCTCTCGTAGCGGACACCCCCGGTTCGATACTCGACCGTCGCCGTGGCGCTGCCGAGGTCCAGGGTGCGGGCGTAGTCCGCGGCATCAGCTCCGTGTCCCATGTCCATGAACAGGGTCCCCAGGGGGGCGTAGGACTGGGAGAAGCTCCCCTGCAGCTGACGAACCAGCTCGTCCGCACTCTCCCAATCGCCGGCCGCCAGGGCGGCACGCACGGCGGGCAGGTGCTCGAAGGCCCGTGGATTCATGCGGGCATCCACCGGTTGCCCGGACCACAACGTCGCGTCGTTGAGGTAGATGCGCTCCGTGCCGACACCGCCGAACACCGAGGCGCCCACCCGGCCGTTGCCCAAGCGAAGGGTCTCTTCGAAGTGCTCCGCCGCCCGGTCGTAGTGGAGTTCGTACCGGGTCGTGTCGGCGTTCAGGGTGGCCGCGAGAAGAAGAGCGGTGGTCAGCAGGTGCATGCGGTCAGTCGCCGGGG
>Ga0316201_10002017_pt1 | contig 14214 bp, 10 predicted proteins | sample CS6wburrow_MG_FD_204516 | JGI IMG/M metagenome (GOLD analysis project Ga0316201, IMG submission 204516) | Coastal sediment microbial communities from Delaware Bay, Delaware, United States - CS-6 worm burrow | ecosystem: Environmental > Aquatic > Marine > Coastal > Sediment | place: USA... | reverse complement strand
CTTCGTGAATTTTACAATATTAAAGACTTAATGATCGGCTTTTCTGTATTTGATACTTCATCAATTAAATTGGATTGTATGAGAGTTAAAAAATCTGAAAGTGTCATATTAAATAATGAAACTGAAATACCATGTGAAAATTTTTTCTGCCATGGGATCATGCAAAATGTTTTTAAGGATAATAAAGATATTGCCATTTCTGATGTTGAAAAATATGGAAAAGCAACAAAAGAGAATCAGTTTTATAAAAATTTAAAATCGAAAGGTATTCAAAGCATTATGCTTATACCTATAAGTACCAAGGATGGCTTTTTTGCACTCTTAGAAATAGCTTCACCAAGACCTTATGAGTTAAATTCGATCAATAAGGATAAGTTAAAAGAAATTATTCCGGTTTTTGAAGCAGCCGTAAAACGAACATCAGAAGAGCATCAAAATATTCTCGAGGCTACTATACAAGAACACTATACATCAATCCATCCCACGGTTAAATGGAGATTTTATGAAGCAGCCGAAAAATTCCATAATCATTATTCAAAAGAAGTTGAAAAACCAAAATTAGATGATATTATATTTAAAGAAGTACATCCTCTTTTTGGTCAGTCAGACATCAAAGGATCTTCTATTGCACGTAACATGGCGATAAAAAAAGATCTGATTACGCAGATGAATTTAGCATTAGATGTGCTCGATAGAGCGTGTGAAATAGAAACTATACCCATTTATAGTGAATTAATGTTTCGAGTTGAAGAATATTTAATTGAAGTGAAAAAGGGTTTAAATGCAGGAGATGAAATTGGAATTGTAGATTTTTTGAAACGTGAAATATATCCCGTTTTTAGCCATGCTAAAACATTGGATACAGAACTAGATAAGTTGGTAGAATTATATATGGGCAGGCTTGATAAAAACTTACAGGTAGTTTATGAACATAGAAAAGCTTATGAAGAAAGTGTGACTATGCTAAATGAAAAGTTGACCAATTTTCTCGATAGAAAAGAAGAAGAAGCCCAAGCCATGTTTCCACATTATTTTGAACGATATAAAACCGATGGTGTAGAGTACAATATGTATATAGGACAGTCTTTGGTCAACAATAGAGAGTATAATGACCTGTATTTGTATAATCTACGCCTTTGGCAATTACAGATCATGTGTGAGATGGAAAATGTGGCATACAAGCTAAAAGATAGTTTAGACCATAAATTAGAGATAGCCTCATTAATTTTGGTTCATAGCAATCCGCTAGCCATTAAATTCAGAATGGATGAAAAACAATTTGATGTAGATGGGGCTTACAATATAAGATATGAAATTATTAAAAAAAGGATTGATAAAGCTCATATTAAAGGAACTGATGAAAGATTGACCATGCCTGGTAAAATAGCTATTGTTTATTCACAAGATAAGGATGCAGTGGAATATAAAAAGTATATAAAATATTTACAATCAAAAAATTTCTTAGGCAAAGTTGAGAAGTTAGATTTAGAAGATCTGCAAGGTGTTTCAGGTTTAAAGGCCTTGAGGGTTGAAGTGATTTACAAAGATAATTTCAATGAACAAACTACCCTGACCATCGATCAATTAATAGAAGATATTAAAGCATAAGAGCTTATGACTATAGAGCAAAAAGCAGAGAACTTCGTATTGACATTGTTAAACGAAAAATTACCCAATCAGTATATTTATCATAATATAAGTCATACCAAGAGGGTGGTGAATTTCATCAGAGAAATTTCTGAAGGTGAAAAAATTACTAAAAGAGATATTCAAATTTTAGAATTGGCCGGCTGGTTTCATGATGTTGGTTATATAAAAGGAAATGATGATCATGAGATTAATAGTGCGCAAATTGCACAAGATTTTTTAGAAAAGGAAAAAATATCTTCTGCCACCATTGAAAAAGTAAAGAAGTGTATTTTAATTACAACCAATACAGAGAAACCTAAAAATATATTTGAAAAGATTATTCTAGATGCAGATTGTGGTCACCTTGGTAATAAAAATTATTCTGAGGTAAATGAATTATTACGAGAAGAATGGATTTTGCTTGGAAATGATCTTTTTACCGACATTGAATGGATTGAAAATAATATAGATTTTTTTACCAAAAGACATCAATATTATACAGACTATGCTTTAAATAATTGGCAGGCTACCAAAGATAAAAACTTAGCTCAACTATATAAGTCCTTAAAAAAATTAAAAAAAGTTCAAGACAGAAATAAGCAGAAGGCAGAAGAAATAAAATTAAAAAAACAAAAGGCAAGAATACCCGAACGGGGTATAGAAACCATGTTTAGGGTTACGCTTAGAAATCATATTAATTTAAGCAATATTGCCGACACAAAAGCGAATATTTTACTATCTGTAAATGCTATAATTATTTCATTAGCACTATCTAATTTAATACCTAAATTAGATAATCCGTCTAACCATTATTTAATTATTCCTACTTCAATATTTGTTTTTTTTAGTTTGGTTTCTATGGCACTTTCGGTTGTGGCAACAAGACCTAATATTACTAGCGGAAGTTTTACCAAAGAAGATATAAAACAAAAAAAAGTAAACCTATTATTCTTTGGGAACTTTCATAAAGTAAAACTAGATGAATTTGAGTGGGCCATGGGAGAAATGATGAAAGATCGAGATTATTTATATTCATCGATGACTAAAGACTTGTATTATTTAGGCCTGGTTTTAAATAAGAAATATAAAATATTAAGAATTACCTATACAATATTTTTAATTGGCATTATAGCTTCTGTGATGGCTTTTGCAGTATCTTTTAAGCTCGCAAACCCTTAATTAATAATAACTAATGGGAATTTTTTACAAATATTTTATTATACTTTTTTTGTTTATTTTACCCAGTGCTTGTGCAACTTATAACACCCAGATTAAAAATAATAATTTTAATACTCAATTTCCTGATAAAGAAATTGACCATACTTTTTATTTAATAGGAGATGCTGGCAATTCGGCAATAGGGACATCCTCCATTGCGTTACAATCTTTCAAGAAAGAACTCTCTAAAGCGGACAAAAATAGTACGGTAATATTTTTAGGTGATAATATTTACCCGAAAGGCCTGCCTAAAAAAGGTCATAAAAACAGAGCCTTCGCTGAACATCAGTTAAATATTCAAACAGCGGCGGTTCAAAATTTTAAAGGAGAAACTATTTTTATACCCGGTAATCATGATTGGTATTCTGGCTTAAGTGGATTAAAACGTCAAGAAAAATATATTGAAGAATTATTAGGCAAAAATACCTTTTTACCGGCCAATGGATGTCCAATTGAAAATATACATATTGGCGAAGAAATTGATCTTATAATAATAGATAGTGAATGGTATTTAACCAATTGGGATTCACATCCTACCATTAATGATGACTGTGAAATTAAAACGAGATCAAAATTCTTTGATGAGCTAGAAGGATTGATTAAAAAAGCAAGAGGAAAGACAACACTTATTGCATTGCACCATCCGATGTTTACCAATGGCTCTCATGGCGGACAATATAGTTTTAAATCACATTTAACGCCTTTACCAGTACTGGGATCCCTTAAAAACCTGATTCGAAAGACATCCGGAATTTCACCTGCCGATATTCAAAATAGTAGATATAATGAGTTCAGAAAAAGAATAATAACCTTATCACAAGAAAACGATAAAACCATTTTTATTTCCGGGCATGATCATAATTTACAGTACCTCCTTAAAGATAATATACCTCAAATAGTCAGCGGTTCGGGCTCAAAAAAAACCGCAACGAGAAATGTAGATGGTGAATTCTCATCAAGCGATCCTGGTTTTGCAATATTAGATGTCTTTAAAGATGGCTCTTCAGTTGTACGATTCTATTCGGCAAAAGGAGATATTTTATTATTTCAAAAAGAAATATTTACAGCCACCGAGAAGATTGATGAAAGAAATTATGATGCTCATTTTTTAAGTGAGGTAAAAGCTTCTGTTTATAGCAAGGAAGAAATAACAAAAAGCAAATCTTTTTCATGGTTATGGGGGCAGCGGTATCGCAAATATTTCGGGACGGAAATTTTAGCTCCTACTGTAAATTTAGATACGCTGTATGGAGGTTTAAAACCCGTTAGAAAAGGTGGCGGGCATCAGTCTAAATCCTTAAGATTGGTTGATAACTATGGTAAAGAATATGTAATGCGTGCCTTACGTAAAAATGCTGTTCAATATTTACAGGCAGTTGCGTTTAAAGATAAATATATCGAAGGCCAATTTAATGATACTTATACCGAAAAATTACTCATGGATGTCTTTACAGGTTCGCACCCTTATGCACCCTTTACCATAGGCACTTTATCTGATGCCGTTGCTATATATCATACAAATCCTGTATTGTATTATGTACCTAAACAGAATGTCTTGGGAGGTTATAATAGCGAATATGGCGATGAATTATATATGATCGAAGAAAGAGCTTCCGATGGCCATGGCAATTTAGAAAGTTTCGGATATTCTAATACACTTATTAGTACAGATGATCTGTTAAAAAATCTCCGAAAAAATGATGATCATTATGTTGATGAGCAGGCTTATATAAGAGCTAGGTTATTCGATATGCTTATAGGTGATTGGGACAGGCATGAAGATCAATGGAGATGGGCGGTTTTTAAAGATGACAATGGCAATCACATGTATCGTCCGGTTCCACGTGATAGAGACCAAGCTTTTTCTATTATGGCTGATGGATTTTTATTAAATATAGCAACTACATTGGTACCGGCATTAAGGTTGATGCAAAGCTATGATGAAGAACTGAGGAGTCCTAAATGGTTTAATTTAGAGCCTTACCCTCTTGATATGGCATTGATAAACAATGCCGATAGAGCTTTGTGGGAGGCACAAGCAAAACATATACAGCAGAATTTGACTGACTCTATTATAGATAAAGCGTTTACATTTTTTCCTGAAGAAGTTAACGATGAAACGGTAGATATTATTAAGAGAAAACTAAGGGGTAGAAGAAGTAATATAAATTTAATTTCTGATAATTATTATCATCATATTAATAAGTATGCGGTTATAACGGGAACTGATAAAGATGATTGGTTTGAACTTGAGCGGATGCCGAATGGTAAAACAAAAGTTACTGCTTACAGAATTATTAATGGAGAAAAGGGACGAATAATTCATGATAGAATTTATGACAAGACCGAAACAAAAGAAATTTGGATTTATGGTCTTGACGATGAAGATAACTTTGAAGTAAAAGGAAATGGGAATAACTACATAAAAATACGACTTGTTGGTGGTCAAAATAATGACAAATACAATATTTCTAATGGAACAAAAACATTTGTCTATGATTTTAAATCAAAAAAAAGCACCTTTATCAATAAAAAGGGTCGAACACGATTAAAAGATGATTATGAAACCAATATTTATAATTACAAAAAACTAAAGAATAGCAGTAATCAGTTTATTCCAAGTATAGGGTCGAATCCTGACGATGGTTTTAAATTTGGATTGAGTAATACTTTTACCTTATATGGCTTTGAACGTAACCCATTTACGCAACAGCATACCCTAGCGGCATCTTATTATTTTGCAACAAGTGGTTATGATATTAGTTATAATGCCGAGTTTGCAAATATTATAGGGAATATGAATCTGGGTATTGAAGGGAAATTTACCAGCCCTAATTTTAGCAGTAACTTTTTCGGTTTTGGAAATAGCACTCCTAATTTTGATGATGATCTGGGCTTAGATTATAACAGGGTAAAATTACGAACCATCAAGATGTCACCTTCTTTGATTTGGAGAGGGATTTCGGGAGCTAGCTTTAAAACTACCATTTCTTATGAATCTGTGGAGGTTGAGGAAACTGAAGGAAGATTTATTAATAACTTTCTGAATACAAATGATGGAATTAATCAAGCCTTCTTTGGAGGAGAGGTAACATATCAATATGAAAATTATGACAATAAGGCATTCCCAACTTTAGGAATGATGACTTCCTTAATGGCAGGTTTTAAAATGAATGAAAAAGATCTTAATAAAGGGTTTGTTTATTTAATTCCTGAAATCGGTTTCGATACTAAACTAGTAACAAATGGAAGGTTGGTATTAGCAACAAAATTGAAAGCACATTTAAATTTTGGAGATGATTTTGAGTTTTATCAGGCGGCAAATATTGGAGCAAACAATGGTCTTAGGGGTTATAGAAATGAACGATTTACAGGCAAAAATGCGTTCTATCAAAAAACAGATCTACGTTTTAATTTTAGAAAAATAAAAACAGGTTTGTTGCCATTACAAATAGGATTATATGGAGGCTTCGATTATGGCCGAGTTTGGGTAGCTGATGATTTAGTATCCAATCCGGATTATAATAGCGAAACTTGGAATACTTCCATTGGTGGTGGGATCTTTGTGAATGCCGCTGATATGATAACCGGTAATTTATCACTCTTTAATTCAGATGACGGGCTACTTATTGCATTTACGTTTGGTTTTGGGTTCTGAAACTACTTTATTGTTCTAATAATCATGTTTTTATGACAATGCTTTCAAATTTTTATCATAAATTATCGTTCTTAATTTAAGAGATTTATTATTGAATGAAGAAACTGCTTGTAATTTTTATTATTATTTCATTTTGTCAATCAATATTTTCTCAAAATAAAACCGTAGAAACTTCCGGAGACGTTTTACTATTTGCCTTACCAATAACAGCTCTTGGTTCATCAATTATTGTTGGTGATGGTCAAGGAACCTGGCAATTTACAAAAGGGTTTTTAGTAAATGAGACGTTAACAATCGCGTTAAAACATATTGTTAAAAAACAAAGGCCTAATAACGAAAATAATAATGCATTTCCTTCAGGTCATACTTCTACAACTTTTCAGAGTGCCTCATTTATTCAAAAAAGATATGGTTGGAAATATGGAATTCCGGCTTATTTATTGGCGGGTTTCACTGGTTACAGTAGGCTCAACGCAGAAAAACATGATATCTATGATGTGCTGGCAGGAGCAGTGATAGGTGTTGGGAGCACATATCTTTTTACGACCCCTTATCAACAAGAACATATGGAACTTACATTTAATAGTGTAGAGGGCGATTTCTTGCTCGGGTTTAAGTATACTTTCTAAACGCTTTATTATAATTTGTCATTATCTTCGCAAGCGAATTAAATAATCTGATAAATGAGGTCTATCCAAGATCTATTAGCGATCCTAATCTTAGAGGAAGTAAGTAAAAACAAATTCAACGGTACAAGTAAAACTGTTGGTAGCCCAAATGTGTTTGGAGGACAAGTATTGGCCCAAGCTTTGAATGCTGCTTACCGAACAATATTTAATCAACGTGTCTTACATTCAATGCATGCTTATTTTCTAGAAGCTGGAAATTTAAAATTACCAATAACTTATGATGTGAGTATTATAAGAGACGGAGGTAGTTTTTCTACCCGGAGAGTTACGGCAAGTCAAGGGAAAATCGTTATTTTTATTTTAGCGGCTTCATTCCATAAAATCGAAGATGGTTATGAACACCATGTTCAAATGAAATCTAATATAAAACAGCCTGAAGATTTATTGAGTTGGGACGATTGGTTTACGGAATATGGTAAATTTCTACCTAAGCATACAAAAGAATTTATGGAAATTGATCGCCCAATAGAATTCAAACCAACTAAAGTTTTAAATCCCTTAGAAAAAAAGGATTCACCACCTTTCATTGATGTCTGGTTTAAATTAAAAGGCGATGTATCTACATTAGATCTTAGCACAAGTCAACAAATACTAACTTATATATCAGATTATAATATTCTTTCATCGGCATTAAATCCTCATGGAAGCGTAGCAAATTACACAAATACTCAAATGGCAAGTTTAGACCATTCAATGTGGTATTTTAGAGATTTTAATTTTGATGATTGGATGTTATTTTCAATAGAGTCTCCAAGCGCTTTTAATGCAAGAGGTTTTGCCCGTGGACATATATTTTCCCGCGATGGCAAATTGATAGCTTCTGTTGCTCAAGAAGGTTTAATGAGACCTATAAATAAAGTTACAGTTTAAATTCGTATAACTTTCCTCCAGTTCCGTAGGCTTTTTCATCGGTAATATAAAGAGTATTGTCATTTTTAAAACAAACTCCCTCTTTTTGCGACAAATGATCTAAAGGCAATTGGGTTACTTTACCACTAAAAAAATCATCGGCTTTAAAATCTGTAAAGAGTAAAACGGTATCGCTGCTCAAAAGAACAATATGTTTTTGATCATTACTAATAGCAGCAGAAGTTATTGAACAAGTTAATGAGTTACAAAAAGTAAAACTAGAGATATACTCAGCAGCATGATTGCCTTCTTTTGCAGGAATTTTATACAACGATGTTTTACCATAATTATCACTTACCCTACTTCTTGTGAATAGATATAAATAACCATTCAAGAAGATGAAAGATTCAGTATCGAAATACCGCTGTTTCTTTTTTGGCGGAAATTTCTTTTGTTCCGGGAAATAGAATCGTATTCTTTGAACATCAATGTCTTCATCTTTTTGCAAATCGGCGTGCTTAATTTTTAAAATGACCAAATCTTTGCGTTTACTATTGTTATTTCCGAAATCGCCTATATAAAGATTGCCTTCATCATCTGATGTAAGGTCCTCCCAGTCTTCGTTTTTTGCATTTATTATTAATTCTTTTTCTATTTTACCCTTTCTAGAAACGCCGTATAATCGGTGGGGATTTCCTCCGTCATTTATCATCCAGATCAGATCAGAATTCTGTATTGTTTGCACCGCGGAAACTTCACTAAGTACATTAGGTAGTCTTGTGACTATATCCAACTGCCCATAATTGGAGCAATTAATTAATATAATTAGTAAAATTAATATGAAAGATTTTTTAATAAAAAATGACATTATTATGAAAATTGATAATCCGAAAATTTTTCTAAAACTTCATCAAAAACGTCAAAAACACCTTCGGAATTGTCTGTCGTAACCATCTTCATCCGATATTCTTTAAAATGTGGAATTCCTTTAAAATAATTGGTATAATGTCTTCTTGTTTCAAAAACACCTAGTTTTTCACCTTTCCATCCAATGGCCATTTGCAAATGTCTTCTTGCAGCATCTACTCGCTCTTCAAGGCTTACCGGAGGTAAATGATCACCGGTTTTAAAATAATGTTTTACCTGCTTAAAAAACCATGGATTTCCAATACTCGCCCTTCCTATCATAGCGCCATCTAAGCCAAATTTATCACGCATTTCCATGGCTTTTTCAGGAGTATCAACATCACCGTTGCCAAAAATGGGAATATGCATTCTAGGGTTATTCTTTACTTCAGCAATGGGTTTCCAATTGGCATCACCTTTATACATTTGTACACGGGTCCTGCCATGAATAGAAATAGCCTTACAACCAACATCCTGCAACCTTTCGGCGACTTCAACAATTTTAATAGATTCATTATCCCAACCTAATCGTGTTTTTACAGTTATTGGTAAGTTGGTATGTTTTACCATTTCTTCGGTTAATTTAACCATCAATGGAATATCTTTTAATATTCCGGCGCCTGCTCCCCGGCAAACTACTTTTTTAACCGGACACCCAAAATTGATATCGATAATATCAGGATTAGATTTTTCAACAATCTCGACCGATTGCAACATGCTTTCTAAATTAGCTCCAAAAATTTGGATCCCAACAGGCCGTTCTTTTTCATAGATATCGAGTTTCATGGTGCTCTTAGCGGCATCTCGTATCAACCCTTCGCTTGAAATAAATTCTGTATAGACAACATCAGCCCCCTGTTCTTTGCATAATGCCCTGAAAGGAGGATCACTCACATCTTCCATAGGTGCTAGAAGCAATGGAAAATCTGGCAACTCTATATTTCCAATTTTTATCAAGTTAAAAGGTTATTTCTGCTTCAACAATTTTTCCGTCTCTATCAACTTTTACGATTGTGGTATTGCCTTTTTCAAATTTTGACAAAGCTTTCATATAAGCCATCATATCTTTGATCTTATGTTCACCTAATTGAACAACGATATCGCCTTTTAATAAACCGGCATTTTGTGCTGGTTTATCCTCACTTACACCATCAATACGCATTCCTTCACCGTCAAACATATAGTCAGGAACAACACCTAATGTTACTTTAAATCGAGGTGTCTCTTCACTTTCATTTTTTGTTTTTCTAAATGCCAATTCTCCATTATCATCCAAATCTTTTATGATATCGAATATATAATTAGTAATGGCCTCCATACCTTCATAATTCAGCTTATCAGAATCATCACTGGGTTTATGATAATCTTCATGTTGCCCGGTAAAGAAATGAAGCACAGGAACATCACTTAAATAAAAAGAAGTATGGTCAGAAGGCCCAACACCTGATTCGTTCTCAATAATTTTGAATTTATTGTTACTCGCATTGATAACCTGCTTAAAAATAGGAGCTGTGCCGACACCATAAACAGCTAAAGTGCTATCTTTTTTTAATCTACCAACCATATCCATATTCAACATATAATTAACTGAATCTACATTTATGGTCGAATTTTTTACAAAATAATTAGATCCTAATAATCCAATTTCCTCTCCGGAAAAAGACATGAATAAGTAGTTATTACCTTTATTTGAGTTTTTTAATTTGCTAGCCAAATTTAACATCACTGCTACGCCACTTGCATTATCATCTGCACCATTGTGTATGGCCTTGTCTTCTCCTCGATAGAGGGAGCCTTCACCTCCATATCCAAGATGATCGTAATGGGCACCAACTACTATCGTTCTGGCAGCTTTGTTATCTATATATCCAATAACATTTGTACCTGTAATTGAACTATCGGCGTTAACCATAGTATATTTTACCTCTTGGTGCGGGCCAGTTTTAGGCTTGAACGAAAATTCCTGAAAATATCCATTTGTTCCCTTTGGCTCTAATCCTATTTCTTTAAATCGATCAGCGATATATGTCGCAGCTGCTTTTTCACCTGGTGTACCGGTTTGCCTTCCTTCAAGTTTATCATCTGCCAAAAATGACACATCTTCTTTCATCTTGTTTTCTGGAGTATATTCCTTTTTACATGCTACTATAGAAGCAAATAATACGATAAATAATAATTTTTTCATTTTATTAATATTAATTTTGGGCAAAATTACTAATTATTACACTTATGAAGTATATATATATATTGTTATTTATAATAGCCCTTACTTCTTGTAAGAAAGAAAAAGATGTTAATGAGGCAGAAAATGAAATTGTTAAAACAGAGGTGAACCCTTTAATATATCCAGACGAAGTACATTTTAAATCTTTGCGGCAAGTTACCTTTGGTGGTGATAATGCAGAAGCTTATTGGAGTTTCGACGACAAACAGATCATATTTCAATCAAATAATAAAAAATGGAATGTTGAATGCGATCAAATGTTTTTAATGAATGCGGATGAGACTTTTGATAGTATTCCTCCACCTATGATCAGTACAGGAAAGGGCAGAACGACCTGCGCTTACTTCTTGCCTGATAACAAACATTTTGTTTATGGTTCAACACATCTAGGTGGTGAAGAATGCCCGGAAGCACCATTGCGTCAAAACGGAAAATATGTATGGCCTATTTATGATACCTATGATATTTTTGTTGCAGACCTCGAAGGAAATATTGTGGATCAGCTCACCACGGAAAAAGGATATGACGCAGAAGCTACTGTTTCTCCAATGGGCGATAAAATAGTGTTTACATCAACAAGAAATGGAGATATTGATCTTTATACCATGAATTTGGATGGAAGTGAAGTAAAGCAAATAACATTTGAGTTGGGTTATGATGGTGGCGCATTCTTTTCACCGGATGGCACCAAAATAATTTTCAGGTCTTCACGGCCTAAGACCGATGAAGAAGTAAAAGCGTATAAAGATCTTTTGGCCGAAGGCCTGGTTCAGCCAACAGAAATGGAACTTTATATTTGTAATGCCGACGGAAGTGAATTAAAAAAATTAACAAATCTTGGTAATGCTAATTGGAGTCCGTTTTTTCATCCTTCGGGAAAGAAGATTTTATTTTCGTCTAATTTTGAAGCAGAACGCGGTTTTCCCTTTAATCTATACATGATAGACCTTGATGGAAAAAATTTAGAACGGATTACACATGGTGAAACTTTTGATGCCTTCCCAGTTTTTTCCAATGATGGTAAAAAGTTGATCTTTTCTTCAAACAGAAATAATGGCGGCGGACGTGATACAAATTTGTTTATAGCCGAATGGCAGGATTAAAATAGCAATTGATAGTAGCGATCTATTTCCAGTTGTAATTCTTGTAAGCTGAAAGACCGGCTTTTTTGGATGTACATTTTTCCGTCGAAATAAACTAAAACGGTCGGTATAACGAAAACGGAGAGTTGTGCTGCTATTTCAGGGGTTAAACTCATATAAACTTGATATATTTTTAACTGCGGAAAATTTTCAGACAGTATTTTTTCAAGCTTAGGCAATATGTTTACTCCTACATTACAAGTACCATCACTTATATATAAAACAAATCCTTTCTCAATTTGTTTAAGTTCTTCTAACTCGTCAAGGGAATTAAGTACAGTAAGCATTTATTATATATGCATTAAATACCGAAAGCAGCTTTCACTTTATCAACATAATCTAACTTTTCCCAAGTAAAAAGTTCTACTTCTTTTACAACTCTTCCAGAATACGGACTTTCAAACACTTTAGTTATTTTTTTCGGTTCCTTACCCATATGGCCATAGGCAGCAGTTTCCAAATAAATAGGATTACGAAGCTTTAAACGTTTTTCTATAGCTGCCGGTTTCATATCGAATATTTCTACTACTTTTTTTGCAATTTCCCCATCAGTGAAATTTAAAGAAGAGCTCTGGTTTGTATTGATATATATCGAAGTTGGCTCTGCCACACCAATGGCATAGCTAACTTGTACTTCCACTTCATTGGCAACACCAGCTGCAACTAAATTTTTAGCAATATGTCTTGCGGCATAGGCGGCACTCCTGTCAACTTTGCTAGGATCTTTTCCCGAAAATGCACCTCCACCATGAGCTCCTTTTCCACCATAGGTATCCACAATAATTTTTCTTCCGGTTAATCCTGTATCCCCATGCGGTCCTCCAATCACAAATTTACCTGTTGGATTAACATGAAACTTTATTTCATTATTGAATAAAGCCTGTACATAATCAGGCAGTTGTTTCTTTACTCGAGGTATTAAAATATTAATAACATCCTTTTTTATTTTGTCGAGCATTTTTTTATCATCCTTGTCGAAGTCATCATGCTGGGTAGAAACAACAATAGCATCTATTCGCTGGGGTACATTATCATCACTATATTCAATAGTAACCTGACTTTTTGAATCGGGGCGTAAATAAGTAATTTCTTTATTTTCCCTTCTTAGCTCGGCCAATACTTGAAGAATTTTGTGCGATATATCTAATGCCAGTGGCATATAGTTGTTGGTTTCGTTAGTAGCATACCCAAACATCATACCCTGATCACCAGCGCCTTGATCTTCTTTATTTCCTCTATCAACCCCTTGATTAATATTTGGAGACTGTTCATGAATTAAAGAAATGATACCACATGAATCTCCAGAGAATTGATATTCTCCCTTTGTATAGCCAATATCATTAATAACTTTTCGTGCAATCTCCTGAACATCTAGGTAAGTTTTACTCTTAACTTCACCGGCCAGCACAACTTGCCCTGTGGTAACCAACGTTTCACAAGCCACTTTAGATTCGGGGTCAAAAGCTAAAAAATTATCTAATAATGCATCACTAATTTGATCTGCAACCTTATCAGGGTGTCCTTCAGAAACACTTTCTGAAGTAAATAAATACGCCATAATATTAATTTTAATAAAACGAAAAACAGATTGCAAGTTTAACTAAAGAAGTAGTGGTACCGCTTTAGCATTTTTTATTTCACTGAATAAAAATTCAGTTCTGAGGTTGCAATCAGTTCAAATTTTTCCTCAAAAATCAGAAGGCAAAAGTACACATTATATTATTCTAAAAAAACAAACGGTCTAAAAATAGATATCAAAAAACAGACGAGCATTTACTATCTAAAATGCATAAAAGTGAATAAAAATTAAAAAACATTGAAAAAAATTTGGTCTTTTGCAATAAGTTTTAGAATATTTGCAACTAAGTTCAATATTGCTTATTGAAAAGTTATCAAGAA
>Ga0316201_10002016_pt1 | contig 14215 bp, 10 predicted proteins | sample CS6wburrow_MG_FD_204516 | JGI IMG/M metagenome (GOLD analysis project Ga0316201, IMG submission 204516) | Coastal sediment microbial communities from Delaware Bay, Delaware, United States - CS-6 worm burrow | ecosystem: Environmental > Aquatic > Marine > Coastal > Sediment | place: USA... | reverse complement strand
GAAAACCGGCACCGATGTGATTAAACGTGTCGTTGTGTTTCGCGCTCCAGTCCCAGACGTCGAACTGTTCGCTGCCGAGTTGCAGCGCATCGATATTCTCGTGACCGACCATCAGGTACACGGAAGAGCTGTCACTGACGGCCCAGCTGACGTCGGCGGTGGCGCGCAGCTCTTCGCTATCCGTCATGCCCAGCAGCGACTTATTGTATCGATCGTCAGCGAACAACACCGTCGTGCTGAATGACACGGGCGAATCAAGCGGCGTTATCGACGCGATGAATTCGCCGTAGCTGCGGTAGCGGTAAGCCAGGTTGTATTTCCGCATCAGCGGATTCTGGCCAAGACTAACGGCGACGGATTCATCATAGCGGTCGATATCGCGTTCGCTCGCGCCACCCTTGACCCGGAGGTCAAGCCAGGCGAGCGGACGCCAGCGGGCCTGCCCCCAGCCAGAATCGACAGTCTGTTCGGCGACTTCCTGATAATCGCGTTTCACGATCTTTCGCTCACCGCCCGCGGAGATCCGAATGTCCTTCCAGACCACGAGTTCACCGCTCAAACTGACCGCTGACCGCTCGAAACTGTAGGGGACGTTCTGTTCTATGTCACCGGAAACAAAAAAGTCGGTGATGACGCGGTTCCAGTCTGACTGCAAAGTCTTGTTGTCGCGCTCGTCAAATCGATACGCGAACTTGATACGTCCCTTCGGCAAAGGCCGCGACGTCACGGTCAATGCGTAGTTGGCCGTATCAACCTCGCCTCCGAGCGAGCTTCGCGGCAGCGCGTCCGCGTTGACGAAAGGATTAACCGTATACGGCAACAGCGGCTCATTTTGCTCGCCACGGCCTGAAGCCAGCGTAAAGGCCACAACCGTGTCCCATTGTGTCCAGCGATAGGCACCGGAAAGCGAAACTTGCTGGAAGTCGTTATCGGGTGCCATCGCCATTCGATACTGACCGGTGCCAGGTGCCGACGTAAACGGTGTGTCCCAGGTTAGTGAGGCATTTTGATTCTTAAAATACGAGCCAAAATAGGCCAGCGTCAGGCTCGCGCGATCCGTGCCGTACTGGAGACCCGCGTCAATCAGATCGGTCTGGTAGTCGAACCATCGCGGCAGCAGCGACGACTGTGTGTAACTCGAGCCGCCGGTAATATCGATGCCATCGCGATTCTGGCGCCGGAAATCCGCGTACAGGCGAAAAGCCCGGGCGGGCTTCCAGTTGCCACCGGCATCGATGATCTGGCGGTCACTCTCGATCGTTCGTCCTCGCAGCGACGAGGACAGCTGCGTCATGCCCGTCGTCAGCCCGGCGGGAACCCACGAGCTCGGTAGTGTGAGTGTGTCGGACGTCGACGGATTAAATACGGTCCTGGTCGTGTCGAATCGGCGGTAGGGCAGTTCCCGGTACCCGACATGGAAACCAAATGTGCCCTGCCTGCCGCCGTCCATCTCAATGACACGCGAACTTAGCCCCAGGTCCTCGATCATCCAGTCGAGGCGATAGCCGTCGCTGGTGTAACGCCCGTCGCCATCAACATTGGCATAGCCGCCTTTTTCATCGTAACCGGTCGCGTTGCCGAAGCGGATGGCACCGTCCTCGCCGACGTAGGTGCCACCGGCATTGACATCGGCACGATAACCCTCATCAAACGGGCAGGACTCGCATGCCCAATCGCTGGTGTCGACCTGCGCAAAGACCAGCGCCGGCGCCAGGAGTACGATCGGTGCAACGAGAGTGCGAGGAAATCTTTTTGTTGGCGTAAACATCGCTAAAAGCTCCTAGCGCATCAGCTTCGAGCCCGACGGGTGATTCGAACCATGCACCTGGTCGTGGCAGTTCAGGCAGGCCTGGCCCAACAGGAATTGTGACGGGGTTCCCGACGGCAGTCCGCGCTCATCCTGCGGCAGGCTCGGGTGACCGCTCTGAGAGTGGCAGCTCTGGCACAATGTTGGCGCACGCATGCTTAACATACCCGGATAATTCGAGCCGTGCGGATCGTGGCAGTTGCCGCAGTCCTCGGCGACCGGCGCGTGCTCCCAAAGGTAGGGCCCGCGGGTTTCTGCGTGGCAGTCGAAGCACGTGTCGTTGGTGGTTGTCCGTGCGAGCAAACGATCGGTCGTGTTGCCGTGCGTGTTGTGACAGCTTGAACAATCCATCTTCCCGTGCCGCAGCGGATGCGCATAGGGTTTCATCGATTGTGTGCGCTGCTGCTGGTGGCAGTCGAAGCAGACGTCTGCTTGCGTCGACGTATTTAGCACCGGGTCGCGTTCGACATGGCTGTCGTGGCAGTCGGCGCAGGCAACCGTGTTGTTGTCGTGTTCGCTGCCGTGCCAGGCGAAACCGACATTGGTCAGGTGACAATCCATGCAGTAGGCGTTCTGCTCCGCAACCGGCGTGCCTGAGTCGGAGCCGAAGCGAACCATTGGCGGTCGTTCCTGGCCACGTCGTACGCGTCCCGCATGATCACCACCAGGCCCGTGGCAAGCTTCGCACTGCAGCTGGCCGTGACCGAAGGGCGAGCTTGGGTCGGTTGGCACCGCGTGCTTCGTACGAAAGACCGCGAGCGTCACCTGGTCGTCATGACACTGGAAGCAGGTGTCGGCGCCTTTCCTGCTGTAGCTCGCCGATTCAGCCGATTCGTCGGCACCCTGAGCCCAAACACCCCCCGGCGCTGAGATGGCCAGAATGGCCATCGTCAGCAGCAGGAAGCCTCCCTGACGGCGCCATTGCGCTGTTGCCGTCACTAGTTGGACTCAAATGTATCGATGCCGTGAACAACGGCGACATCGGCCGAACGCCCCTCTCCGTGGCAAAGAGCACAAGTCTCGGCACCCGCCGAGATCAGCGTGCTGTCAGAAGATTTGGTGGCGTTAAAATCACCGCCGTTCTGTTCCATATGATTGGCCGCCAGTTCACTGGTATGACAGCCGGAACACGCGGACGAGTTCGGCGAAATAACGACATCGTCTGTCGGCGTTGCGGGATCTGCGCCACTATCAACCGTGGTACCAAGCACTTTGGCCGGATCAACCGGATAGTAGCCGCCCGTCACATGACAACCCTCGCAGTTGTTGAGCTTGCCCGGATACACGAAATCGAAGACATGCGTTGAGTTACCGAAGCCGCAGACTTCGTAAGGCACGCCAACAGCGCCGGATGCATGTAACCGGTGGATCATGTATTTCATGTCCACGGACGTGTCATCGAGACCAAGATCGATCTCGCATTGTCCTCCGCGACGATTCACGTCGGTCACATTCGGCGCGTGGCAGGTCACACAGACTTCGATATTGTCGGTACGGTTGTTGCCGTGCATTGCCAACTGGTTGTGGCAGTCGTCGCACTTCTCGATAGCAACCGCGTTGCGACGCGGCATTGCCGTGGCGTCGGTGATCGGCGCATAGGCCACCAGGTTTGTAACTGCGATTCTCTCGAGCGTGCCGTCGATGTCTACCGCCGGGTGACCGTCCATGGTAACGGCAAGGGAGCCGCCGGCTGTCGCTGGTACAGCGACGGGCGAGGTTACGCTGAAGACACCTCCGCCAATAGCCGTGGGTGAGCCGCCAAAACACGTGATCGCGTTCAGTGACAGGCCGAGACCCGGAGTAGTGCCACTGTCATTGTTGTGGTAGTCAGCCGTATCCCAGGCGATACCGACAGCCAGCCTTGATGCGCCACCGGTGCAAGCCGTCCATTCGGGATCGACAAGCAGATCGTAGGGTGCGTCTCCGTTGGTCGGGTCTGTCACTGAGTACTCGACGACCGGGAACTCGCCAATGCCGGTGTTGCTTATGCTCACGATGTTGTACTGGAACCTGTCGCTGGCCTCGCGATTCGGCTGACGATGCACGACTGGCACGTGCACGTCCGTAAATCCGGATGTCTCGTTGTGGCAACCCGCGCACAGCGAATCGTCGATGAACACCAGGCCGCCCGGGTGGTCGCCCGCCGCCCAGTCGATATCGTCGTGGCAAGAGCCGCAGGCGGCGCGATTCTGCACCGTGCGCCAGTTGCTGGCCTGTGGCACGGCGGTATTGGTTTCCTGGTGGCAGGTCGCGCAGTTCCTGACATCCTGCGTCCATTTGACGTCTGTGTAGTCAATCTTCCTTCCGCCAAAACCAACGATGAAATAGCCGTTGGCAAGCTGGTGGTCGTAATTGTCGTTGCCGTGGATCTTGTGGATCATTTGCTTCATGTCCACGGTACCGCCCCAGGGCTCGTCGACGGTATCGCCGTCGATCGAATACGGATTGTGGCAAGTGACACAGTATTCGATATCGAAACGCGCTTCGCCGTGAAACTCGAGATTGTCGTGGCACGCATTACACGTGTCATTGTTGACGATCAGGCGCGTTTCGATAGGAGCGCCGCCGGCAGGCACAAAATCATAAGGTGCGTTGTTGGCCGGGATGTTCTCTGGTAGGAATCCGCCACTGTTAGTGCGAATTTCCGCGCCAAGACGGTGTGTCTTCGTTTCGCTGTAGGTCGGGCCGGCAGGATATGCCGTCAAATCTTGTGCAAATGTGTAGGTATAGGTGCCGTCGCCGTTGTCGGCAAAAGTGCCGGCGGTCGCGGTTTCTGCCGTCGCCTGCGCGTCGGGAATACCCCCATCTTCGGTCGTGATGTAAGACTGCCATTCACTGGAGCCACCGTTCTGCCCAGCGGTCAATTGCGCAAGTGTAAATCTGAGGTTTGCTGCCGGCAGACCGGTCAGGCCAAAGCCAAGGTCGTTGCTTAGCCGCACAACGACCGTCGGCGCGCCGCCGCCAGCCGGAATGGCAACACTTTCAAACGAAACATTTATTCTTTCCGCCGATTCCACCGGAACCGTGGACGAGCCGGCCGGCCCGGATGGTCCGCTGGGTCCCGCGGGGCCTGTGGCGCCCGTTCCGCCTGCGGGTCCGGCCGGTCCTGTGTCACCACTGCAGGCAAACAAGAGAGCAGAGGACAGCATTAATGCGGCCAGATTCCAATTCCGGGTGGTTAAGCGATACATGTCTTTCCCCTTACTTATTAGCGCTTGTGTTACTTAGGGTTTTGCTGCGTTTTACAGACGGACGGATCTGCTAAGCTGTTTTAACAAATCCGGGCTGTTATGGTATCGCGGCAATTACTTACTGGTATTCTATCGCGGCATGTACTTACTAGCCGTTCAGCCAGCCCATAACGATAATAGGCCGCTATCCGGTGCGAGTTCGGTCCCCGTTCAGCGTCCGATCCAGCGCCTATTCAGCGTCTATTCAGCCGGGAATGACGACACTATTGTATGATTCAGAAGGCATCCGCGCCTTCCTCAGGAGATGATATGAAACGACTAACGACCTATTTTGTAGCGGCTTTGCTCAGCGCGGCTTTTTCTTCGGCTAACGCCGTCGATGTCGATGCGCTAATGAAGGGCTGCAATGACTGCCATGGAGAAGGTGGCGTCAGTCAGTCCGCTGACGTACCGACGCTCGCCGGATATCCCGAGTTTGTGCATGTCGATGCGTTGTACCTCTACCAGGACGAGGGGCGGCCCTGTGTCGATTCCGAATATCAGCGGGGTGACACCAGTCGTGCGGCGACCAACATGTGTGCCGTGGCCGCAGAATTGAGCGAAGACGACATTGATGCGCTGGCCGCAGCCTATGCCGCGCTGCCTTACGTCAAGGCGACGCAGGAGTTTGATGCTGCATTGGCGTCAGCCGGCGAAGCTTTGCACAACGAGCACTGCGATAAGTGCCACTCGGAAGCGGGTACGAATCCGGACGACGAGGCCGGCATGCTGGGTGGACAACAGATGGGCTTTTTGCGGAAATCGTTTGATCAATACGCGGATGGCAGTCGTCCGCAGCCCAAGAAGATGCAGGAGAAGTTCGAACAACTATCGGCGGCGGATCTCGACGCGCTCACCAACTATTACGGCAGCATTCAATGACAGATAGCGCGGCCGCCAACAGAGACACTGGCGGCCTGTTTGCGGCTATCGATGCGAATGACGCAGCGGCGTTCGTCGGTCACCTGACCGACGACGCCGTTTTTCGTTTTGGGTCTGCGCCAGAAGTGCGCGGCAAGGCATTGATCCAGGCTGCGGTCGACGGTTTCTTTGGCACCATTGCGGGCTGCTCGCACAATGTGCAAAAGACGCTCGATAACGGCTCGACACTGGTTTGCGAGGGAGAGGTTACCTATTGCAGACAGAATGGCTCCCAGATCACGTTGCCGTTCGTCGATGTATTTGAGTATGACGGTGATCTGATCGCTCAGTACAAGATCTACATGGACATCAATCCGCTTTACGCAGAGTGAGGCCCATTGCGCAGGCGAGGGCGTACTCTCGGAAATCCCTGATACCAACAAGACGCTGATTGGCTTACTAAAGTGCCAGACTCCAGGGATTTGAAACAATGACATACGGTCCATATCGCGCCCGTCTGCTGCGGACGATTCTGGCGCTGGCTATTTCGTCGCTCGGTGCGGCTTCGGCCTACGCTCAATCGATTGATTGCGGCGAATGCCACGAAGATACGGATGTCGCATTCGCGTCGACAGCGCATCCGGACCTGGCGTGTCTCGACTGCCACACGAACGTTACCTCCGAGCACGATACCAAAGACCTGGCGCCGCTCACGGACGAGGAAAGCTGTGCGGAATGCCACCGGGCTATTTCGCGGACAATAAACCGCAGCACCCACCAGGGTGAGGCGCGTTGTATCGACTGTCACGGCGCACCGCATGAGATTCACCTGGTTTCAGAACTCGCGTCCGCCGTATCACCGGTCAACCAGATCAAGAATTGTGGCGCCTGCCATAGTGAGCCGCCCGAACTTGTCGAAGGCTATCTGACCAGCGAGCACGGCAAAGCGCTGCTGCTTTCGGGACTTGCTGACGCCCCGAGCTGCAATGATTGCCATGACAGTCACCGGATTGTCGAGGTTGACGACAAGCGCGCACCCATGTCGCACTCACATTCGCCGGAAATGTGCGGCACTTGCCATTCAATCCTGCTCGAAACCTGGAAGACCGAGAGCGCTCATGGATTAGCGTGGCAGGCCGAAGAGGAAGGGCCTGTCTGCATAACGTGTCATTCATCACATGCTATTCAGGATCCCACGACCGGAAAGTCACGATTGCAATCTCCGGAAACCTGTGGTGAATGTCACGAGGAGTTCTATACGACATTCCGCGATACGTTTCATGGCCAGGCCAGCGACCTCGGTTTCGTTACCGGGGCGACCTGCTCGGACTGCCACACGCCGCACAAAAATACGGCGGCATCCGATCCCCACTCGAGCGTGAATCCGGCCAATCTTGCCGAGACCTGCGGTCGCTGTCACGACAACATTAACGAATCTTTCATTACGTTTAACCCACACAGTGATCCTACTAACCCGGAAGGTGACAAGGCGGTGTTCTTCGTCTGGCTGTTCATGACGACGTTGCTTATCTCGGTATTTGCGTTCTTCGGCGTACATGACATTCTGTGGTTGCAGCGCTCGATCGTCGGCAAGCTGAGAGGCGAGTTCAATACGACACCGTACAAAGACCCCCGTTACATCCGGCGCTTTTCGAAAGTGCACATGGGCGTACACGGTTTGGTTATCACGACGTTCCTGCTGCTAGCGTTGACGGGTTTGCCGCTTAAGTTTCATGAAGCGCCCTGGGCGCAGGTGATGATCAATATATTTGGCGGGTTGGAGACAGCGCGTTTCGTGCATCGACTAGCGGCGATTGGTACGTTTGGCTACGCTTTTTTCCACCTCGCAGAGCTGTTCTTCCGCGGCTTTATAATGGGCGAGAAAGGCATGATGTGGGGGCCGCATTCGCTGGTGCCGCAGGTCAAGGACATTAAGGACATGTATGCTTACGTCCGGTATTTCCTTTACCTGGGTGAGCGGCCGGCGGGTGACCGATGGACGTATTGGGAAAAATTCGACTACATGGCGGTTTTCTGGGGAATCATGATTATTGGCTTCTCCGGCCTCATGCTTTGGTTTCCGGGCTTCTTTACGTCATTCCTGCCTGGCTGGACGCTCAATGCGGCGCATGTCATTCACAGTGATGAGGCATTGCTTGCTGTGGGCTTTATCTTCATGTTCCATTTCTTTCACGCACCGCTGCGCATCGAGACGCTACCAATGGATATCGTGATGTTCACCGGCAAGATGCCAATTGAGCGATTTATTGAAGAACGTCCGTTGGAGTACCAGCGACTGGTTGATGCCGGTGAGTTGGAAAACTACATCGTCGATGGACCGACCAAGGCGGAAATACGCAAAGCGTATGCGCTTGGTGCGGTCGGCCTGATAACCGGTATAACGCTGGCCATTATCATTATCTGGACGCTGCTCACTCACTAGCTCCAAACTTAAACTCATCGCCCGAATAGAACTGGGGAAAGCTGTGTTCAAAAACTTCTTATCATCGATCACCCATAACGGCATCAGTCTCATGGGTACCGCGCTCGCTATCGTGGGCCTTGTACTCATAATCAGCCTGTTCGTTATGGAACAGCTTGGATTCGAGGGCGGGCCGTATCTCGGTATCCTCACGTACCTGATTCTGCCGATGATATTTGTCGCCGGGCTGGTTCTTATTCCCATCGGTGCGGTTATGTATCGTCGTCGCCGGCGACGAACGCCGGGCGGTGAATCGATGCCACTGATGCCAGTATTCGATCTTAATCAACCGAAGACCCGCCGGTGGACGATGATTTTCCTGGGCGCAACGATGCTCAATATCGTGATCGTCGCCGGCGCGACCTACAAGGGCGTCGAAGTGATGGAGTCTGTGGAGTTTTGCGGCATGGCCTGTCACTCGGTAATGGAGCCGGAGCATACGGCCTACCAGCGTTCCTCGCACTCGCGTGTCAGTTGCGCCGAGTGTCACATCGGCCCGGGCGCGGACTGGTTCGTAAAGTCAAAACTCGATGGCGCCTGGCAGCTGATCGCCGTTGCTTTCGACCTTTATCCGCGGCCCATTTCGACGCCACTGCATGATCTTCGCCCGGCGCGAGATACTTGCGAACAGTGTCACTGGCCGACGCGTTTCGTCGGCGACAAGCTGGAAATCAAGAAACATTATGAAGAAGACGAGGCAAATACCGAGCTGACGACGGCACTGTTGCTCAAAGTTGGCGGCACTGCCGGCAACGGCGCGTCCGGCATTCATTGGCACGTCGATCCAAGGGTCGGCATACGATACCGATCCGATGAGACACGTGAGGCGGTGTACGAGGTCGAGTACACGAATGAAGACGGCGAGGTCAAACTGTTCGCCGACAGAAAAGCACCCGAAGAGGGCGGCACGTGGCGACAGATGGATTGCGTCGATTGCCACAACCGCCCGAGCCATAACTACCAGGCGCCCGATTCGGAAATCGACGTTGCGATACTTAACGGCTTGATTGATCGGTCGCTACCGTTCGTGAAGAAAGAGGGATTGCGCATCATCGATGCTGAGTTCGCTTCGCACGAAGAGGCCCGCGAAGCCATTTCGGCCGAATTGACACAATACTATGCGCAGAACTATCCGGACATCGCGACGGAAAGAGCTGCGGATATCGCGAATGCAGCGACTGCGCTAGGCGATATTTACTCTGTCAATGTCTTCCCACAGATGAACGTATGGTGGAACACCTATCCCGAGCACATCGGTCACGAGCGATCAGACGGCTGTTTTCGCTGCCACGGCAAGAAGCTGCGCACCGCTGAAAGGGAGACCATTTCGCGAGATTGCGATGTATGCCACACGATTCTTGCCGAACGCGAAGAAAATCCGGCCATACTTTCGGAGCTTAATCCCTAACGATGAACAGCAAAGCATCGGCGGTGCGCACTACGGACGTCAGTTCATCGACGTCTGCGCGCCGCCAGCTTGCCTACGAAGTCATAAGCGGTGGCACTGGCCTGTTGCTGGCGTTGTTCATGTGGGGGCACGTAGTTCTCGTCGGCTCCATCCTGACCGGTGAACGTGGTTTTAACTGGATGGCGACCTTCTTGGAAGATTACTACATTGCACAGCCGGCGATCGTGGCCGTTTTCGCGTTGTTCATCGTGCACGCGGTATTTGCCGCGCGAAAAATCCCCGCGCAACTGCGTGAACGGAAACGCCTGCTGCAACTGGCCAAGGGCTTGAACAAGTCTGGGCGCGAACACGTCGCGACTCGTACCGAACATTCGCCATTTCGGCCGCATGTCGAATCAATGCTCTGGATCTGGCAGGTTCGCACCGGCATGGTCATTCTTGTGCTCGGTAGCTTTCACCTGATTTTGCTGGGCATGGACATACTGACGCCACTGTTTGGTGATATCGCCGGTATCGAATCGAAAACGTCGCTTGCACGCGTCGGCGCCGGACTCTGGATACCTTATGCCGTGTTGCTGCTCTGCGTCGAGTTTCACGCGAGCGTCGGCCTGTATCGCCTCGCGGTGAAATGGGGTGCCGACCTCTGGATGTCGCGTAAAACGATGCATCGCGTTGAACAAGTCATATTCTGGGTCGTGCTCGGGCTCGGCGCCCTGACGCTGGTCGTGCTTGCGGGCTGGATCGACCCACCGCTGCAATTCCTGCTGGATGGGGCGGCGGCATGATTACGCGACTCGAGACAACCGACGTTCTGGTCATTGGTGGCGGTCTGGCCGGCGAACGCTGCGCGATCGAAGCTGCCGCAGCCGGTCAGGAAGCGATGATCCTGTCGCTGGTGCCGCCACGCCGCAGCCACAGCTGCGCCGCGCAGGGCGGCATGCAAGCGGCGCTGGCGAACTGCGTGAAAGCGGAGGGCGATAGTCCTACGGTCCATTTCCTGGATACGGTGCGTGGTTCTGACTGGGGCGCCGACCAGGAAGTCGCCAATATTTTCGCCGAGGAAGCACCCGTCGCGGTGCGAGAACTTGCCCACTTCGGCGTGCCGTGGAGCCGCGTCAAAGGCGGGCGTAACCACTATTTCATCAAGGGCGAAGCCGTTGACATCGACGAGGCGGCGGAAAATGACGGACTGATCGGGCAGCGCGATTTTGGCGGCACCGCCAAGTGGCGAGCGTGCTACGCGGCCGCTGGCACGGGACACGCTGCGCTGTATGCAATCGACAGCGAGGTTGTTCGTCTGGGTATTACGGTGCGTGATCGCACCGAGGTTGTGTCACTGATCCACGACGGCAGTCGCTGCCTTGGCGCGGTGGTGCGCTGCCTCCGGACCGGCAAATATTTCGCCGTGATGGCGAAGGCAACGGTGATCGCGACCGGTGGTTACGGCCGTATCTACGGCCAGTACACGAGCAACGCGACGATCAACGAGGGCACCGGTGCCGTTATCGCACTGGATACCGGAATCGTACCCTTGGGCAACATGGAGGCGGTCCAGTTCCATCCGACGACGCTTTCGCCTAGCGGTATCCTCGTGACGGAAGGCTGTCGGGGTGACGGTGGTTATCTGCTGGACAAGAACCTGCACCGATTCATGGTCGATGCCGAGCCTGAAAAACAGGAGCTTGCCAGCCGGGATGTTGTGTCCCGGCATATGGCGCAGTGCATGCGGGATGGCAAAGGCGTCGATTCTCCGTACGGGCCGCATCTGTGGCTCGACATTCGTCACCTCGGCGAGGAGCACTTGCGCACCAAGCTGCTCGAAGTGTGGGATATCTGCAGGGACTTCGCGGGTCTGAACCCGGCGGAGGAGCTAGTCCCGGTGCGGCCGACGCAGCATTACTCGATGGGCGGAGTGCGTGTGAACAAGGACGGCGAAGCCTATAGTCTTTCCGGCTTGTTCGCGGTGGGTGAGGCCGCCTGTTGGGATATGCATGGATTTAACCGCCTGGGTGGCAACAGCCTGGCCGAGACCCTGGTGTCGGGCCGCCTGGTCGGACGGCGGGTTGCCGAGCACGCAGCAGGCATTTCGCTACGTGCCGATACCGGCTACGCCTTCGATGCACTCGCAGCCGCTGAAAAACGTGCGGCCGACTGGCTTAAGCGCAGCGGCAACGGACCGAGCATCTACGACATTCGCGACGCCATGGGTGAAACGATGATGCACAAGGTAGGTATCTTCCGTTCCGGTGATGAGCTGCAGGAGGCCGTCTCCGACCTTGCCCAATTGCTGGACGATTGTGACAACGCGGTGCTGCGTTGCAAAGATCCGGGCGTTAACCCTGAACTCGCCTTTGCGCTGCGACTGAAAGGCATGTTGCGACTGGCGATGACCGTCGCCATGGGTGCCAGGGCTCGAACAGAGAGTCGCGGCGCGCACTTCCGAACGGACTTTCCGTTGCGCAACGACGAAGAATGGCTGAATCGCACGCTGGTGCGCTGGGCGGCGGATCAGCCTGAGCCTTCATTCAGCTACGAGCCGACCGGCCTGATCGACCTGCCGCCCGGACACCGCGGCTACGGCAGCGACGAGCGCATCGAAATGACGCAATCGATCGACAGCTACAACGAGTCGGTGCTGGACGAGCAGGCCCGACACGGCCGCCTGGCGAGCAACGAAGATATGGGAAGCCGGCTGAGTCGTGGCGCCTGGCAGGAGTTCGTGCACTAACGGCGTATGAAGACATGAGTCAAGAAACCAAAGAAACTGCGCGTCGCCTGCGCTTCGAGATTTTTCGCTTCAATCCGGAAGACGAAAACTCCGAGCCGCATACAGACGTGTTCGAGATTGACGAGACGCCGTTCATGTCCCTGTATATCGCGCTCAACAAGATTCGCGAAACGCACGACCCCGGCCTGCAGTTTGATTTCGCCTGCCGGTCCGCCATTTGCGGCTCTTGCGGCATGATGGTGAACGGCCGCCCTGCGCTTGCCTGCCGAACGCTGACATCCGACCTGCCGGAGAACATCCAGCTCTATCCGCTGCCGGCGTTCAAGCTGGTTGGCGACCTGTCGGTGGACACGGGGACGTGGTTTCGCGGCATGGCCGAACGTACGGAGGCCTGGATCCATGAACGGCAGCCGTTCGATCCCGAGGCGCAGGAAGCACGTATGAGCGATGACCTCGCGGAGGCCATCTATGAGGGTGACCGCTGCATCGAATGCGGCTGCTGCGTGGCCTCCTGCGGTGTCGCGAATGTTGATTCCGAGTTTCTTGCAGGCGCGGGCCTGAATCGTGTCGCACGTTTCATGATGGACCCGAGAGACCAGCGCTCGGACGGCGACTGGTTTGACGTCGTTGCCGGCGACGAGGGCGTTTTCGGCTGCCTCGGGATGATGGCCTGCGCGGATGTTTGCCCTAAGGAATTGCCGCTGCTCGAGGTCTACGCCTATTTGCGACGGAAGACGCTCGGCGCACGCTTTGTCGCGCGCGATGACAAGAAATAGGGTTCGACTCCAGTTCTTCTGACGCTACGCTTCCTGGTTAATGCCCAGTCTTTCGTTTTCACGCTCGAAGATGCCGCGAATAACTGCGCCATCAGACGGCTCTTCTTCGAGCGTCTCAGGGTTCCACTGGCTCCGAGTCGTATGGAAGAAGTCGCCACCATAAATGTGAATCCCGCCAGTGAAGCGCAACAACGGATTCGTTACCGAGTGCAGAGCGTCCTTCAGCAGCGCGGCGGTATCTTTTTCGAACAGGGCCGCCGCTCCGAAGGCCTCGATTCCGCCAGCAGATCTTTTCCAGAAAATATTGTCTTCGCGACCCGTGTAAATTCCGATATTAGCCCACATGAGGTGATCATGAGGCATCAGGTTCATCTGAGGCGTCCAGGTTGCGGCGAAAATCGTCAGGGTTGGAGAATTGAGCAGGACGTTGAGTCCGGCTTTTACCGGATCTCCGAGGGCAGCGACGACGGCACCGGGTGTTGACACCGCTCTTGCGAGCACCTCCTTGACTGCGGCTTGTGCATTCGCCTCTTGATTCGCGACCACACAGTCTTCGACAAAACGCTCGATGTCCATACTCTCTCTCCCGATTGAAGTGGGTCGCTTGGCTTGTGCGAAGTTCGACATGGGCGAAACCAGCTGACTGGACACGGCGAAGGTCCCGGACTGATTACCCGACGGCTTATTCTTTGGCGATGAACTCGAGCGCGCGCAGCACGTCGCGACGGCTGATCTGGCCGATAAGCCGGGTGCCGTCCATAACCGGGAAACGCCGAAAGCGAGACGTGATGAATACCTGGGCCAAATCGACAATGCTCATGTCGGCATCGACGGTCTCCACGCCTGCGCTCATGTACTCACTGACAGGCCCGCCCATGTTGCCGTGATAGCCGGCGTCTAACGCGACCTTCATGCAGTCGAGT
>Ga0316201_10002014_pt1 | contig 14218 bp, 12 predicted proteins | sample CS6wburrow_MG_FD_204516 | JGI IMG/M metagenome (GOLD analysis project Ga0316201, IMG submission 204516) | Coastal sediment microbial communities from Delaware Bay, Delaware, United States - CS-6 worm burrow | ecosystem: Environmental > Aquatic > Marine > Coastal > Sediment | place: USA... | reverse complement strand
CCTCCTGGATAGTCACCCGGGTAAGCCTTGGATCTCTCGCCTCATCCCGCAGCAACAGCGCAAGTTCACGATGAATCTCTGCGCCCACGCGTTCTTCACGACCGAATTCCTGCATCTGCGGGGGGCCTCCGGCTCAGTCGTTCAGAGCTCGCGCGCAATTTCAATGCGCTCGAAGACTTCGATGTGATCGCCCGGTCTGACATCATTGTAGTTCTTTACGCCGATACCGCACTCGACGCCCGCCTTGACCTCGGTGACATCATCTTTGAAGCGGCGCAGGGACTCCAGCTCACCTTCGTAGATGACCACGTTGTCCCGCAGCACCCTTATCGGGTTGTGCCGCTTCACGACCCCTTCGACAACGATACAACCGGCGATGGCCCCAAGCTTGGACGAGCGGAACACATCCTTGACCTCTGCCAGTCCGGTGATCTCTTCCTTGATGACCGGCGACAGAAGACCCACGATGGCCTTTTTAACATCGTCGATGACCTCGTAGATGATGCTGTAATAACGCAGATCCAGACCGTGCTCCTCGATCACCCGGCGCGCAGTCGCATCGGCTCGAACGTTAAAACCGATCACGATCGCATTCGAGGTCACCGCGAGGTTGGCGTCGGATTCCGTAATACCACCAACCCCCGACGCGACGATCCGCACCTTGGCCTCGTCTGTCTGGATCTTGAGCAGCGATTCGCGCAGTGCCTCAACCGAGCCCTGCACATCGGCCTTGACGATCAGATTGACGTAAGCAACCTCACCCTCGGCCATCTGCGAAAACAGCTGGTCCAGCTTGGCGGCCTTCTGTTCGGCCAGACGTGAATCACGGTGGCGCACCCGACGCAACTCTGCCACCTCACGCGCCTTGCGCTCGTCTGCCAGGGCCACCAGATCATCGCCGGCGGAAGGTGCCGCAGACAAACCGAGCACCTGGACCGGAATGGATGGCCCGGCGTCCTTCACCGAACGACCGTTCTCATCGAACATGGCACGCACGCGACCAAATTCAGACCCCGCAACCACTGCATCGCCGCGCTTAAGAGTCCCCGATTGAACGAGTACCGTGGCCACCGGGCCACGTCCCTTGTCCAGGCTGGATTCGATGATGATGCCACGCGCAAGTCCATCGCGGACGGCGTTCAATTCGAGCACCTCCGACTGCAGCAGCACAGCCTCGAGCAGCTTGTCGATACCCTCACCGGTCTTGGCGGAAACCTGCACGAACTGGATGTCGCCACCCCATTCCTCAGGAACCACCTCTTCGGCTACAAGCTCCTGCATGACACGCTCCGGATTCGCATCCGGCTTGTCCATCTTGTTGACCGCAACCACGATCGGGACTCCGGCCGCACGGGAATGCTGTATGGCCTCTTTGGTTTGCGGCATCACGCCGTCATCGGCTGCCACCACGAGGATGACGATGTCGGTGGCCTGTGCACCGCGTGCCCGCATGGCGGAAAAGGCGGCGTGTCCCGGGGTATCCAGAAACGAGATCATGCCCTGGTCTGTCTGTACGTGATAAGCACCGATGTGCTGGGTGATTCCTCCGGCCTCGCCTGCGGCCACACGCGTGGCCCGGATATGGTCGAGCAGCGAGGTCTTACCATGATCGACATGGCCCATAATGGTGACCACGGGCGCACGTGGCAGCAATTCACCCTCCTGCTCGTCATCGGAGGCGGTCAGGATCTCTTCCTCGGCGTCTTCCTCCTTTTGCACCACCGCAGTGTGACCCAGCTCCTCGACCAGCAGCATCGCCGTTTCCTGGTCAAGCACCTGATTGATCGTCACCATCATGCCCATCTTCATCAGGGCCTTGATGACCTCACCGGCCTTGACCGACATCCGCTGGGCAAGATCACCGACCGAAATACTCTCAGGGATCGGCACCTCTTTGATCACCGGCGCGGTAGGGCGCTGGAAACCATGCTGCGAATCTCCGCTGGCGGCGGCCGCAACACGTCGTCCGGCCTTACGTCCAGCCTTTCCAGAACGCTGGCCACGCTTGCCGGTCGCTACGTGCAGTTCGCGCCGTCCATGACGCCCACGCTCCGAATCATCGTCGCGGCCGCGCTTGGCTTTCTTGCCCGGCTTGTCGGCACCTCTGGACTCCGGCGGCGGAGTAATCGGCTGCGGCGCCACAACCTCGAGCGGTGTCGGTTCCTCTGCCTGACGCCTGGCCTCTTCCTCGGCGGCAATTCGGGCCTCCTCGGCTTTGCGCTGCACATCCTGCTCGGCTTCGCGGCGCGCCTCTTCGGCCCGGCGCCGCGCATCGGCCTCTTCTTCTACCTGCTTACGTTGCGCCGCCTGCTCAGCCAGCGCCTGCTTTGCCTCTTCGGCCTGGCGCAGCAGTTCCTGCTGCTTGGCCTCGTCACTGCCCATGGGTTTGGTCACCGCGCGTTTGCGGCGCACTTCGACGCTGACGGTTTTAGCAGCGCGAGTTGCCGCACTGCGAGCAGTCGCACGACCGCTCGCGGGTTGGTGCAGCTCGGTCGTGGTCTTCCGCTTGAGCGCTATCTTGCGCGCCCCGGAGGCACCTCCGGCCTCGTTCTTGCCATGACTACGGCGCAAGTGATTGAGCAGGTCCATTTTCTCCTGCTCAGTGATGATGTCTTCCGCGCTCTGCTTGGAAACGCCGGCTTCGCTCAACTGCTTCAGCAGTCGATCGACCGGTATCCCAACATCGGAGGCGAGTTGGCTGACCGTGACTTCACTCATTTTCGATCCCCTTTACTCGGCACTCTCTTCAAACCAGGGTGCGCGCGCGGTCATGATCAGCTGGCCGGCACGCTCCTCATCCATTCCCTCTATCTCGAGCAGTTCATCAATCGACTGCTCGGCGAGGTCTTCCATAGTCACCACGCCCCGCGATGCGAACTCAAACGCCAGCTTGCGGTCCATGCCCTCCATCGACAGCAAATCTTCGGCAGGCTCCACGTCCCCGAGCACCTCTTCCTTCGCGATCGCACGGGTCAGCAGTGCATCTTTGGCCCGGTTGCGCAGTTCCTCGACGATGTCCTGGTCAAACTCTTCGATCGAAGCCATCTCGGCATCGTCGACGTAGGCGATTTCCTCGATATTTGTGAAACCTTCCTGGACCAGGATCGCCGCGACTTCCTCGTCCACGTCGAGCTGCTCCATGAAGTGCTCGATATGCGCCTGGGCCTCGGCCTCACTCTTTTCGGCCGCCTGTTCCTCACTCATCACATTGAGTTCCCAGCCGGTCAACTGACTGGCCAGGCGTACGTTTTGTCCGCCGCGGCCGATCGCCTGCGAAAGGTTCTCGTCTTTCACCGCGATGTCCATGCTGTGGGCATCTTCGTCGACCACGATCGAAGTGACGTCTGCCGGTGACATGGCGTTGATGACAAACTGTGCCGCATTGTCATTCCACAGAATAATGTCGACCCGCTCTCCACCCAGCTCGTTCGAAACCGCCTGCACACGCGAGCCACGCATCCCGACGCAGGCCCCCACCGGGTCAATTCGCGGATCGTGCGCTCGCACGGCGATCTTGGCGCGCAGACCGGGGTCACGTGCCGCTCCCACGATCTCGATAAGGTTCTCGCCAACCTCAGGCACTTCGAGCTTGAACAGTTCTATCAGAAGATCCGACGAAGTACGGGAAACGAAAAGCTGCGGACCACGCTGCTCGGATCGCACGTCATACAGGTAGCCGCGCAGCCGGTCACCCGCTCGCGCGGCTTCTTTCGGGATCATCTCGCTCTTGGGCACCAGCGCCTCGGCATTGTTACCCAGATCGAGCACGATGGAGCCTCGGTCAGCCCGTTTTACGATGCCTGTGATCAACTCGCCAACCCGGTCCTGAAAGGCCTCAACCACCTTGGCCCGCTCGGCCTCACGCACCTTCTGCACGATGACCTGCTTGGCCGTCTGCGCAGCAATCCGGCCGAAAGAGATCGATTCGATCTGGTCTTCAATGTAATCACCGGGTTGCATATCACTGTCCGGCTCTTCCGCCCGCGCTGCAGACAAAGTGATCTCGGCGATCGGATTCTCCAGCACCGGCGTCTCGGCATCGTCGACCACCAACCAGCGGCGATAGGTCTCGTAGTCGCCGGTCTCCCGGTCGATGGAAACCCTGACCTCGATCTCGCCACCGTTCTTCTTCCGCGTCGCCGACGCCAGGGCAGCCTCGATTGCCTCGAAGATGATGTCCTTGTCGACACCCTTCTCGTTTGACACTGCATCCACAACGAGCAAGATTTCTTTGTTCATCGTTCCGCCTTTCACCTAAAACTGAGGGACCAGCCGCGCCGAAGACATCTGTGCAAATGGCAGTCTTATGGACTCCCCCTCCACCTGCAGCACCACATCGTCACCGTCCACCTCGACGATCGTGCCCTTGTAGTTGCTTCTGCCTTCCAACGCCACGTTCATTTTCACCCGGGCCACCTGACCCACGAACCGCTCGAAATGCGCCTTTTCGAACAGAGGGCGATCCATTCCGGGAGAAGACACCTCGAGGGCATACTCGCCCTTTATCGGGTCCTCCACCTCGAGCACGCCACTGACCTGGTGACTCACCTTTTCACAATCAGCCAGCCCTATCCCATTTCCGCTGTCGATGTAGATCCTTAGCAGATGTCCAGCTTTGGGGCGGGTCAGCAACTCCACGCCAACGAGCTCATACCCCAGCGCCTCAGTAGCTCCGCGTACCAGTTCCAGCAGATGGGGTGGTGCCTTGTGCATAATCCCAAAAACAAAAAATGGGCCTTAGGCCCATTCCTGAATCATTCGCACCAAACAACCGGCGTCTGATGCCTTCCGATACAAAAAAACCCCGTCAACGGGGTTTTCCAGGACGCGGCCCCTGTCCGAACCGCCACCGCCTCAAGACCTCGCGGCCTTTTGACAGCGCACGAATTCTAACAGAATTGCGTTTCTGGTCAAATAAACGAACGCCTTCAGGCGGTGGCGCATCCTGCCCGTCAGTGCTTTGGGCCGCTCGCGGATGAAACCCCGGGGGTAACATTCAGTTGCGCAGCCAGCCGAACCAGTCTGCGCGCATCCCAAAACTCGGCCTCGCTCATCTGCGAAGCCACGTAACGACGCAGCTTTTCGGCATCGACGTCTCCCTGCTCCATGGCCCGCGTCAGCCAGAAATATGATTGCACCAGATCCGGCTCAACCCCGCGCCCCTCCGCATAGACGAGGCCGGCGGCATACTGGGCATCCATGTCGCCCTCTTCAGCGGCAGCGATCAGGCGCGCCGCCACCTCAGGGTCGTTGCGTAACAGGTTGAGGCCGCTAAGATCTGCCATTTTTCTCGTCCCTGTCGGTACCAGGGTCACTTTCAGCGGCCCTGGTACCGGCGCTGTCAATCGAAGGTCAACATCTGATCCATCTGAGGTGCGAGTTTGACCGCCATGGTAGCGACATCACCGCCGTACATCTTGCCCATCAGCTCGAGGTTCATCATGGAAACGTATGTTTTTCCGTCAGATTTTTCGTAGACCGCGATGGTGCAGGGCATCATCGCAGTCAGCATCTTGTATCGATCCTGAAGCAACAATTCGACCGCTGCATTAGGTTCACACATCTTGAGGACCCTGTTCGGTCCAATATCTTTGCCCGTCGCCCGCTTCATGTTGCCGCGGAAATCCACCTTCCATTTCTTCGGCACCTTCCAGCCAAGTTCCTTGGCACTGGCTTCGATGCGCGCCAGCGTCTCTTCAAACCCCAGCGGACTCGCCCTCTCCAACAGCATCTGCGGCATCGCCGCCTGTTGTTCAGCTTCACCCGCATACACCATCTGGATCACGGCAATCGAAGCCACTAGGCCAATTGCCAACGCTTTCAATAGTTTCTTCATATCACCCTCTATTCGCCTGGTTGATCAAATGTCTGGTTAAGGCTGTCCACACCGCGCCATCCCCGATTGTACTTCCGATCGATTCGTATGAATCGATCTATGGTTTGCGCACCCCGCCAAAGGGATTCTCCCAGCTTTCGCGCAAAGGCTCCATTTGAGTGCCGCCCGAAGTGCACAGGACTGCAGGGGCCGGCAGATTGGCAAATTGGCGCCGGTTATGGCTTAACTAAGGATAAAGAGTAGCCACCTGAAAGCGCAGCGCCGAAATTGATGCCGAACCATCCCCCGCAGCAGTCCGATCAGACTCAGAGGAATGAGGGGCCCGTCCCGCCAGACAGCGCCGCATTGGTCGACGACAACTGTTTTCATTGCGGCCTGCCCCTGGATCCACATTTTCAAGACGCTTTCAAAGTCCTGGGTAAGGAGCGCGCATTCTGCTGCAACGGCTGCCTCGCGGTGACGCGCAGCATCGTGGATGCCGGTCTCGAAGAGTACTACGAGCACCGACGGGAAAAGGCGATAACAGCCGATGTGGTGCCGGAGATCGTCCGAAAACTGGATTTTTACGACCATCCGGACGTGCAGAAATCGTTCGTTCGTGAAAAGGAGGATGCCCGCGAGGCATCGCTGCTGCTGGAGAATATCCGATGTGCGGCCTGCCTATGGCTGAACGAGCGCGTCCTGCGCGGACTCGACGGTGTGATCGACGTCGACCTCGATTACGCCAGCCATCACGCCAGAGTGCGCTGGGACCCCGAGCGCATCAAGCTCAGCGAGATTCTCGAGAGCATTCTCAACATCGGTTATGTGGCACACCCATACGATGCAACCCGGCGCGAGGAACTCAACGCGCTACAAAAAAAACGCAGCACTGAGCGTCTTATTTTTGCCGGCATCATCGGCATGGTGGTGATGAACTTCGCGATCGCAGGCTACGTCATGGGGCTTGGCGACGAAACCGGCGAACTGTCGTTGTGGGTCCGTATTGGCCGCTGGACCAGCCTGTTCGCCACTACAACCCTGCTCGCCTACCCCGGCCAGGAGTTTTTCATCGGTGCCTGGCGCGACCTGCGCAACCGTCGACTCGGCATGGACGTACCTATCGTGCTGGGATTGAGCGTCGCCTATCTTGGCAGCGCGCACACCACATGGACGCAATCCGGCGATGTCTACTACGACTCCATCGCAATGTTCGTATTCCTGGTCCTGCTCGCCAGACGCATCGAATTGCGCGGCCGGGTGCGTGCGGCAGATGCGCTGGACCGTGTCGGCAAGGTCATGCCCCCCCTGGCGATGCGCCTGGATGAGGCCGGCGAACGCGAGGTACTGGTCACGGAACTGGCGCCCGGCGACCGGGTGCGCGTGCGCCCGGGCGAGATCGTCCCGACGGACGGTCGCCTGCTGGAAGGTCACAGCAGTTTCGACGAATCCCTGCTCACCGGCGAACCCTTACCTGTGATGCGCCAGACCGGCGATACCGTGATCGGCGGAACCTGCAACGTCGATCAGACCGTGGTGATCGAGATCGAGAAAGACAGCGCCGATTCCACGGTGGCGGAGATCCACCGGCTGCTGGCCCGCGGCATGCGCGAAGCGCCGCGCTACGCCGTTCTCGCCCAGCGCGCAGCCGCCTGGTTTGTCGGCGTCGTACTGATCATCGCGTTCTTCACAGCGGGCGTCTGGCTATGGTTCGACCCTTCTGCTGCCCTGCCCAACACGGTTTCGGTACTGATCGTCACCTGCCCATGTGCGCTGGCACTGGCGACCCCGGTGGCTGCCGCGATCGGTGTCGGCCGATTTGCCGACAACGGCATGCTGACGTTACGCAGCGACGCGATCGAGATCCTCGCTCAATGCGATACGTTCGCCTTCGACAAGACCGGCACACTGACCACCGGGGAACTTCAGATCGAAAGCCTGGACACCTTTGGCGGCATGGACACTGAACAGGCCCGTGCAGTAGCCGCCGCCCTGGAGGCACACTCCGAACACCCGATCGGCAAGGCACTGAGGGCCTCCCACGACGGCCCGATCACCGGGGCCGACGGACTTCAGAACCACGTCGGCGAAGGCGTCACCGGTCGGTTGCAGGCAATTGACTGGAAGATCGGCAGGCCCGAATTTGCGCTGCCCGGAGAAATCGCGGAACACCTGCAGACCCACTTGTCAGAACTTCGTAACGCCGGCCATGTTGTTATCGCGCTGTGCAACGAGCGGGGTGCCGGCGCCCTGTTTGCACTGAGTGACCGCATGCGCCCCGGCGCGACCGCCGTGACTCAGGCACTGCGGGACCAGGGCGTGAAACGAATCGCCTTGTTGAGCGGTGACAACCAGGCCAGCGTCGACCGCTTCGCCGCCGATCTCAATTTGGACGAGGCCCTCGGTGACCTCAGACCATCGGACAAACTTCGTTGGATTCGTGAATGTCAGGCCAACGGCGGGCGCGTCGCAATGCTGGGAGACGGCATAAACGATGCGCCGACGCTTGCGGCGGCCGACGTATCGGTGTCGTTTGCGCACGCAACCGAACTGGCGCAGGTGAATAGCGGCCTGCTGGTGCTCGGCAGTGAACTGGGCGTGATCAGCGAGATGCGCATCCTGGCCGAAAAGATCCGACGCATCATCCGTCAGAACCTGATCTGGGCCGCCGGATATAACTTGCTGGCCGTTCCTGTTGCAGCGCTTGGGCTGATCGCGCCCTGGGGAGCCGCGATCGGCATGTCGCTCAGCTCACTGCTGGTGGTGGCAAACGCCTTGCGCCTGCGGGGCAGACCGGCCGGGAAATGAGTTAGATGCGTTGCGGCGACTGGCCATTCGGCCCAAGGCTTTGCCAGCCGCAACCACGAACCCACCGTCGTGGGAGTGTCGTTTCAGAATTCAGTTTCCAGGACGAAGATCACCCGCTCGCCGGCCCACGATTCACCTTTCGATATTTTGTCGTCGTATCGTCCACGTCGCGTCTGGGACCAGCGGCTTGATCCAGGTTAATTCGTTCATAACCAATCACTTATAGAGCAACAAACCCCTTCAAAAGATTCTCGGTTCAGTATATGTTCCTACCCCAGTTGGCCTGGGGTTGCCCTCTAAAAAACAACGTCAAAGCACTCCATTTCGGGCTTCACTTTCCGTTCGAACGCGCGACAGATCTGCTCCGCCGATCGCCGTTCCGGCATTCGAAGATTCGGGCTTCGCCTTGCAGCGAAGCACGTATGCAAGTTATTGAAAACGGGGGATATACACATGACCGAGCTATCGGAAGACGAACAAAGACGCATCCTGGAGGCACCTCCGAGGGGCACCTGGGCACTCATCCTGGTCGTCGGCCTGGCCATGCTGGCGGGCTGGCTGTATTTCTTCTTCGGTCTGTTTATGTCGCACGGGCCGGTGGCCTAGTAGAGAGGCAAATTCGAATGCATATCGATCCGCTGGAAAAGAAATGGATGTATGTCGTTGGACTGATCACCGTGATCATGGTCGGCTCGATGACCTATGCGGCCGTCATCATGAACATGCATCCACCCAGCAATGTGGAAACCATCGACCCAAAAACGCTGCACCTGTCCGGCGAGTTTGCCGAAGACAACCTTGGGGTGACCACTAACCCCGACGGCTCAATCACCGTGCGTATGGTAGCGGCGCGATATTCCTTCTATCCGCAGATGGTCGAAGTCCCCGCAGACACGGATGTCACCTTCCGGATCACCAGCCCCGATATCGTGCACGGTGTACACGTGCCGTTTACCAACATGAGCACCATGGTGATCCCCGGTTATGTCTCGGAGGTAACCACCCGGTTTTCACGCGAAGGTGAATCGCAGTTCCTGTGCAACGAATATTGCGGCCTTGGCCACGACTACATGTGGTCCAAGCTGAAAGTCGTTTCAAAGGACTGATCGCCGCCGACACAACGCATTCGGGAAAAAACAATATGCACGACAAATCCAAATCGTTAGTGGTCGCGAATCTCTGGGTCGCGTTCGCTGCATTCTTCGTCGCCATCATTCTCGGCCTGTATCAGGTCATGAATCGCAGCGGCCTGTTCCCGGAGATCGAATCCCACGAACTGTACTTCGCGTCAGTCTCCACGCACGGCGTGCTGATGGGCTTCGTGCTCACCACCTTCTTCATTATGGGTTTCGGTTACTACACGGCTACCTCGACGCTGAAGCGCGAGCTTTGGAGCAGAGGGCTGGCGTGGGTCGCTTTCTCCATCGCGCTCGGCGGAACGGTCATGGCGGCAATCCCGCTCCTGACCGGCAAGGCATCGGTACTCTACACTTTCTATCCACCGCTCATGGCCCACCCGACGTTCTACATTGGCGCCACCCTGCTGGTGGTCGGATCCTGGCTCTGGTGTCTGGAAATGATCATGTCGACGGTCACCTGGAAGCGCGACAATCCCGGCAAGGTCGTACCGCTCGCGATGTACGGCACCACGGCGAATGCCATCATGTGGTTGTGGACCAGCGCCGGTGTCGGCATCGAGATGCTGTTCCAGCTGATCCCCTGGTCATTGGGCCTTATGGATACCTTGGACCCAGGTCTGGCGCGCACCCTGTTCTCCTGGACCCTGCACGCCATCGTGTATTTCTGGCTGTTCCCTGCCTACATCGCAATGTACACCATCCTGCCGAAACTGGCCGGTGGCCGACTGTTCAGTGACGAGATGGCGCGCATCGCCTTCATCATGCTGCTGGTCATCAGCGTGCCGATCGGCTTCCACCATCTGTATATGGACCCGCAGCAGGCAGCCGGCTTCAAGTTCCTGCACATGCTGGGTACTTTCGCGGTAGCGGTACCGACCCTCTTGACCGGCTTCACGGTACTGGCATCGCTGGAAGGCGCGGGGCGTCTGCGTGGTGGCAAGGGTCTTTTCGGCTGGATCGGCGCGCTGGACTGGAAAGAACCCATGGTGGTCGCGGGCATGCTGGCCCTGTTCATGCTGATCGCCGGCGGTTTCGGCGGCATGATAAACGCCAGCTATATGATGAATACCATGGTGCACAACACCCAGTGGGTCACCGGGCACTTTCACCTTATCTTCGGTGGAACCACGGTCATCATGTACCTGGCCGTTGCGTACCACCTCTGGCCCAAGCTGACCGGCCGTCCGCTCGCATCCCGCGCCATGGCGGTACTGCAGCTATGGCTGTGGACGATCGGCATGCTGGTTCTGACCATGCCCTGGCATGCATTGGGACTGCTCGGCCAGCCACGCCGTATCTCCTCCACACCCTATGACTCACCCCTGGTAGCGCAGTGGGATCCGCACGAGCTGGCGATGATCGTCGGTGGTGCCATTCTCCTGGTCTCGGCGCTATTGTTCGTTCTCAATCTGCTGATGTCGCACCTCAAAAAGAGAATCTACGACGTTACTCACGGCGACTGGGCTGTGGCGGTCTATCCGCCGATGAGCGTTCCCAAGCCGATGAACGGCTTCGCACTGTGGAACGGCATCGTAGCCGTCTGGATGGTTGTCGCGTATGGCATACCCATCGTCCAGCTATTGATTTTGGATGCACCCGGTTCGATGCCGTGGGGGTACTGATGAAGATGAAAACACGTAAGTTGATCATACTTGTTTCCGCACTTCTGCCGTTCGGCCTTGCCCAGGCAGCACCCTCATCCAATGTCGCCTGGACCGTCGAGACCCACAGTCTGGTCAAAAAGGGAGATCCAAAAATCGGCTCAGAGATCGAGACGGTGGAGACCGAAGACGTCAACGCCTGCATTGATTGTCACGGTGAGCGGGGCGCTGAGCCGGATCGGGACAAGCACCCCACTCTGGCGGGACAGATCGCTGCATATACCTTCAAGCAACTGCGCGACTATAAGGATGGCAGCCGCGAAAATCGCAAGATGAGTGAGGCGGTAGAGCGACTGACCGACGAGCAGCTCGCGGCACTGGCCGCCTGGTATGCGGATCAACCGATTCCCAAAGTGGAGGTTGACGAAGACGAAACGGTCAGCGAAGACACCATGAAACTGGTGTTCCGTGGCGACAAGACCCGCCTGATCCAGCCCTGCGCATCCTGTCACGGCCCCCGTGGCGAGGGTGCAATCATCGATGTCCCGGCCATTGCGGGGCAGAACGTCAAATACTTCGTCAACACGATGAAGGACTACGCCAAGGGCAAGCGCGCGAACGATGTCTATAGCCGCATGCGCATCATCGCCAAATCGTTAACCCGCGAAGAAATTAATGAATTAGCCGTCTATTACGCTAGACTAGGCGGCCAGCCAGGTGGCGGCGGCCTGTTTCAGGCCTTTGCAAATTGATCTGCGTCAAATACTGGCGGACGGTCGTCATAGTAGATTGATCCGCTACAAATAAAAAAGATAAAAAAGAAAGATAACCCGGCCACGAAGGCCGATGACCAATAACCCCTTCCAACACAAAGAGAAACCAGGAGGAATTATGGGCTGCAACAGAAAAGCGCTTGTCGCGCTGATCGGCTCTGTCTTTATGGTCGGCACCACGCAGGTGTTTGCCGGACCAAGTGCCAGTGCAATGGCCAACACCTGTGCCGGGTGCCACGGTACGAATGGTCAAAGCGTAGGCCCCGCCTCGCCGAATCTGGCCGGCATGTCCGAAGCCTACTTCGTCGAAGCGATGCAGGGCTTCAAAAAGCTGCCGAAAGACAAGAGCCACGCAATAGAAGAAGAGGCGCGTCCTGCGACCATCATGAACCGTATCGCCAAAGGCTATACGGACGAGCAGATCGAACAGATGGGCGCCCACTTCGCCAAAATGCCCGTTTACAAGGCCAAAGTCCCGCATGACGCAGCCAAGGCAAAGGCCGGTGCCGCTATCTACGATAAGAGCTGCTCCAAGTGTCATGACGAGAATGGCGGCCTCCCGGACGACGACGCAGGCATCCTTGCCGGTCAGTGGCTCCCGTGGCTGCAGTACTCCATGGCCGACTACCAGAGTGGCCATCGCGAGATGCCGAAGAAGATGAAGAAGCAGGTCGAGAAGCTGAGCGACGCCGAGATCGAATCTGTGCTGAACTTTTTCGCCAGCCAGCAGTAATCAGGGGGAATAAAACAATGGCAAATTTCACACGTAGAAAATTCATCCAGGCTGCCGGTGGCATAGCCGCGGTAAGCGCACTGGGCTTCCCCGCGATTGTGGGCGCGGCCAGCAAGAAGGTCGTTATCGTTGGTGGTGGTGTTGGTGGCGCAACGGCTGCCAAGTACATCCGCATGGCTGATTCTTCGATCGACGTGACGTTGATCGAGCCGAACGAACACTACTACACCTGCTTCATGAGCAACGAGGTACTGTCCGGCCACCGTCAGATGGATTCCATCAAGGTAGGCTACGAGGGCCTGAAGGGACACGGCGTCAACGTGGTTCATGACACGGTCACCGACATCGATGCAGCCGGAAAAATGGTCAAGACCGCCGGCGGACAGAGCTTCGCCTATGACCGCTGCATCGTTGCACCGGGCATCTCGTTCAAGGACAACATCGAAGGCTACGATGCCGCCGCGATGACGGCCATGCCACACGCCTGGAAGGCCGGTGAGCAGACCGTTATCCTGCGCAAACAGCTCGAGGCCATGAAGGATGGTGGCGTCGTGGGCATCGCCGCGCCGCCGAATCCGTTCCGCTGTCCGCCCGGGCCATACGAGCGTGCCTGCCAGATCGCCATGTACCTGCAGGAGCATAAGCCCAAGTCCAAGGTGGTGATCCTGGACAGCAAGGACAAGTTCTCGAAGTTCGGTCTGTTCCAGCAGGCTTTTGCAAAGCACTTCCCGAACCACATCGAGTGGGTTGCCGCAAAAGACGGCGGCAAGGTCACCCGCGTGGATGCGGCCAGCAACACCCTGTACGTCGGTGATACCGCGCACAAGGTCGATGTGGCGAACGTCATCCCGGCCCAGCAGGCCGGTGCGATCGCAATCAAGGCCGGCCTGACCAACGACTCGGGCTGGTGCCCGATAGATGGCCGCACCTTCGAATCCACCATGCACAAGGGTGTTCACGTCATCGGCGATGCGTCTGTCGCTTCACCGCTGCCGAAGTCCGGCTATGCTGCCAACTCGGAAGGCAAGACCGCGGCTGCCGCGGTCGTGGCCCTCCTGAATGGCAAAGAGCCCGGTGATCCCTCGCTGGTCAACACCTGCTACTCGATCATCGGACCGAACGACGCCATTTCGGTTGCCATGGTCTACGACCTGGTTGATGGCAAGCTGAGCAAGGTCAAGGGCTCCGGTGGCCTGACACCGAAAGACAGCAGCCCCGAGATGCGTGCCCGCGAGGTCAACTACGCGTACAGCTGGTTCGAAAATATCAAGCACGACAGCTGGGGTTGATCCCCAACCAAACCTTTCCACTGGAAAGTTCGAGGGACCCTTCGGGGTCCCTTTTTTGTT
>Ga0316201_10002013_pt1 | contig 14222 bp, 8 predicted proteins | sample CS6wburrow_MG_FD_204516 | JGI IMG/M metagenome (GOLD analysis project Ga0316201, IMG submission 204516) | Coastal sediment microbial communities from Delaware Bay, Delaware, United States - CS-6 worm burrow | ecosystem: Environmental > Aquatic > Marine > Coastal > Sediment | place: USA: Delaware... | reverse complement strand
GGGTGAGGGCCGCCAAGGGACATGATATCGATACGCGTAAACTCAATTACAAATCCGGCGATGAATTCCAGGCCTCTGCTGCAGGAAAGAGTAACCAGCTCGCTGTTTTTCTGGATTCAAGCGGGCGTGCCTATACCCTGCCGGCACATAAACTGCCCTCGGCCAGAGGGCAGGGTGATCCACTGACCAGTCATTTCACCATACCAGCAGGGGCTACATTCGTTTCGGTGATGATCGGTGACCCGGATCAGCTGTATCTGGTGGGAAGCAGTTTTGGCTATGGTTTTGTCGTTCGTCTCGGTGACATGCATGCGCGTACCAAAACCGGCAAGGCGATGCTGAATGTGGGTAAGCAGGCCAGGGCTCTGCCGGCGGTAGCCGTACGTAAGCTCGAACAGGATTACATTGTTGCGGTAACGACAGAAGGTCACATGCTGGTTACCGAGCTCTCGGAATTGCCGCAGATGGCGCGCGGTAAAGGTAATAAAATCATAAATATACCTACTGCAAGGTTGAAAGCGGGTGATGAGACGGTGGCAGCAATGTCGCTGATACAGGATGGTGAAAAACTCACCGTGCATTCGGGCAAGAAATACAAGGTGATGAAGCCTGATGAGGTGGACAGCTATTACGGTGAGCGCGGACGTCGCGGCCTAAAACTGCCGCGCGGTTACCGCAGCGTAGATCGCCTGGAAGTTCAACATAAACCTGCCAGCGAAGATTAGGCTGAGTGATAATTATGTTCTCGCAAAGGCGCCAAGATCGCAAAGAAGTTATTTAATTAATCATAAAATTCAATATCTATGCAGCGAATAAAAGCTGTTGTAATTCGGGCTTTATATGATAGGTGTTGTCGATTTTCGTATAAGCGGAAAACCAGTCGATGTTGAAGGTTTAATATACTGTTTTCTCGCAGAGGCGCAGAGAACGCTGAGTGGGATGTGTTTTTGACAAAGATAGTATCGTTTTATTTTCTTCCTTTGCGTTCTCTGCGCCTCTGCGAGAGTAATATCAGTATTATGTTTATATTGAAAACCAGTACTTAAAATAATTCGCGTTCTTCGCGGACAATTGAAATTTTCTTTTTCACCCATATATACCTGGCAAAACACATAAGGTGAGGTATTATGAAACGCATCGCGCTTTTTCTCGCAACCAACATCGCGGTACTCGTGGTACTGAGTATTGTGCTCAGTGTTCTGGGTGTCGATTCCCTGCTGCAGGAAAACAATGTTGATCTCGATCTGCAGGCGCTGCTGATTTTTTCTGCTGTATTCGGTATGGGGGGGGCGTTCATTTCACTGGCTATGTCCAAATGGTCGGCGAAACGCATGACCGGTGCAGTCGTCATAGATCAGCCGCAAAACAAGACCCAGCAATGGTTACTGGCTACGGTAAAGAGACAGGCCGAACAGGCGGGTATTGCGATGCCGGAAGTCGCCATCTATAACTCACCTGATATCAATGCATTTGCGACCGGCATGAGTCGCAACAGTGCACTCGTGGCAGTCACTACAGGCTTGATTAATAACATGAAGATGGATGAAGCCGAGGCAGTACTGGGTCATGAAATATCACACGTCGCCAACGGCGACATGGTTACCCTTGCACTGGTGCAGGGCGTTGTTAATACCTTTGTGATTTTTTTCTCGCGTGTGGTCGGTCATGTTGTGGATCGTGTTGTATTCAAAACAGAACGTGGTTATGGGCCGGCGTATTACATAACCAGTATTGTGGCGCAGATTGTGTTCGGCATACTGGCCAGTGCCATCGTTATGTATTTCTCCAGGCTGCGTGAGTTCCGTGCTGATGCGGGTGGGGCAAACCTGGCCGGCCGGGATAAGATGATCGCAGCACTGAAAAGACTGCAGTCGATACATGAACCATCGCATCTACCGGATCAGATGGTGGCTTTCGGTATAAACGGAGGTCTTGCCGAAGGTATGCGCAAGCTGTTCATGAGTCATCCGCCGTTGTCGGAGAGGATAGCTGCTCTACAAGCTATGAGTTGATCGAGTTATTTAATCGAATGGCGTATAGATAACAGGGACTAGGGGCTAGGGGCTGGGGAATAGGTTGCAGGTTTATCCTGGTACCTAGGCACTAGAACCTAGTTCCTCATCACCGGTTAGTGAAGCTAACCAGCGATGTCGGTAAAGTCGTAGTTCATTTCGGATTGCGGTTCCTGCAGGAAGTAGCCCTGAATGAAGTTCACACCCATACCCCACAGTAGCGACAGGCTGTTGGCGTCTTTGACGAACTGTGCAATTGTGAATTTACCAAATTCAGAAGCCTGCTCGGCAATTTTCTTGATGGTTTCCTGGTTTTGCGGGTTGTCTGCCAGTTCATCCATGAAGCTCTTGTCCAGCCTGACATAATCAGCATCGATATGCTCGAGTAACTGGAACGGGTTGGTGCCGGATCCAAAGTCGTCCAGCACAAATCCACAATTTATCTTCTTCAGCTTTTTGGCGAGTTCTTTGGCATTTTTCAGGTTGGTTACCGCAACAGATTCCTTTACTTCGAAGATCAACGAATTTTCAGGCAAATCCTTATCCTTGATCTGGAAGTTGATCCATTCGATAAGGGTTTCATCCTTGATTGAAGCGGCTGATAATTTGATGAAAAAGTGTGTGCGTTTACCTTCCTGATATCGCTTGATGACATCCTGGATTGCTTTATAAAGTACCCAGCGATCGATCGCCATGGACATGCCAATACGTTCAGCGGCCGGCAGAAAATCATGGGGCATGATCATGTCCTTGCCATCATCCGTGAGCATGCGTACAAATACTTCATAGCGTTCATCGGTATCGCCATGAAGGCTGATGATCGGCTGGTAGTAGAGCACGAACTTGTCATCCTTGAGTGCCTGGGTCAACTGTTCTCTGTGGTGTGAGTCGATTTCATGACGCGTGAGCTCGCCTTCTTCAGGTACGTAGATCTTGATCTGGTTCGAGCCCGCTTGCGCAGCTTCATCGGAAACCCTGTCAGCTCGGCGCAGAACTTCATTGGTTTCAGGTGAGTTCTTGTCGATCAGTGTTATACCAATGCAGCATGTTGTATTGATTTTATCATTACCTATATTCACATCCAGATTCATAATCGCACTCTGGATCTCATTCGCATATTTCTCGACCGAATCTTTATCCTGATTATGGGCAATAATCGAATAGCTGGGATTCATAAAAGACAGCGTATCATTTTTATGATTCGCAGCCTTCAATACGTTTGCGACTTCAACAAATAACTTGTCGATGTCAACTGCACCTATGCGATTTTTTATGTCTTCAAAGTTGTCCAGTCTGATTTCCATGAGTGCGGCGGAGCATTCTTCTGATTCACACCTGGAGATCGTGGCTTCAAGTGTATCCAGGCAGTATTGCCTGTTATACAGGCCTGTCAGCTGGTCTTTCTGGCTGAGTTCTTTCAGTCTCTCTTCTAGCGCTTCTGTATTAACATCTTCCTTGCGAATGATGACCTGTATGCAAGGTTCGCCATCAATGCTTGCTGGTGAAAATTCCATTTCACCTTCGAACTTTGTACCGTCGGGTTTTTGTAAGTTTGTTTTATGGACTTCCGTTGTCGCATCTTTTTGCAGGTAGTCGCGCAGGAATGATTTGAAGCTGTCTCTGTTGTCTGGCGCAACCATATCCAGTATCGGCATGCTTTCCAGTTCATCGGATTGTTCCAGACCGAACAAGTCGAGATATGAAGCGTTGGAGTAGACATGCATACCTTCGTGTACATAGGCAATGGAATCGCGTGAGCTGTCGAGCAGGGATGCGCAGCGACGTTCAGACTCGCCCATGGACGTTTTAAGCTTGTGCATTTGTCGCCAGCTGCGGAGTGCATTGAGTTCGCGGTTTATTACCAGGCGAAGGTGATCCATGTTGTCATATGAAGATAAGTCAGCGGCACCATCTTTCATTGCGTCAACGGTTGACCCCTTGGCACCATTTTTTTCGACCGCAATCACAGGTATGGGGCTGCTGTTCAGGTTTTGTTTAATGCAGTCACATGCTTCTTTTAGTGAGATCAGTTCCATACCTTTTGTGTATAAAACCAGGTCGGGCTCCTTCTTTTTAATGGCCTCAGCCAGGTCTTCAGCATCTTCAACTCGAGTGGAACGCGCTGCATAGCCATCATTGCGTAAGGTGCTAACCACTTTTTCTTCGGTATCAAAAGTATCGTCGATAACCACGAGATTGATTTTCTTCTCTTCCACAAATGTTTCCCTTGGTGCCTCAGCGGCTAATGCATGTAATGACATAGTTTATTCTTGTGATTATAAAGATGACCAAATTTCATCAAAATCGTCCTTGTTCCTGGCAGACAATTTCTTCTTTTCTTCTTTTTCCTGTTTTTCGATTGCAGCCTTTGAAACGTACTGGAACTGGGTGAATGAGCCCGTGTGTTCCCTGACCGATTCCAGTCTGATCGCCGTACCTGTTTCCTGGTCCATAAGCATGATTGTCAGATCATCACCGGGTCTGAATGCGTGCGTCGGCAGTAAAACACTTGGTGGTAATTTCAATGGTTTTATGCCTGGCAGCATCAAGCAGTCGAAAGGTTCTTCGTTGGGCCTGTTGCTGCGCTGTGCCGTAGCTGACATGACTTTTGGCGACAGTACCTGGACGCCAATTTCAAGGCCGCTTTCGCGTATAAACTGCATCCAGCGAATCACACCGATGCGCCATGCATACTCTCCATCAGGTTCTTTTTCACGTAGTGCAATCAGCTCACCGATTTGTGCCCTGGATGCCGTGTCCGAGTGCCAGCGCAGACAATAGCCGCCAGCACTCACATTTACTATCTGCCAATGCTTGTCATATTCATGATGCAGCCCGAGTTTTGCATCTTCAAGAAACTGCCTTTCTTTTTCGTATGTTTCGGTCAGCACTCTGCCCTTGGCAACCATGTCCCAGGCGTCATCTTTATCGTCACCTATTTCATGATGGGTCGTGTAACTGGTATTTACCTGTGATTCACTTGCTTTTAAATCGTCAGGTATGGTTTCCAGGGAAATATTAAGCTGACTGCGTTTGCCGGGATTTATCACCTCGGCTTCTTTTTCTTCAATTTCAGCTTTACCTGAGATCTCCCTGGCAGCATTTACAAGGCCAATGGCGGCTTTAATGCTTCCACTCCTGTCAGCTCGCGAGAAACGACGTTTCGCGCAGACACCCCATGACATTGCCAGGACCTGCAGCGTTTCAGCAGAAAATTGATCACCAACAGCAAGCTTCTCTTCCTCGTTTTGAGCACTGTTAATGTCTTTACGTATGGTGTCGACAAGTTCTGATGTGTCAAGTGTGCGAATCTCTGATGAGCCGTCACAGTCATTCATCGACAGGTATTTAGGCGGACGGTCCTGATCGAGATGGGCACAGAATAATCGATTGACCTGATTTTCCTGTGCATCTTTTCCTAGGATTGTCAGATCGGCCCATGTGGCCAGCTTTTTGTAGACGCGTTCCGAGTCGCTTTGTCTTAGTGCGCTGGGGCGTCCCAGTGCGAACAGCATTACCTGTTTGTAGTAGTCGCTGATGCTGGCTTTTTTCTGCTCGTATTCAGCGTCAGGGATAGTTTTATTGTGCAAGCCATGTTGTTCGGCGTAGCAATACATCTGGTGTATGTCGTACCAGACACCGGCCGGACAGGGCTCATATATTTCACTGGCTCTTAGCAGCAGCTCGGACATATAACGTATTGCGCGCAGTATGGCGATATTTTGCGTCTTTAAATCAACCTTTTTATCTATTCCGTTTGCGGCCTCGTATATGATGATTTTGTAGCCGTTGGCCATTTCCTTCAATAACGACTGGTTCAGGGTGACGATTTTCTGGCTTTTTTCGGGTAAGGGCAGTGTGCGATTGATGAAATATTTTTCCAGGTTGTCGAAAATGTTGCGCACTGGCTCACGTAGCAATTCCATATCTTCGATGCGATATTTATTTGCCATGGTCTGACGGTTCAGATCACGAACTGCGCTGTAAATCTGGCGCGTCATTTCACCCATATTGGCACGGGGTAAGTTCGCCAGCCATTTTTTCAGCTTGCGCGGATGGTTCGGAGTCGCTCCCTTAACGGGCTTGTTTTGTTCGGGTATATGTAATTTCATTTCCAGTCAGTTCACTATCCAGCCCTCTAGGCCTACCTGATCGTAATCTTTTTATCTATAAAACAATAAGATAGTTGTGTTTTTATTGTTTTTAGCTGAAACACTTAATAGTGTAGCTCAGATGGTGAAAATTGCTGTTTTTGACGCTTCACCGGGAATTTCGCGTACCAGCCGGGGCAGCAGGTAACCGGGAAGTTCTTTTTTGAGCTTATCCAGTATTTCAATGGCCCTGTACTGGGGAACGTCGAAATGCATCGCTCCACGTACCGGGTCGAGCAAATGTAAGTAGTATGGCAATACGCCGGCCTCGTACAAACGCTTGCTCAGAGTGGCAAGTGAGGTGCCGCAATCATTCACGCCTTTAAGCAACACGCTTTGATTGAGCAAGGTAATACCTGAAGATCTGAGACGTTGCAGTGCTTCCAGTTCGTCAAACATCAGTTCATTGGCGTGATTGGCGTGGATGACAAAGGTAATTCTGAAACGCAGCTTTTGTAATAATGTGATCAGTTCATCATCAATGCGCGAGGGCAGTACAACAGGCAGTCGCGTATGAATGCGCAACCACTGTATATGTGGAATATGTTCAAGTGCAGTGAACAGCTCGGCCAGTTTTGCGTTATCCAGTACCAGCGGGTCGCCTCCGCTCAAGATAACTTCATGGATATCATTGTGAGTGTGCAAATAGTCGAGTGCCTGTTTCCACTCGTTTTTACGTGGATTGGAAGCGGAATAGGGGAAATGGCGTCTGAAACAGTACCGGCAGTGTATTGCGCAGGCGCCGGTTGTCACCAGTAAAGCGCGTCCCTGGTACTTGTGCAGTAGTCCGGGCGTGGCCATTGCATTGAGATCCCCGACAGGGTCTGTAAAACCGGATGCTATGTTTTCTGCTGCGACAGGCAGTACCTGCATCAACAGCGGATCATCCGCATTACCCTTTTGCATTTTTTTAACATACGCTCTCGGCACCAGTAATCTGAAAGCGGATTGTCGAACGAGCCTGTTTTCAGACTGCTCGAGTTCAAGCTCGTATAATAATTCATCGACCGAGGTTATGGCATTGGCCAGTTCGAACTGCCAGTCAGCATGTCCTTCAGCTTTTAGCCGCTTGATAGTGTGCATATGATCTGAATTGGGGTGTGCTCTAAACGGTATTCGGGTATGATTGCGCCCTGAATCAAACAGGTTATTAGCATGGCATCATACAACACAAACGCGTTCAAAAACGGATTGAAAATCATGCTCGATGGCGATCCGTGTTCGATCACAGAAAATATTCTGGTTAAACCCGGTAAGGGCCAGGCATTCAATCGAGTCAAGGTGAAGAACCTCAAAACCGGCCGTACCCTCGAGCGCACATTTAAAACAACCGAGTCGGTTGAGGCTGCTGATGTTGAAGATATCGATGTGGAATTCTTATACACGGATGGCGAATACTGGCATTTCATGGAGCCGCAAACTTTTGAGCAGCATGCAGCTGACAGTATCGCCGTTGGTGATGCTGCTAAATGGATCAAGGGCCAGGAAGCCTGCGTGATGACACTATGGGACGGTGCGCCATTATCGATAACTCCGCCAAATTTTGTCGAACTTGCCGTGATCCAGACTGACCCGGGTTTAAAGGGTGACACTGCACAGGGTGGTTCCAAGCCTGCAACACTGGAGACAGGAACAGAAGTTAAAGTGCCGCTGTTCATCGATGAGGGTGATGTGCTCAAAATTGACACCAGAAACGGTGAGTATGTTTCCAGGGCGTGAGTCCGGCTATGAGTGAGAGCTGGCAACCGGCAGCTGGCAGAGAGATTATGCAGTTAAGGGCTCGTATGTTGAAACACATACGGGCCTTTTTTGATCAGCGCGGCGTGCTCGAGGTAGAGACACCGTTGCTGTCTTCTTCGTCTACAACAGACCCTCATCTCAGCAGTTTCTCCACGCGCTATCTACAGCAAAATCTATATTTGAATACATCGCCTGAATACTGCATGAAGCGTCTGCTCGCGGCTCATGGCGATGCGATTTTCCAGATCTGCAAGTCGTTTCGTGATGACGAACTGGGGCCGGTACACAACCCCGAGTTTACGCTGCTGGAATGGTACCGGCCAGGTTTTGACATGTTCGAGTTAATGGATGAGCTGGGGGAGCTGGTACAGATGCTGGCTGCAAACAGTGGGCTTGATCATTCTATTCAGAAAATCAGTTATGCCGATGCTTACTGGCAGGCTGCCGGAATCAATCCGCACATTACTTCAGCAGATGAATGCCTCAATTGCGCTTTACAACACGGTATCGATAAACCCGTAGGTCTCGAGGATGATGTCGATGAGTGGCTGGACTGGCTTTTGACCCAGTTAGTTATGCCGACATTTCCTGCTGATAGCTTCACCTTTATATATGGCTATCCTCAGTCACAGAGTTCGCTTGCAAAACTCTATAAAGACAGGCATGGCCACACGGTTGCTGCACGCTTCGAGTTACTCTACGGAGAAATAGAGCTGGCCAATGGTTTTGATGAACTGCTCGATAGCAACGAACAGCGTCAGCGCTTTGAACATGAGAACAGCCGCAGAGTTGCACTGGGACTGTCGTCGTCGGTCATCGATGAAGCTTTGCTAAAAGCCCTGCAGCATGGCTTGCCAGCTTGCAGTGGAGTCGCTTTAGGGCTGGATAGGTTGTTGATGATGCTGGCGCGTGTGGACACGCTTGAGCGAGTTATTGCCTTCCCTTTTTCGCGAATTTGACCAATTTTTTTCGTGGCAAGCTATATTTAATTGATCAGATATTGTTGGAGTGTAAGGTTTTCCGACTAGCGAAAGCACTTGAAATCGTTATTGAAAACAGGCATTCTCATGAGGACAGGTATCGCAATGAGGCGATACTCCCCGTCGCGCTTCGCCTCTAGCATACAATATCATTCAGTAAATGAACATGAAGGGTAACTTCAGGCATGTCGACAATACGCAAATTTTCTAAATTATTTTTCTTTCTATTCGGCTTTACAGCCATCACTGCACAGGCTGATAACATCGTTACAGTCGGTGTTGCACCGCACGGTGGTTATGTCATTCTCGGGGGGACTGTAATACCGCTTAAGGAAGTGACCTTGTCGGCACAGATACCGGGTGTTGTTCAAACGCTTGCGGGTGAAGAGGGCGATGAATTCAGTGCGGGTGCAGAACTCGTAACCATTAATGATGACGAGTTACAGGCGAAGAAGCGTGCTGCAGAAGCACAGCTGAGTGCTGCCTACACCGCCATGCAGAATGCACAGGTTCAATACACCCGGGAATTGTGGAACCCGAGTATATACAATCCGCGCCCGATGGGAGGCATGGCCATGCCGACCATGTTTGACTCTTTCTTTGACGGCGGTAGAGGCAGTCCGATGGGCAGCGGCAGTGACAAGGGTATTGAACGCCATGCCGATCTGGTGACGCAGGGTACACAGGTGCAGGCTGCCCAATCAAGAATTCAGCAGGCTGAATCGGGTATGCGCGAAATCGAAGCCAAGATTCGTGATGCCAAGTCAACGGCACCGTTCGACGGTGTCATTACCGACAAGCTGGTTGAGGTGGGCGATACGGTACAGCCTGGCCAGCCACTGCTGACATTCTCCTATTCCAAGTTTCTGCGCATCAAGGCAGAAGTGCCGGCGCGCCTGGTGCCGGGATTGCACAAGGATATGGTGGTGCCGGCCCGGCTTGATGTTAATAACACCAAGGTCAATGCCCGCGTAGCCCTGATTGCACCAAAAGCTGACAGTCAGCAGCACACCATTACTGTCAAATTCGATCTTCCAGAGGGTGTGCCGGGTGGACCCGGAATGTATGCAGAGGTGATGATTCCGGACATCAATTCACCCACCAGGGCGCTGCCCGTGGTACCCAAATCGGCAATCATCAAGCGTGGAAGTTTGCCCTCGGTAAGAGTGCTTGATGAGGATGGTAAACCCAAAATGCGCTTGATACGCACCGGTATCGAACTGGATGCGAACCACGTTATCGTGCTGTCCGGTTTGAAACCGGGAGAGCGCATACTGACGTCCGAGGATAAACCGCCGGCTAGCTGGGATCAGCCGTAATACTATTTCTGTCGCTGCATGTGAAGTATCTCCAAATGGTACGCCAAAGTGTGCAGCATGGATGGTTCGCCGTGTGAGCGGCAAATGCTAAAAACCGGAATGAGTTAAACGAAGCAATGGCAGACGAACTGGATAAAGACAAAGATAAAGATAAGGCACAGGCATCATCCGAGGGTGCAGATACTGGCAGCAATTCACCACAGGAGCCTGATAGCGCTGATCAGGAGCACCATGATCTTGGTATAGCAGGAACGATAGCGAACAAGTTTATCAACACACCGGTAACGCCAATGCTGTTGATTGCTGCACTACTGGTTGGTGTTATGGGCCTGATCTTCACGCCGAGGCAGGAAGATCCGAAGATCTCGGTGCCGATGATCGATCTGTATGTATCCTACCCAGGTGCTTCTGTTTACCAGGTGGAGTCACTGGTCACCGATCCACTTGAACGTTTGATGGATGAAATACCGGGTGTGCGCCATACCTATTCTGCCTCCGAGCGTGGCCGGGCAGTTGTTACTGTACGCTTTTTTGTCGGCGAAGACCTTGGCGAATCCATCGTCAAGGTGCATGACAAGATTCGATCCAATATGGACAAAATTCCACCGGATGTGTCCATGCCGCTGGTCAAGCCGGTAGCTATCGATGATGTTCCAACCGTCAGTTTAACGCTATGGTCACGCGAGGTTGATGACAGCACGCTGCGTATCCTGGCCAATGATGTGCTGCAGGAACTGGGGCAGGTCAAGAACACCGGTAAGGGCTTTGTCGTTGGCGGTCGCGCTGATCAGATCAGGGTCGAAGTTATGCCCGAGCGTCTGGCTGGTTACAACCTCAGTTTGCAGCAGGTCGCCAATACCGTCAAAACAGCCAATGCAGAATCCAATGTCGGTGCGGTAGAAGCGGGCAGTACCTCGTTCACGGTTTATTCGGGCGCATTCCTCAGAACAGCGGATTCCATCAAGCGCCTGGTGGTCGGTACCTTTAATAACGCGCCAATCTATATGCGTGATGTGGCCAATGTCTTTCACGGGCCCGAAGACGCCAAGCAGGTTTCCTACTACTATACCGGTCCATCATATGAAGGCGAAAACAGGGCCAACGGAGATGCTGCTGTTACCATCGCAATCGCCAAAAAAGAAGACACCAACGGTGTTACCGTTTCCAGGGCCATCCTGAAAAAAGTTGAAGATCTCAAAGGCAGGCTGATACCCGATAACGTATTTGTAGAAGTCACACGCGATTACGGCAAGACCGCAAACGACAAGGTCAACGAATTGCTGCAGGCGATGTTTGAAGCCGCCGTCATCGTATCAATTCTGTGCCTGATCGGCCTCGGCGCCCGTGCTGCCTTCGTTGTGATTACCGTCATTCCAGTGGTGATCCTGCTGACCATCTGGTGGGCGATGATGGTGGATTACACCATCGATCGCGTCAGCCTGTTTGCACTGATTTTCTCGATCGGTATCCTGGTTGATGATGCCACGGTCGTGGTCGAAAACATTTTCCGGCACTGGCTGGTCAAGGGCCGAACGACCATAGCCGACGCGGTTGATGCCGTGCGTGAGGTCGGCAACCCGACTATCCTGGCGACGTTTACCATTATCGCAGCATTATTGCCGATGGGCTGGGTCAGCGGCCTGATGGGACCCTACATGCGTCCGATTCCGGTGCTGGGCGCATCTGCGATGTTCTTCTCGCTGATTGCGGCCTTTATATTTACCCCCTGGTTTGCAATGAAGGTGCGGCCCAAGCTGGCTGCGCTGGAAGCGGCGGAAAAGCGTGAACAACGCACCCACAAGATTATTGGCAAGTTCTACCGCCCGCTGATCATGCCGCTGGTAAATAACCGCAAACTCGGCATCCTTTTCCTTATCGGCGTTATCGCGGTGACCGCTGCTACCTGTTTGCTGTTCTACCCGACACAATGGGTGCCGGTGAAAATGCTGCCGTTCGACAACAAGCCTGAATTCAGTGTCATCATCAATATGCCGGAAGGCACGGCGATGCCGGTCACCGCCAATGTCGCGCACGAACTCGCCTCGGCGGTAAAAACGATCCCGGAAGTGACGGCGGTGCAGTCCTATGCAGGTACCGCCCAGCCATTCAACTTCAACGGCATGGTGCGTCACTATTATTTGCGCAGCCGGCCGTGGGAAGGTGACCTGCTGGTGTTGTTGAAAGACAAGAAAGAGCGTGAACGCGGCAGCCATGCGATCGCTGTTGAGGCGCGTGCGCTTCTGAAGCCGATCGCCGACAGGCTGGGTGCGAAAATCGCGGTTGTAGAAATGCCGCCGGGGCCGCCTGTGCTGCAAACCGTGGTTACCGAGATCCACGGCCCTGATGAAAAGACACGGCGCGAAGTTGCACAAAAGATGACCGAATTCTTTGAGCAGGCAGATGGCGTTGTCGACGTCGATAATTACATGGCCGAACCATCGAATTACTGGCGCTTCGAGATCAACGTTGACAAGGCTGCGCGCCGCGGCATATCGGTTGAAAGCATCAATGGTACCCTTGCTATGGCCATGGGTGGCTATCGCCTGGGTGATGTCAAGCTGGCTTCGGTGATCGAGCCAACCTTTATTGTTATCCAGGTGCCGTTAGCGACCCGTTCTCAGGTCAGCCAGTTGAGCAACCTGCCGGTCATGAGTGCCGCCGGCAACGCAGTGCCATTGGGCGAGCTGGGTGATTTTGTGTTGCAGCAGGAAGAACCCATCATTTATCACAAGGACCTGCGTGCCATTGAATACGTCGTTGGTGAAATGGAAGGTCGCCTGGGAGCGCCGATTTACGGTATGTTCAACGTCGAGGCTTTCACCGATGAATACACCACGCCTGATGGTGTCATCATGCAGGGTATGCCGATGAATCTTATCGGACCTCCGAGTGATGACGATACATCCGGTTTTGAATGGACGGGCGAATGGACGGTTACCTTCGAGACCTTCCGCGACATGGGTATTGCGTTTATGGCTGCCATGGTGTTGATCTATGGCCTGATTGTGTACGAGTTCCGCGATTTTGCGATTGCCGGCCTGATCATGTCGCCGATTCCGTGCACCATGATCGGTATTGTTCCGGGACACTGGATCATGGGTGCTGAGTTCACTGCGACCTCAATGATCGGCATGATTGCGCTGGGTGGTATTATCGTGCGGCAATCCATCCTCATTGTAGAGTTCGTCAAGATCGAGGTTGCAAAAGGCCGTCCGGTCAGGGAAGCCGCCGTCGCCGGTGCTGAAATTCGTATGCGCCCGATCATGATCACATCACTCACCCTGATGGCAGGTGCATGGGCCATTATCTTTGACCCGATTTTCCAGGGCATGGCAGTAAGCCTGTTGTTCGGCGCCGGAGTTGCGACCCTGATGGCGGTGTTGATCATTCCTCTTGGCTGTATCAGTTTACGTAAACGCTTTTACATGGAGACCGCGGCTGATTCTGCCGAGATGGTATTGAGTCCCAAATATGCAGAGATCGAAGGCGAAGTTATCGAGGATGCTGCTGATGCTGCTAAGGAGATAGAACAGGAATACAAGACACCGTTATGGATGAGCATCTACAGCGGCATCATCAGCGTGTTCGGCTGGATTATCCTTATCCTGCGTTCTCTGTTCATTATGCTTAAAATGGCTTTCGGTGCCATACTGGGTAAGTTTGGCGGCTCTGATGAGCCACCACCTCCGCCACCGTCCACGCCGCCGCCGTCCAGTCCGCCACCGCCTTCAAGTCCGCCTCCATCAGCTGAAAGTGATTCGGCGGCAGCCGTGCAGACAAAAGCGGCACAAAGTGCACCTGTGGCCAGTGCAAAGACACCACCTGCGGCTAAGGCTGCTGCATCTGACAACAAAGCGAAAGCGGAAAAGGTTGCCGCAGCCGAGAAAGTTGTTCAAAAGAAAGACACGGGCAAAGGCGACAAAGCTGCCGTTGTGAAAAAAGCGGCCAGTACGGTGAAAAGGGCGCCTGGGAAAAAGGCCGATAAGAAGCAGACGGACAAGATAAAAACAGACAAGACCA
>Ga0316201_10002012_pt1 | contig 14228 bp, 13 predicted proteins | sample CS6wburrow_MG_FD_204516 | JGI IMG/M metagenome (GOLD analysis project Ga0316201, IMG submission 204516) | Coastal sediment microbial communities from Delaware Bay, Delaware, United States - CS-6 worm burrow | ecosystem: Environmental > Aquatic > Marine > Coastal > Sediment | place: USA... | reverse complement strand
CTGAGCGTCCCCATGCGGATGGCTACGTCGATCTGTTCGTCGATCAGGCGTTCGCTGTCGTCGGTCAGGCGCATTTCAAGGGACAGCTTGGGGTGCCTTTCAAGAAACCCCGGTATGACGGAGGTGATGCGATCAAGCCCGAACGCAATCGGCACGGACACGCGCAACAGCCCGTCGACCTGCGCGTCGCTGATCTGCCAATCGGATTCCGCCGCTTCGACCGCATCAAGCACACGGCGCGCGACGTCGAGAAACCGCTCGCCATCCGGCGTCAGGCGATGTCCGCGTGTGGTTCGGTGCATGAGTTTGACGCCAAGGCGCTTTTCCAGCCGTTGGATCGTCTGGCTGACGAATGGCTGACTGACGCACAAACTATGCGCGGCGGCGGTGAACGCCCCTGTCGCGACCACAGCCTGATACACGCGCATTTCCAACAGCCTGTCGTCTTTCATCGCCGCCTCCATCCATTGCGAGAAATGATAACACTTATTGCCACCTTTGTGTTGTTGGAATCTTCGGCTTTGCGCACTCTAGGCCATCAAAGGCGATGGCGGCCGCGCCGCGTCAGTTAGAGGGAAGGAAACGCAATGCTTGATCTTGGAAACCGCGTCTCGATCTATCAACCCGAGCAAGAGGGGCTGATCTTTCCAGAACTGCCCGACTTCGACACTGTCGAAGAGGAACGCCGCCACCGCAAGGAACGCCTTGTCGCTGCCTGTCGCGCCTTCGCGCAGCAAGGGTTTGACTACGGCTTTGCCGGGCATCTGACCGTCCGCGACCCCGAACGCCCCGAGCTATACTGGACCAACCCGATGTGCGTTCATTTCGACAAGGTGAAGATGTCAAACCTGATCCTCGTTGACCACGCTGGCAATGTGATCGAGGGCGATTACGCAGTCAACCGCGCGGGATTTGTGCTGCACGCCAATGTCCATGAAGAGCATCCCGACATCATCGCCATGTGCCATGCGCACACCACCTATGGCACCGCATGGTGCGCCACGGGCCGCCCGATCGACCCGATCACGCAAGATGCCTGCGCCTTTTTCGAGGATCATGTTGTAATCGGCGAACAGGGTGGTGCGGTCGCAGTGGAGAACCACGCAGGGAGTGACGTGTCGAAGGCCTTCAAGGGCGTCAAGGCCGCCCTTCATCAGAACCACGGCCTTCTGACTGCCAGCCGTCACAGCATTGAGGCCGCCGCATTCTGGTTCATCGCGTTGGAGCGGTGCTGTCAGCAGCAACTTGCCATCGCGGCATCGGCGGTCGAACCAATCCGCATCCCCGCAGATCGGGCGCGCTATAGCCGCGAGCACGTGGGCAGTGAATATATCGGATGGCTGCACTTTCAGACGATCTGGAACCAACTGGTGATCGATCAACCCGACATGTTCGACTAAGCAAAACCAAACGCGTCGAAGGACATGCGGAGGAGGCGCGGGCGCATGACCCTCGAAGTCTTTGACACGATCCGGAAACGGGACGGCTTTGGAGAGCCAAAGCGGATCAGCTTTGACCCGCTGTCGCGCAGCGCATTGCACACGCACGACAAGGTATCTTTTGTCTATGTGTTGGACGGGCTATTCATTCTGAACACCGCAGGACCAGCCCAGCACTACCAACCCGGCGAGACTTGCGTTCTGGACAAGAATATCGAACACGCGGAGGAAGCCGGACCGGACGGCGCTGTAGTCCTTGTCGCAAGAAAGTAGTGAACGGACCAGATAAGGAAACGTCTCGACATGACCCCACAATCCGTCCCGAGGGCGACCTTTCACACTCGTGTCCGCAATGACGCGATCGACGATCCAAACCCTTTCGAGTGGAAAGAGGTGACCACCGATACGCTCTTCGCCGGACAGCGCGTGGTTCTCTTTGGTGTGCCGGGCGCGTTCACACCCGCCTGTTCGGACAGCCACCTGCCCGGCTATGAAAATCAGTTCGACGCGTTCTGCGCGCTTGGTGTCGACAGCGTCATCTGCCTTTCCGTCAACGATGCCTTCGTCATGCGTCAATGGGCGCTGTCGCGGAACATCGAAAAGGTCACGATGCTGCCCGACGGGAATGGCGAGTTCACACGCAAGATGGGCATGCTGGTGGAACGCACAGGACAGGGCATGGGGTTGCGCAGCTGGCGCTATTCCCTTTACGCGGTCGATGGCTTAATCAAAGAGCTCTTCGTTGAGCCGGGATTTCAGGACAACCCCGCAGGCGTGCCTGTGCAGGTCTCGGATGCGGACACGATGCTGAGCTATCTTCGATCTCTCTAGGCCGTCATCTGAGTTAACGTGACAAAGCCCCCTGGCTGCCAGGTAGAATTTGCGTCGGCGCGTCCGTGTTCCAGACCATTCGGTAGCTTTCGACCACGTTGGATCTTGTCACTGAAACGCCGGGAAGTGCGGTCCATCCCGGAACCGGCACGCCGAGCAATGACAGAATGGCGGTCTGAGCGACGGCTACCCCTTGGGCATAAGGCTGCTGCGCCGCGATCCCGACGGTTCTTCCCTCACCCGCCAAGTCGATGGCGACCTCGCGCCCCAAATCAACCGTGGAGACCGGTACCTCGGCTTTCCTTCGATCCAGAACTCGGATCGCCTCCATCGCTGGAATGTCCCAAACGACGAAAAGGCCGGCAAGGTCGGGAAACTCCTCGATAAGATCCTCGGTGGTCTGCCCGGTCGTCTCAAGCGAGGTAAAGCGTCTTGTTTGCACACTGAGATCGGGCCGGTTTGCCTTCATCCAGCGGGCAAATGCGATCTCGCGCTCGTTGGTGGCAAAGAAATCGATGCCATAGGTCAGGATCCCAACTTGACCACCTTCTGCCACATGCTGCGACAGGCATTCTGCGCCGATCAGTCCAAGGCCGAAATTATCCGCCGAGACCAGGGAGGTGTAATCCCGGCCTGGCAGCAAGCCGGTTGGCACGTTATCAAGCAGGATTAGGCGTTTACCCGTTCTGGCCACGTTGCGGTGCGCCTCGGCGACCGCAGAATTGGCGACAGGAATAGACACGACAGCGTCAACCTGCTCGCGGCTCAGACGGTCCAGCGCTTCAATCTGGGAATTGGCATCAAAGTTACAGTCGACGACCTCCTCAACCCTGGCGCCGCATTCTTCCAAAGTTCCTACGATTCCCGCCATGGATTGCCGCGACCAGTCGCTGTTGAGCGTATGGATGACGACGGCGACCGAAAAATTGCGGTTCCGGGCGGCTGCGATATCTGCATCCGAAAGCGTGATCCGGCTGGGCGCCGCCGCACGTTCGCCATGTGGGCCCAATCCTGAGATAATCTTGTCGGGAGCACCTGTCATGTGTCGGCTTCCCTGCTTTTAAGATCGGTTTTCCGGGGTCCTGCCGGTTTCGCGCCCAACGAAATTGGGACATCGGACTCGCCTTCCTCGACAAGTTCTATCGCGGACATGGTCAGGTCAAGAACCTTTTCGAACTGCGGCGAGGAGAGCGGCGAGCCGGTCGTGATCCAGCTGCGAAGCCAGTCCGGATCGAATAAAGATTCCACTACGACCGCCGCCCCGCCGACAAGACCCGCCGAGCTGCCCAGTCTTGAAGCAGAGATACTCAGGTCGCGGGTGACCATGGGATGCGACTCGCCGTAAACGACTTCGCGCACTGCCGCGAGCAGAATATCGTTGGTCTGGGCAATCGATCCGCTCAGAACGATTTTGCTGGGGTTCAACATGTTCGCCAGCGTAGCGACCACATGTCCGATTAGCCGCCCACTGCGCGATACGATCTCCATCGCCGTTGAGTCGCCGGCCTGTGCGGCCTGACCAACATCGATTGATGTGATATCGCCGCCGCGGGCAAGAATATCAGCCAGATAAGGGCTCTCGCCGTCCATGGCGGCCGCGCGGCCTTCCTGTGCGATAGTGTCGCTACCAGCCAGAAGTTCCAGCGGACCTGTCCGCCCGTCTGACGTGACCGGCAACTGGCCGATTAACCCAGCCGCACCCTTCGCGCCGCGATAGAGCTGTCCGTCGACGACAAGTCCCGCACCGATACGCTTGCCGACCTTCACCAGCAGCATTGTCTCGTTGACCGAGGCCTCGCCTTCGTGGAACTCGCCCATCGCCATAGTCTCGACGCTGCTGCGCAGCCAGACCGGCGCCCTAAAGGTCTGGATCAGCCGCTCGACATACGGCGTGCCGTCCCAAGAGGGCAAAATTGGCGGCGAATTGGATAACAGCCCGCCGGACGGCGCTTGCACCGGACTTGGCACCGAGATGCCGATGCCCCAGACCATTTCTGACCGCGCGGACTTTTCAAGGATCCACTCGAACAGTCCCTCGAGGCGATCCAGCGTCTCTTGGGCAGGCGCACTCAGGTCGAGCGCTTCATGGTGCTCTGTCAATAGTTTGCCAGAGAGATCAGAGAGTGCGACACCCAGAGCCGTCTGATCTAGCGTCGCGACCAGAACCAGACCAGCGTCCTTGTTGAAGCGGACCAGGCGCGGCGCGCGTCCGCCGGAAGCGACGCCAAGTTCGCTTTCATCCACCAGGCCGAGCGCTGTCAGCGTGTTCAGCCGATCGGTCACTATGGCGCGACCTAGTTCGCTGGCGCGTTCGATTTCTTGGCGGGTGGTGGCCTCGCCGGCGCGCACCAGGTTTAGGATTTTGGACAGGCTCGGTGCCGCCACATCGGATTTTCGTGGGCGTCCCTTGCTGCGCCGAGTTGATCCGTTTGGTTCTGCCGCTTCCGTCATCGCGGCTTCATTGAGTTCCGCGGGGCGCACCGGGGTGGGGCTGAATCTGCGAATCGTTGGCTCATTTGGCAGCCCTTTGCGCGGATTCGTATCTTCGAATGTCTCATATTCTACAAATAACTTCGAATAATTCGCGGATCAACCCATTACTTTTGCAGATAATATGCAAAAGATAATAAACATATGCATTAAAAACATTGACTAATGTGCATTTAAGAGATTAATTCTGATTTCCATTAGACCGGAAAGATCGGTCGCCAAACGCACTACAGCTCCATCGGGGCGAAGAGGGGAACTCATGGAAGGTTGGAAACTGGCATATCAGGCGAACTGCTGGGGGCCGCTTGGCGGCAACGCGGTGGGCGTTACGTCGATCACCGAACTGACTTATCGAACATTTGCCGACATGGCCGTGGCCTTTCGCGACATTGCCGCGGCAGGCTATCAGGGGGTCGAGCTTTTCGACGGCAACCTTTTGGACTATTCGGCCAAGGATTTCCGCGCGCTTCTCGACGACACCGGGTTGAGCCTGGTCGCGTCCTATTCCGGCGGCAACTTCATCTTCGATGAGATCCTGCCGGAAGAGCTTGAGCGAATTCGCCGCGCCGCTGATCGCACCGCCGAGTTGGGTGCGCCTCATTTCGTTGTTGGGGGGGGTGCAAAACGTTTCGATGGCATCCGTGAGGACGACTACGGCAAGCTTTCGGCGGCACTTGAGCACGTAGCGGGCATCGCTGCCGACCGCGGTCTGCAGGGCCATTACCATCCTCACCTCACGACCATAGGCGAAAGCCCGGAACAGGTGCGCAGAATCCTCTCGCAGACCTCAATCCACTTCTGTCCTGACACCGCTCATCTGGCGGCGGGCGGCGGCGATCCTGCGGAGATGATTCGCGAGCACCGCGACCGGATTTCTTATGTCCACCTGAAGGGCTGGCAGCGCGAACCTTTCGCCTTCACACCGCTGGATCGGGGCGATCTGGACAGCGCGCCGATCATCGAGGCGCTGCGCGAGACCGATTTCGAAGGCTGGGTTGCCGTCGAACTCGATGCCTGGGATGACCCGCGCGCCGGGGCGGAACTGAACAAAGCCTATCTCGAAAAAAGTTTCGAACCGGCCTGAATCCACACACAAACCATGGACCTCGGTCCGCACGTCTCAAGGGAGGAACCCAAATGACATTTCTGAAATCCATCAAAGTCTCGGCAGTCGCCGCGCTATTGGCAACAAGCACACTAACGACCCCGGCCTTTGCCGATCCCGACGCCGCGCTTGCCGCGTTGCAGTTCACCGTTCTGTCGAAAGGCCCCAATGGCGAAGAGCCCAGCCCGGCCTCAGACCTCGTGCTCTCGGTGACTGAAATCGACCAAATCAAGGCGATGGGCGCGACCGCCGCCATCGTAATGCACTATGGAGGCAACGATTGGTCGCGTGCTCAGGTCGACGGCCTTCAGAACCGCTTTGCCGAACTGGGAATAGAGGTGATTGCCGTCACCGATGCAGGTTTCAAGCCCGAAAAGCAGGTTGCCGACATCGAAACCGTGATGGCGCAACAGCCTGACATCATTGTGTCGGTGCCGACCGACCCAGCCGCCACTGCTGCCGCCTACAAGGCTGCCGCCGAGGCAGGTGTTAAGATCGTGTTCATGGAAAACACCCCGCCGGGCATGATCGCGGGTAAGGATTACGTATCGGTCGTATCAGCTGACAACTACGGGAATGGCGTCGCCGCGGCGCACCTGATGGCCAAGGCTTTGGGCCAGGAAGGTGAGATCGGTCTAGTCTACCATGCGGCGGATTTCTTTGTGACCCGCCAGCGCTATGACGCTTTCAAGGCGACCATCGCGTCAGATTACCCGAACATCGAAATTGTGGCTGAGCAGGGCATCGGTGGCCCGGACTTCACCGGCGATGCCGACAAGGTCGCCTCGGCGATGCTCACATCGACCCCTGATCTTGACGGTATCTGGGCTGTCTGGGATGTCCCCGCGGAAGGCGTTATTTCCGCCGCACGTGTCGCGGGACGAGATGACCTGATCATCACCACGATCGACCTCGGTGAAAACGTGGCGATCAACATGGCCCAGGGCGGTTTTGTGAAGGGACTGGGTGCCCAGCGTCCCTTCGATCAGGGTGTCGCTGAGGCCACGCTGGCGGGCTATGCTTTGCTGGGTAAGGAAGCACCTCCTTTCGTTGCCCTGCCTGCCTTGCCGGTTGACAAGGAAAACCTGCTTGAAGCCTGGCAGCTCGTTTACCGAGCCGAGGCCACTCGGAACATCCAGAAGAGCATGAAGTAGTTAGTGCTGGGCCGGTGACCAGCGCGGTTTCCGGTCCAAACCCTGATCTTAATCGAAGCCTGCTGCCTAGCGGCGCCCTTGCGCGCTATCGCCCGGGCGCCCTTTACTCTGGAGAACAGACAATGACTAAGACGCTTAACATCGCCATGATCGGTGGCGGTTTCATGGGCAAGGCACACGCCATGGCCTATGCCTCGATGCCGATGTTCTTCTGGCCCGCGCCTGCCCTTCCGCACCGCAAAGTAGTGGTAGACGTCACCGACGAGCTGGCCGAAGCTGCCCGCCAGCGTTTTGGCTTCGACGAAGCCTCATCCGACTGGCGCGCGGTGATTGCCCGTGACGATATCGACGTGATCGACATTTGCACACCCAACAACGTCCATGCCGAGATCGCCATTGCCGCGGCGAAAGCGGGCAAGCACATCATTTGCGAAAAACCTCTGGCCCGTGGTGGCGAAGAGGCAAAGACCATGCTCGATGCGGTCGAAAAGGCCGGCGTGATCCACATGGTCGCCTTTAACTACCGCCGGACCCCGGCAGTGGCGTTGGCGAAGAAATTTATCGACGAAGGCCGGATCGGAGAGATTCTGAACTTCCGCGGCACATATCTGCAGGATTGGTCCGCCGATCCGGACGGACCCCTATCCTGGCGATTCCAGAAGAAGATCGCAGGATCGGGCGCAATTGGCGATATTGGGACCCATGTCGTTGATCTCGCCCATTATCTCGTCGGCCCAATCTCGGCGGTCAGCGCCCTAACGCCGACCTATGTCAAGACGCGGCCCCTGCAAGCGGACGGTGTCGACAAGCTGGGCGCCAGCGAAAAGAATGCTGGTGCGCCGCGCGGAGACGTCGATGTCGACGACGAGGTTGTGTCCATGCTAAAGTTCGAAAGCGGTGCCATCGGTTCTCTTGAAGCCACCCGCAACGGCCACGGCCGCAACAACTTCATAACGTTTGAAATCCACGGTACCAAGGGCTCGATCCTGTTCAACTACGAACGCCGCGACGAATTGCAGGTGATGTTTGCCGATGATCCGGCCGACGCACGCGGATTCCGAACAGTCTATACCGGTCCCGCGCATCCCTATGGTGAAGGTCTCTGGCCGATCCCGGCTCTGGGTATCGGGTACTCGGAAACCAAAATCATAGAATGCTACGATTTCTTCAAAGCCATCGTCAGCGGCGAACAGCCTTCACCCAGTTTTGCTGACGGATACCTGACCGAACTGGTAGCCGATGCATTGATCAAATCGGGGGAGACAGAACAATGGGTCAAAGTGCAATCCTTGACGAAAGCGGGCAAAAGGACCGAGGTGCCCGCATGACCGGCACCGCTCATGCCGTCGACATGCGGGGAATCGTTAAGCATTTCGGCGGCGTGAAGGCTCTGCAAGGCGTGGATTTCCAAGTCGAATCGGGAGAAATCCACGCGCTTCTGGGTGGTAATGGCGCCGGCAAGTCGACGATCCTGAAGGTGCTGAACGGCGTGCATGTCCCCGACGAAGGCACCATTGAGATCTGCGGCTCGAGGATCACCGCGATGTCGCCGGAGGCATCGCGCAAGGCAGGGGTCGCCATGATCTTTCAGGAGATGAGCCTGATACCAACGCTGAGCGTGGCGCAGAATGTCTACCTGACCCGTGAAGCCAAAACCGGCTCTGGTCTGATTGACGACCGCGTGGCTGAGCACAAAGCTGGGGAACTGTTCGACATGCTTGAGGTCGACGTGAACCCCAAGGCGCTGGTCGGCGATCTGGGGGCAGGCCAGCGACAACTGACCGAGATCGTCAAGGCGATCAGCCAGGACGCCCGGGTCCTTGTCTTGGACGAGCCGTCGACCGCACTGTCGTTGTCCGACGTTGAGCGGCTGTTCGTGTTTCTTCGAAAGCTCAAGGCCAATGGTGTGGCGATCATATATGTCAGCCACCGGATGGACGAGATCGCTCGCATCGCTGACCGCGCTACCATCCTGCGAGATGGCCGCCATGTGATCACCGCGCCGCTGTCGGAACTACCGATCGACACTATGATCGAGCATATCGTCGGCAAACGGTCCAAGGGGCTGAGTGATGTTGCGCGTGAAACCGCGCAATTGGGCGAGGCGCTTCTGGAGCTAGTCGGCGTTTCGGGCATCCACAAGCCCCGCAACATCAGTCTGACGGTACATCGCGGCGAGGTGCTGGGACTGGCCGGGCTGCTTGGCTCGGGACGGTCGTCGCTGGCTCGGGTGATTGCAGGCATCGATCCGGTGGCCTCAGGCGAAATTCGCGTGGCCGGCACCCCGGTTCAGATCAACAGACCAAAGGACGCTATCGACGCGCGCATCGCACTGGTCCCCGAGGCTCGCGCGACGCAGGGCATCATCGGTGCTCATTCGGTGGCCACCAACATCTCGATGGCGGTGCTGGACCATCTCTCGACCCGGTCTGTGATGAACGCACGGGCCGTGCGTGAAACGGCCGATCACCAGATCAAGCATCTCAGCATCAAGACCGCTTCCCGCGATCATGCGGTTTCCACCCTGTCCGGCGGCAACCAGCAGAAGGTGGTGATCGGCAAATGGCTGGCGGCGGATCCGGATATCCTGATCCTCGACGAGCCGACTGCGGGTATCGATATCGGATCGAAATCTGAGATTATCCGACTGGTCCGCGATCTTGCCAAATCGGGCAAGGCGGTGCTGATCATTTCGTCCGAACTGAGCGAGCTTCTCGCCGCGTGCGACCGCATCGTGGTGATGAGCGAAGGTCGTGCCGCTGGCACCTATCCGCGCCACGCCCTCGACGACCCTGGCCTGCCCGCGGATGATACCCTGCACCAACTGCAGGCGGCCGAACAGAAACTGCAATTCCATATTCAGGAGGCCCTGAAGCATCAGGGAAATGCCCATGTCCAACAGTGAAAACGTGAGTTTAAGGCCGGGTATAGCGACCCGCATCGGTCTGGCAAACTGGCGACAGTACATAATATATATCGGCTTTGCGGTGATCTTCGTGATCTTTGCGCTGACGCTAAACGACAAGGGGTTTTTGAACCCCAACAACCTGCTGAATATTGTACGTCAGACGGCGATGATCGCGGTGATGGCGATTGCCATGACGTTTGTACTCAGCGCTGGCGAGATCGACCTTTCAGTTGGTGCGGTTGCCGGGCTTGCCTCGGTAACGACTGCGATGGCCATCGACGCCGGCGGCCTTTTCTTCGGCGTCGCAGCGGGGCTTTCCACCGGCATTGCGGTGGGCGTGTTCAACGGACTCCTTACCACCCGCATCGGCATCCCATCCTTTCTGACGACGTTGGCCATGATGGGCATCGCCAAGGGCGTGGCAATGTGGATCAGCGACACCTCGGCAGTTCCAATTATCGAACCGGCATATTCCTGGCTCTTCGGCGGCGGCTCCATCGGCATCGTTCCGGTACTCTTGATCTGGATGGTGGGGCTGGGCGTGATCGGTCATTTTGTGCTCAAACGCACTAGTTTCGGGCGCCGCGTGCTGGCGACCGGCGGCGGCGAAACCGCGGCACGCTATTCTGGCATCGACACAAGTTCGGTGAAGTTTCGCGTGCTGATCCTGTCTTCAATGGCGGCCGCACTGGCCGGCATGTTCTATGCCGGACGGCTTCAGTCGGGCCGGTTTCAGCTGGGCGAGGGCGACGAGTTGAGCGTCATCGCCGCTGCAGTTCTGGGTGGCACCAGCCTCTTTGGCGGCTATGGCACTGTGATCGGTACCATCGTGGGCGCGCTGATGATTGGCCTGATAAATAATGGCTTGATCCTAATGGGCCTCGAATTCAGCCAGCAGCTTATCGCCCGTGGCGGGATCATAATCCTGGCCGTTGCTCTCAGTCAGAAAAGGACTTGAACCATGATCCCCGGTTGCACAATCATCGGCACCGTCGTCGCCAAACCCGAGACCCGCGCGGAACTTCAGGATATCTTGGCCGCGCAGGTTGCCCCGACCCGAGCAGAGGAGGGTTGTCTGAACTATGACTTTCACGCCGACTCTCATGACCCTTGCGTGTTCGTGTTCTACGAAAATTGGCGCACACAGGAAGATCTCGACGAGCACCTGACCAAGACGCATCTAAAGCCCCTCTTCGACCGACAAAGCGAATTGCTCGCCCGTCCGGTCGAGATCCGGCACCTAACCATGCTTAGCGAAATCGCCTCCTAACCGGCACAGACAAGGGGAACAGACGATGGCCAGTACGATCAGAGGGGCAGGAGTCTTCCTTGCTCAGTTTGCCGGCGACACGGCGCCTTTCGACACGTTGGGCGGCATAGCTGAATGGGCGGCTGGGTTAGGGTATGATGCGGTTCAGATCCCCACTTTCGACAGCCGCCTTTTCGACCTCGACAAGGCCGCAACAAGCCAAGCCTATTGCGATGACATCAAGGGTATCTGCGCCGATGCCGGCGTCGCGATCAGCGAACTCTCTACACATCTGCAAGGCCAACTGATCGCGGTTCACCCAGCCTACGACCTGGCCTTCGACTCTTTCGCGCCCGCTTCCCTGCACGGGAAGCCCAGCGCGAGGCAGGCCTGGGCAGTCGACCAGATGATCAATGCGGCTAAGGCTGCCCGCAACCTTAACCTAGATACCACAGTCAGCTTTTCCGGATCGCTGGCGTTTCCCTACCTCTACCCCTGGCCTCAGCGTCCGCCGGGGTTGATCGACGAGGCTTTTGCCGAACTCGCTCGCCGCTGGCGACCTATTCTCGATGCTTACGAGGACCAGGGCGTTGACATCGGATTCGAAATCCATCCCGGCGAGGACCTGTTTGACGGCGCTACCTATGAACGCTTCGTCGCGGCGACGGGCAACCATGACCGTGCGAGGATCAACTATGATCCCTCGCACTTCCTGCTGCAACAACTCGACTATCTGGGTTTCATCGACCTCTACCGCGACCGCATATGCGCCTTCCACGTCAAAGACGCCGAGTTCAATCCGACCGCTCGTCAGGGCGTCTATTCTGGTTATGCCGACTGGACGGGCCGCGCTGCACGGTTTCGCTCGCTCGGCGACGGCCAGGTGGATTTCGCGGGCATTTTCTCTCGGCTGTGCCAATACGGCTACGACGGTTTCGCAGTGCTGGAATGGGAATGCTGCCTGAAATCTCCGGAACAGGGTGCCGCCGAGGGCGCGCCGTTTATCCGCCGCCATATCATCGAAGCCACTGACAAGGCGTTTGACGACTTCGCAGGTGCGGAAACGGACGTTGAGACGATCCGTGCAATGTTGGGGGTTTCGGCGTGAGACGGCTGCGACTAGGCATGGTCGGTGGCGGCCAGGGCGCGTTCATCGGTGGCGTTCACCGAATTGCAGCGCGACTCGATGGCCGATGGACCCTGGTCGCAGGCGCGCTCAGTTCCAATCCGGATCGGGCAGCGGCGTCCGCAGAAGAGCTTGGGCTCGACCCGGCCCGCAGCTACAGCGATTTCGCCGAGATGGCGCGGGCCGAAGCGGCGCGAGAAGATTGTGTAGATGCGGTGGCGATTGTGACGCCGAACCATATGCACGCCGCGCCCGCGATTGCCTTTCTGGACGCCGGTATCCACGTGATTTGCGACAAACCGCTGGCTGGAACCGAAGCAGACGCCAACGCCATCGCTGCGGCGGTGAAACGCTCGGGCAAACATTTCATCCTGACCCACAACTACACCGGATACCCATTAATCCGGGAGGCTCGTAGTATGGTTGCTGCGGGGGATCTGGGCGGGCTGCGCCTTGTGCAGGTGGAATATGCGCAGGACTGGTTGACAGAAAAATCCGATGGCAAACAGGCCGCTTGGCGCGCCGACACGAAACGTTCCGGTATGGGCGGTGCGATTGCCGACATAGGCACGCATGCCTTCAACCTCGCGAATTTCGTGACCGGCCTGACGCCCGGCCATATCGCTGCCGACCTCTCGACCTTTGTGCCTGGCAGACAGGTCGATGACAACGCCCACATTCTGCTGCGATATAAAGGCGGCGTGCGCGGCATGCTCTGGGCTAGCCAAGTGGCGGTCGGCAATGAGAACGGGTTGCGCCTTAGGGTCTATGGGGACAAGGCTGGTCTCGAGTGGAGCCAGGAGGATCCGAACCGGATGGCCTTTACCCGCTTCGGTCAGCCCCTCCAGATCCTCACCCGAGGCGGCGCTGGCGCGACCGAGGCTTCACTGGCGGTTACGCGGATTCCGGCCGGGCATCCCGAGGGCTACTTCGAAGGCTTCGCCACTCTCTATCGCGAGGCTGCCGATCTGATCTCTACAGAGCGCGGTGGCAAGCCAAAGCTCCTGCCCGGCATTGCCGAGGGGCTTGATGGCGTTCGGTTTATTTCGGCCTGCATCACTTCAGCCCAAGCCCGCAGCGCTTGGACTGAGTTCTAAATTTGGGGCAATGCGCGAATTTGTACCGTTGTGCCGGCGTCAAAGGTGAATGTCGCGATCCTCGCTCGCAAACCCTATCCTTTCTGGCTGCCTAACCGAAGCAGCTGGGTTTGCCCGGTTTGCGGAGTTTCACAGGCTGCGGCAGCAACAGTACTCTACTTTAATGACTTCACACGCGCTGCGGGCATTCTTCGCTCTAGCGGTCGTTCGGTTTCTCTTGCTGCTAGGTCCGCATAGCGGACGAAACTTCCCCTTCGCCCAATTCCTGACCGTCTATTCAAAACCAGCCCCTCTTCCCTGTTAGTTGTAATTCCTTTCCCTGTTACCAAAAACTAATTCCCTGTTAACTTCAGTAGGGAATTCGCGCGTAAACATCTGATTTATATGTACGAATAGAGCTGCGTGAGGTCAAATACGCCCCAGAATCGCCAATTTTCCCTGTATTTTCCCTGTTAACAGGGAATCTTAGCCTCAGACTGGTTCGCCCGGGACTGTGTGCACAGCCAGGCTCTCTCACAATTAGAGACCGATACGCGGTCTCGACGGAAAGCTCCGCAAGTTCAGGAGCTTGGCGGAACCCTGATCCAGGTGAGACGGTATTTTGGGTGCAATCTGGCCTGTAAATGCGCCAAAGTCTCAGACGGCCATTTTCGCGATACGAGGTGTGGAAGGAAGGGATCAGAGAGTCGCCAGAAGGCGGCGCTGTTCGTCCCAGTCGGATGGCAGAGTATGGCGCAGACACCAGTCTGAGGTGAAGCCAAGGGGCTGCTGCCCGTTGATGACATCGCGGACGATGTCTGGGGCAAGGAAAGCAAGCTTGAGTATTTTC
>Ga0316201_10002011_pt1 | contig 14228 bp, 10 predicted proteins | sample CS6wburrow_MG_FD_204516 | JGI IMG/M metagenome (GOLD analysis project Ga0316201, IMG submission 204516) | Coastal sediment microbial communities from Delaware Bay, Delaware, United States - CS-6 worm burrow | ecosystem: Environmental > Aquatic > Marine > Coastal > Sediment | place: USA... | reverse complement strand
TCCCGTAGTGGATATCGTCGACATACCAGCGAATCTCGCCCTCCTCCCACTCGATGGCGAACACGTGGAAGTCCTCATGGAAGGTGCCAGACGGCAGTGTGTATGACGAACCAGAAAATGTATTCATCGGCCACGCGCCGCCATAATGGATCGTGCCCAGGACCTCTTCGGGCTCGTCGCCGAGGTACTCGACAATATCGATTTCGCCGCTGGCGGCCCACCCACCGTAGACCGAGTCGGTCGGGAGCATCCAGAACGCCGGCCACAGACCTTTGCCGAGCGGCATCTTGGCACGCATCTCGATGCGGCCGTATTTCCAGTCGCCTTTTCTGAAGGACCGCAGTCGCGCCGACGTGTACGGGAACCCGGGTTCGAGCATCTCCTCGCGCGCCGTAATGGTCAGGAACCCGTCAGCGACCGTCGCGTTCTGGTCCGTATACCACTGCTGTTCGTTATTGCCCCAGCCCGGAGGCAGGAACACCTCGGTGCCGTCACCGCGCTGGAAGCTCCACTTTGTAGTGTCCACCTCGGTGCCGTTGAATTCATCCGACCACACCAGCGTGCAGAATTCGAAGCCGTCGCATTGCGCCGAAGACGGCGAACTGTAGGCCAGGAGGAAAAAAAGACTGACGGCAACCAGCAAATCAGGTAGGTGTTTGTTCATTGCAAAAACTTTGCACTTCATCGTTGTCAAATCTCGGAAATTGAAAATCCACCGGTGTTTTTACCACATTTGTGCCACCGGGCGGAGCAAATTCCGCCTGAGGGGGCAAGGCCATACAAAATCAATCGCCCTATCGGGCCTGGCGGCCTCCGAAATTGCGCCCGCGGCCGGAGCCGTTGTCGAGCTGCACCAGGCAATGGGCTCGAGAAACTGACTCAGGGCGTGTGCGCTGGTATCTTGGAGGCGGCCTTTGAAAAAGCGAGTCTGCCATGTACCGATTGATTTACAAGAGCCGCTCGATCATGCCCGTCGACTGGGCCCTGGTTAACGAGATAATCGAAACCAGCCAGAAACAGAACGTTGCGCGTGAGATAACCGGACTGCTCCTCGCCACCCGAACTCATTTCCTGCAGGTTCTCGAGGGTTCTTTCGAGGACGTGAACAGACTGTACTGCCATATCGTCAGGGATCCGAGGCACCATCAGGTACAACTGGTCAGTTTCACGTGCACAGAGAAGCGGATTTTCAGCACCTGGGCGATGCACGGCGTCGGGTTGTTCAATTTCAATCGCGAAATTTCCGAGCAATTAAAGGCTTCCTATGGCGAGGAGGACGGCGAAGTGTGCTTTCCCACCGAAGAGTGGGCGGCCCTTTCGATGATTCACGACATCCGGCGGAGCAACGGTTAGTTTCTGCACGGTCGGAAGCAGCCCTCAGCCAAGCCGCGAATAGCACGGGCTAAATTTTGTGACCGCCGGCCTCGCGCCGGCAGCGATTCCTCACGGAACCGGTGACCTATATCACAGTAACGGGAGCCGCGCGGCGCGATACTGTTGGTATCAACAGAAACGGTGTTCCGCCCCGGGCGTGACTCCCATGCCGTGCCGTCGGAACACGGAGGGAGACCGCCATGCTCCAGAAAATCGAGTTCAAGCTTCCTGCTTCGACCGATCCGATTCGGGTCAAGAGTCGCGGCTTGGCCATTCTCAACGACCCCTGGCTGAATAAGGGCACTTCATTTACCGCGGATGAGCGCATCGCGCTGGGTCTCAGCGGCCTGTTGCCGCCGCACAGCGCCGACATGGAAGAACAGGTGATGCGCATCATGGAGAACTACGACCACCTCTCGGATCCGCTGGACAAATATACGTTTCTGATCAGCCTGGCCGACCGCAATATCACGCTTTTCTACCGCGTGCTGATGGAACATCTGCAGGAAATGACGCCGATCATGTACACGCCGACGGTGGGTTACGCCTGTCAGAAATTCGGCCACATCTACCGAAAGAACCGCGGCATGTACATCAGCTTGCGTCACAAGGGCCGCATCGCCCAGGTGCTGGGCAACTGGCCCAGCGACGAGGTGGACATCATCGTGATTTCGGACGGCAGCCGCATCCTGGGCCTCGGCGATTTGGGCGCCAACGGCATGGGCATCCCCATCGGCAAGCTGGTGCTGTACGTCGTAGGCGCCGGCCTGCACCCGAACCGTACCCTGCCCATCCTGCTGGATGTCGGCACGGACAATGAGGAGTTGCTCAACGATCCGCTGTACCTGGGCTGCACCCACCGGCGCGTGCACGGTGAGGAATTCAACGAGATGGTCGATGAATTCGTTCAGGCGGCCACTGACCGCTGGCCCAACGTGCTGATCCAGTGGGAGGACTTCACCAATGACAAGGCATTTCCACTACTGAATCGCTACCGTGACGAGGTGCTTTGCTTCAACGACGACATCCAGGGCACCGGCGCGGTGGCGCTGGCCGGCCTGATCGCGGCCATGCGCATCCGCAAGGAGCACTTATCGGACCAACGCATTGTGTTCTGCGGCGCGGGCTCGGCCGCGGTGGGCATCGCCGACATGATTTGCGCGGGCATAGCCGACGAGCACAGCCTGAGTTCCGAGCAGGCCCGCAAACTGGTCTGGATGGTCGATTCCAAAGGCCTCGTGACGACGACGCGCGGCGGTGCATTACAGGAGCACAAGTTGCCCTACGCCCGCGATGAGGAGTCGGCAGAAACACTTCTCGAGATCGTGGAGCGGGTGAAACCGACCGTCCTCATCGGCGCGAGCGGGCATGCCCACACGTTCACCGAGCCGGTGGTCAAGGCCATGCACAAGGACTGCGAGCGGCCCATCATATTCGCGTTGTCCAACCCGACCTCCAAGGCCGAGTGCAGCGCGGAGGAAGCCTACGCGTGGACCGGCGGCAAGGCGATCTTCGCCAGTGGCAGCCCGTTTCCGCCCGTGCGGATCGGCGGACGCATCTTCGTCCCGGGACAGGGCAACAACATGTTCATTTTCCCCGGTGTCGGACTCGGCGCGGTTTCCTGCGGCGCGACCAAAGTCACCGACGAAATGTTTTTCGCCGCGGCCAAGACGCTGGCGCACATCGTCACCGAAGACGAACTGGACTCGGGCACGATCTACCCGGACTTGGGCAAGATCCGGCAGATATCGCTGTCGATCGCATCGGCGGTTTGCATGCTGGCCTGGGAGCAAGGCCTGGCGCGCTATGCGGAGCCCGACGACATCCGCGAGTACGTGCGCTCGTGCATGTATCACCCGGATTACCGGCCCTATGTTGCGGTGTGAGAGCTGGTATATTACGTTTTCTAAATATAATGAAAGCTGAAAGCGAGGAGCGAAACAGATGGCGATAGCACAAACCCTGACGAGCTATCTGCAGGATAAAGGCATCGAGTACAAACTGGTTGAACACGCGCACACGCCCACGGCCGTGGCATCGGCGCATGCAGCCGGTCTGCCGGCCCACCAGGTCGCCAAGGCCGTCGTGCTTCGTGACGGCGATGGCTATGTGCTCAGCGTGCTGCCCGCCAACCATTCGCTCGAAATCGGGTGGGTCAACGAGGAGCTGGGGCGAAGCCTTGAGTTGGCGAGCGAGGATGAGTTCAAGAGCCTGTTCGCCGACTGCGAGCCGGGTGCAGTGCCGGCCCTCGGCGAAGCCTACGGCGTCCAGGTCATCTGGGACGACGAGCTGGCCTACACCGCCGACATTTACATCGAGGCCGGCGATCACGAGCACTTGGTCTGGTTGGAGCGGCGCGACTTCAGGCAGCTGATGTCTTCGCTGCCCCACACCATCATCAGCAAAGACAAAGAAGTCGGCAGCTGGAAGTACTGAGCCGGGGGGGAGCGACAGGCACCGGCCTCCGGATGCCACCTCTTTGCCTTGGGCAGCAACGCAGCATCTTCCGGGTCTGCGCTTCGGCCGAGATTACAACATGCGCTGTAGGAGGCCCCTTGGGGGCGACAGATTTTCGCGGGTCGCCCCCAAGGGGCCTCCTACAGCTGACGGCCGCGGGTCGCCCCCAAGGGGCCTCCTACAGCTGACGGCCGCGGGTCGCCCCCAAGTGGCTTTCTGCAAGGTACGGCAGATCTAGCTGACTTCGAGAAAACCGCACGGGCAGACTTCGACGCATTTGCCGCATTCTGTGCAGGCGTCGAGGTTGAGGCTGAAATACATTCCGGGGCGAGGTTCCTCCAGCCTTGTGAAGCAACCGGACGTGCAGTACATAAAACACTGTTCGCAGCCGTAGCAGGAGCCGCAGGAAAAGCAGCGCTGAACCTCCGTCAGGAATTCCTCTTCGGTGACCGTGCCGGCAATTTCGGTCATGCCGAGGCGAATGCGTTCTTCGGCCGGCAGCACGGGCGTGTGCACGGCCGCGCTGCCGCTCTTCGTCGCAAAACGGACGCGGTCGCCGTGAATCTCCAGCTGGGCTGTTTGAGGAGATTCGTCGCCCTCCGTCCCGCACAGCCGCTGATGCAGCGCCTCGGCCGCACGCCGGCCCTGCACGATGGCGTTGCCGGCGATGCCGGGGCCCAGCGCGTCTCCGCCCGCCAAAACGTTCTCGCCGACGGCGCCCGCGGCATCGGCCACCAGCCAGTCGCCCTGGTGATCCAGAGCCTCCAACCCTTTGAGGACCGGCACCTGGGACACCGCCATGATCACCGCGGATGCCGCCAATGAGTATTCGGAACCGTCCACGGGTACGGGCGCCCGCCGTCCGGACGCATCAGGCTCGCCGAGCGCCATGCGCTGGACCCGGACGGACTCCATCTGGCCCCCGGCCCGGCGCTGGATGGCCGTCGGGGTGGCCAGCAGGACAAGCGCCACGCCTTCCTCGATCGCGTCGTCGATTTCGTGCGCGATGGCCGGCATTTCCTCACGGGAGCGCCGGTACAGGATGGTGACCGTCGCGCCGGTCCTCCGCGCACACCGCGCGGCGTCGATGGCCGTGTTGCCGCCGCCGACCACGATCACCTGCTTCCCCGTGTCCGCCGTCTCCCCGCGATTGATGCGCGACAGGTACTCGGTCCCGGTCCAGATGCCCGGGCCGTCACCGCCGGGAATGCGCAGGGCCTGGCCCTGCTGCGCACCGATGCCGAGGTAGAGCGCGCTGTGCTGGTCGCGCAGTTGCTGCAGGCTGATGTCCGTGCCGACCTCGATGCCGAGTTTCAGCTCGACCCCCAGATCGAGGATCTTCCGGATTTCGGCATCGAGCACATCCTGCGGCAGCCGATAGTCGGGCACGCCGTAGCGCAGCATGCCCCCCGCCTGTTCGCGGGCATCGTAGACCGTGACCCGGTAACCGCGGCGCGCCATCTGGTAGGCGAACGATAGTCCGGAGGGTCCTGCGCCAACGACACCGATCCAGTTCTCGCCGGACGCTTCATCACTGCGGCCGAGCGCAAGGCCGCTGCTAATTGCAAAATCGCCGAGGAAGCGCTCCATGGCGTTGATCGCGAGCGGCTCGTCCAGCTCGGAACGGTTGCAGTGATCTTCGCAGGGATGCGGGCAGATGCGCCCCAGCGTGGCCGGGAAGGGATTTACGTCGGTTATGATCCGCCAGGCCTGCTCGTAGGCTTCTTCGCGGCTCAGACCGGTCTTTTCGCGCTGCGCCACGGCGCCGATCCAACCACGGATGTCCCCGCAATTGGCGCAGCCACCCTGGCAAGGCGCAGCTTTCTCCACCTGGCGCGGGCGATAGGCCGGTGTAATTCGTTCAGTAGTATTCGGCGTGTTCGTTTTTTTGCTCACAGTTCAACTTTCCGGTGGCGGGCGACCTCGGCATTCAGCACGCGGATGCGATGCGACATGGTTTTCAAGAGGTTTACCGCCAGCAGCGGATCCTCCCGGATTCGGCGCAGCAGGGTCTTCTTGTCGATCTTCATCACGCGGGCCTCTCCTACGGCACGAACCGTGGCCGAACGAACCTCTCTTTCAAATACCGACATCTCGCCGAAAAAGTTGCCGGCTTCCAGAAAAGCGAGATGCTGTCTTTCTCCGCCCTCCGTCTCCTGCACCACCTCCACGCGCCCCGACTGGACCACGTACATGCTCTCGCCCGTGTTGCCCTGCCGGACGATTTCCTCGCCGTCATCATAAACCTTGCCGAGCGCGCCGCTAACCATGTTCAAGCCTCAACTTTGTTCACACCAGCACTACTTTTCAGTGGGCGGAATGAGGCGCCCACGCTCAGCAGCAGGTTGCCGATGAAACCGGGATGCAGGGTTCCGCGAAACATTTCGGTATAGGGCGCACTACCTGTGAACATGTTCCAAAGCAACGTACTCATGTGCGGCCGGGAGCCCCTGGCGGCCTGCTCACGCTGTGCCATGCGCAGCATCGCCCGCCGCGTCAGGCGACTGTTCTTCATGATGGTGTTGGTCGCGAACATGATGCGACCCACTGCGTTGTCGTTTGTGATGTTGCGGCAGGTCGGCCAGAAGCCGGCCTCGAAGTCCCGCCTCGACACCCCGTTGAAGATAGCCGTCGTAGCGGCGGCTTTTCCGGTCCGGAAGGCCGCTCCGATACCGTCCTTGTACAGGCGCGTGACGCCGCTGTCGCCGATAAGCACAACGCGGTCGCCGTAGGGCCGTTTCCGCGCTCCAAGGTTGATCAGGGGCTTGCAGGTGCAGACGCAGGGCACGGCATCCGTGGGCAGAACCCGGCGAACCACCGGATCGCTGAGGAATCGGTGAACCAGTTCCTCGTCGAGATCCTCGCCGACCATGACCACCGTTGCAAACGGGCCCTTGGGAATGATCGCGGCGAATTCGAAGCGCGGGATATCCAGCAGGAAGACGTGCACTGCGGTGCCCAGCATCTTCAGCATTTCATCTTCGGTAGAACGGAATTCGCAGATGTATGCGCGCGTTGTCTTTGGCGGCTGGAATCCGGCCGGATGATCATCCAGCATTTCAATGATCTTGCTGTTGACGCCTGTCGCTATTGCGAGCAGATCGTATTCCTCCGCCTGGCGATCGGCGAACTGCAGTTGGGGCAATCCCCCCTCCCACTCGATGCCGGTGACAAGTTGCCGAACCACCCGCGCCCCGCGTTCCGCCGCCATACCCTGCAGAAAGCCGTCGAAGCTCTCCAGTGGCGCATCGCCGCCGTCGCGCGGGCCGTTGCCGCGGTAGAGCGCGGCGATACGCATCTCGTGGACAGGGCTCTCGATGGCGACGTCGCCCACGTCCATGTGCACGACGTAGGATTCGATGCCGCGCTGCACGACAGTTTCGGGTAGTACGATGCCTTCGGCCGCCAGAATCTGCACCAGAGATTCGGAGACGATGCCGCCGCAGTGATTGCAGCCGGCCGGCCCGCAATAGCGGAAAGAACGGGGTTCGTAGATATCGACCTCGACATCGAGGTCGATGGTTTCGGCCATTTTGAGCAGGAAATACGAAAAGAAGGAGCTGGCCGGACCACCACCGACCACCGCGATTCGTGATCCGTCCTGTAGCGCGAATTCCTTTTCTTCGGTCGCCGCGAGATCCGCGAACGAGTCTGCCACGGACGTGTGCGATGAGAGCCCCATCCAATCTCCCTTCTGCTGAGTCCGCTGTTCTGCTAGTCTACGGCGGTCGCGAGGGGGTCGAACCCGACATAAATCAATTCTGGTGCGATTCGGATAACTTATGCGTTTGCTCGAGGAACGAGTGGAAATCAGGGCGCCCGCCCACCAGGTCTGGGGCCTGCTCGCCGATTTCGGCAACGTTGCGGAATGGGCGCCCTACATGCGTCAGTCCCAGCTCCTGGACGGTCCGTCCGCGGGCATCGGCATGCGGCGCGGCATGCGCCACGCCTGGGGTTTCCGTTTCGAGGAAGAGGTTACGCAGTGGCACGATCGCAAGGGGTTTGCCTTCGACGTGCTCAAGGCGCCCTTCCCGATGAGGGATGTCAAGGAGGTGTGGGTGCTCGGGCCCGAAGACGGTCACACGGCGGTGGAGACCCAGGTCCGCTACGGCACGCACCTCGGATTCATCGGCCGTTTCGTGGACTGGCTGCTGGTGCGCTTTGTGGTGCGCCGGGAAATGCGAGCCGGACTGCGCGGGCTGAAAGACCACGCGGAGCGGCTCAGCGGGCAGGAGGCGGCGCCGGGCGAATCCGATTGAGAGCCGGCTGGTAGCGATCTAACCTCGCTTCGCCCCGGCGTTCGGGCGCTGTCAGTCGGCCATGGCCTCCGTAATCTCGTCCAGAACGGTCGCGTCCTCGATGGTGGCCGGCACCGTGTAATCGCGGTGTTCGGCGATCTTGCGCATTGTCGCGCGCAGGATCTTCCCGGAACGGGTTTTCGGCAGGCGCGCGACGACGACGATGTCCCGTGGTGTCGCAATAGGCCCGACCTGCTTGCGCACCACGGCGATCAGCTCCGCTTTCAGTTCATCCTGGTCCCGGACGACCCCGGAACTGACCACCACGAAACCCAGCGGCATCTCGCCCTTCAGTCGATCCGCAACGCCGATTACTGCGCATTCGGCAACGGCTTCGTGGCTGGCCAGCGCCTCCTCCAGCGCGCCGGTTGAAAGACGGTGGCCGGCCACGTTGATCACGTCGTCGATGCGGCTCATGACCCAGACGTAGCCGTCCTCGTCGACGATGCCGGCATCGCCGGTCAGGTAATAACCGTCGAAGCGCGAAAGATAGGTGTCGAAATAGCGCTGCTGGCTGCCCCATAGTGTGGGCAACGTGCCGGGCGGTAACGGTAACTTGACGACGATGTTGCCTGACTCGCCCGGCGCCGTTTCGGCACCGTTGTCGTCGAGCACCCGTATGTCGTAGCCGGGCACGGCCACCGTCGGTGAGCCGGGCTTGATCGGCAGCCGTTCGATCCCCATCGGATTAGCGGCCATTGCCCAACCACTTTCTGTTTGCCACCAATGATCTATGACGGGAACTTCAAGTTTATTCTCGGCCCATTGCAGGGTGTCTGGATCACATCGTTCACCGGCCAGAAACAGGGTTTTGAGGCAGCTTGTGTCGTGTTGGCGCAGAAAAGCCCCGTCAGGGTCGGCGCCGCGAATGGCCCGGAACGCGGTCGGAGCCGTGAACAGGCACTTGACGCTGTGCTGCTCGATGACCCGCCAGAACGCGCCGGCGTCGGGCGTGCCGATGGGCTTGCCCTCGTACAGTATGGTGGTGCACCCGTGCAGCAGCGGCGCATACACGATGTATGAATGCCCGACGACCCAGCCGATGTCGGAGGCCGCCCAATACACGTCGCCCGGCTCCACATCGTAAATATGCTCCATCGTCCACTTCAATGCGACGGCATGCCCGCCGTTCGGCCGAACCACTCCCTTCGGCTGGCCCGTGGTGCCTGAGGTGTACAGGATGTAGAGCGGGTCCGTCGCGGCCACGGGCACGCACGGGGCGGGCTCGGCATTCTCCATGGCCTCATCCCAGGAGAGCGTGGGCTTCCGGGGGTTCTCTAGCGGCAACTGGGGCCTCGATACCACGATGCGGGGAAGCTCGCTGGCATTGGCGATTTCGAGCGCCTCCGTCAGAAGCGGCAGGTACGGGATCACACGCTTGGCCTCGATACCGCAGGTCGCGCTGACGATCAATTTCGGACCCGCGTCGACGACTCGGGTAGCCAGTTCCTTGGCGGCAAAGCCCCCGAACACGACCGAGTGGATGGCCCCGACTCGCGCGCAGGCCAGCATGGCCACGACCGCCTCGGGAATCATCGGCATGTAGATGATGACGCGATCGCCCTTGCCGACGCCCTGCGCCACCAGCACACCGGCGAATCGGGCCACCTGGTCACGGAGTTCATCGTAGGTGAAGGTGCGGACCTGACCAGTGACCGGGCTGTCGTAAATCAGGGCGGCCTGCCCGCCCCGGCCGTTCTCGCAATGCCGGTCGAGCGCGTTGTAGCAGGTATTGATCTCGCCGCCACGGAACCACTCGTAGAACGGTGGATTCGACGCGTCCAAAACCTGCTCCCAACGGGTCGACCAGTCGAGCGCGTTCGCTGCTTCCGACCAAAACCCGTCCGGATCGGCCAGTGACTTCTGATATAGCTCCCGGTAGGACATGCTCACCTCTGCTGGTTCGGCGGCGACACTCTCGCGCCCCGCGCATCGTAAATTGTCATCGCCTGTAACGCCATAAGACTTTAGTCAGAAATTCGGCCTCAGAAGTACTTGAGATGCGGTGACAGCCCGAGGGGTGCGTCGCCCTGCATGCCGGCAGCGATGGCCAGCATCAGTTCCGCGGTTGCGATGGCGTCGTTCAGCGCGTTGTGCGCCGTGTAGCGTGGCAGGCCGTAACGGCTGCGAATCTGCGAGAGTTGCAGATCGCCGTGCTTGACCGGCACCTCCCGGCGCAGGCGGAGCCGGTATTCGATGCGCAGCGTATCCAGCACGATGAAGCCGGGCAGCACGCCCGCCCAGCGGGCGCAGGCCTTTTTTAAAAACGCGATGTCCAGGCCTGCGTGGTGAAATATCCAGACCCTGCCCCGTGCAGCCGCAAACAGCTCCTCGAGCCCGGCCTCGAGCGGCTCGCCCTCCGCGACCTCGTTGTCCAGTATTTCGTGGTAGGCAGCGCTGGTGCCGACGGTCTGGTCCTCGGGGTGAATCAGCATGTGCCGGTTGCTGCCGATACGAATCCTGCCGCCGTCCACCAGCGTCCAGCCGATCGCAATGATCCGGTCGCAGGAACTCTCCATCCCGGTGAGTTCCAGGTCGGCCGCGATCAGCGGGGTTTCGTCGATCCGGCCGATATCGAGCCCGGCGCAGGATTCGAGGTAGGACTGCAAGACCGGCTGCGGGCAAGCTTGCGCGAGATTGCGGCAACGCCTTCGATGTCGCCAACGCTGCAGCATCAGTGGACCTGGTAGCGCACCGAGAGGCCAGTCTGCGCTTCCACCACCAGCATGAAGGCCGCCTTGAGATTGCGCCGCATCAGGGGCGACAGCTCCTCGGGCGGCACGAGATTGCCGGGCGCCTCGCCGGCGGCCATCTGCCCGGCCTGGTGTCCAAGACGGATTCTGCTGATCAGGATCAAAGCGTCGCGCAGGCTGTTGGCGTCGCTCTCGTTCATCTCGCCGGCTGCAACGGCCGCTTCGATGCGCCGAAACGTGTTGGGCTCGGTGATGCCGAGCTCCAGGGCCCGCATCCGCACCAAGTCGATGATCGGCACGATGCCCCGATGCTTCAGGTTCAATCCCTCGCTGTGGCTGCCGTCGTCTTCCTGCACGAATCGGCGGAAAAACCCGATGGGGGGGCGATGGCCAAGGACGTTGGTAGCCATAAACCGACGGAAAATGCGATTCTCCCGAGCACGGCCGGTCGCGTAGTCGGCCAGTTCCTGCACCAGCTCCCGGCTTCCATGGACGCAACGCATGTCGAAAAAGATGCTGCTGTGCATGACCGACTTGGGCTGCGGTTCGTCAATCCAATGGTCGAAATGACGCTTCCACTTCTTCAGATGCACACGCCATTTGACGTTGAGGGCCATGATTTCGCCCGGACAATATACATAGCCGAGCTGATCCAGTCCGTCGCAGACAAAGTCGGCCAGGCGCGAGAAGTACTGCGCATCCTCATCGCGTGCCTTACGCTCCAAAATCATCCCATTGTCCTGGTCGGTCTTGGCCGTTTGCTCCTCCCGGGCCTGGGATCCGAAGGCGACCCAGGCATAGCGCATCGGGGGCGGGCCCAGTTCGGATTCCGCGAGTTGAATCAGCCGCACCGTGAACGCGTCGGTGATGTGCGTCACCATGCGGCCGATGTGCTCGACATCGCGGCCCAGTGTGACCATCCGCACGAACAGCGACGGCAGGCGGCGGCTCAACACCAGCAGTTGGTCCAGGGATGTCTTCTTGTGGATGTCGCGCACCAGCCGCAGCGGATGTTCGGACTGCGCCCGGGTAATGTCGCCAGCCGTTACCAGGCCAATCGGCTTGTTACCGTCGACGATGGGCAGATGGTGGTAGTTTTGCCGCATCATCAGGGAGAGCGCGTCTTCGAGGTCCGCATCGGCGGGCAGCGTCGTGGGATCCGCGGTCATCACCTGCGCGATGGACGACCCGGGGTCGACGGCCTCGGCCAGCACCCGCTGCCGCAGGTCCTTGTCCGTGATGATTCCGACAAGCCCGTTGTCCTGCATCACCAGTGCGCTCGAGACGTTCTCCCGGCTCATTAATTGCGCTGCCTCGCGGATGCTGGACCGGCCGTCGAGGTGGACCGGCTCGCGCCTGAGCAGGTCTCGTAACTGGGTTACCGGCCGCTCAAGTTTGACCGCGCTGCTGACGCGGGTTTGCACGGGACTGTTGAAGTATTCCAGCAGCTTGGGATGTTTCGCGCACAATGCCTCGAAGTCGTCTTGCCCGAGGTGCCAGACCAGGCAGTCTTCCTCCGCCTCGGCGAGGTACGTCTTTTGCTCGCCATGGAAGAATATCCGGTGGCCGAAGAGCTCGCTTTCGGAGCGTTTGTCCAGGAACTTGCGCGCCTCGTCCATCAGGCGAACGGCACCCTTGCGGATGACCGCCACGCCGGCCGGGGGCGCGCACTCGAAGATGGTTTTCCCCTGCGGGTAATAAGCGGCTTCGAGCTTGTTCGCTATCGCCGTCAGATCGTCCGTCTCCAGGTAGTTGAACGGCGGAACGGTGTGCAGGAATTCGGTGGCGAGGCTGACATCGTGCATGGGTGGATTGTAAAGCCTAAGCTCTCCATAAAAACAGGGCCGATCCGAAGATCGGCCCCGCAATCATTACCGAAGTCGCCAGGATCAGCTTTCGGCGCGTGCTCCGGCAGCCTTCGGAACACGGATGTCTTCCACCAGGTGCTGGATGTGCTCCGGCGGCGCCGAGGTAACCTTCGAAACGATATAGGCAGACAGGAAGTTCAGTCCCGCGCCGACCGCGCCGAAGGCCTCGGGCGAGATGCCCATGAACCAGTTGTCCACGGTGTTGGCGGCCATCTCGGTGCCGGGAATGAAGAACCAGCCCTTGAACCAGAAGATGTAGACCAGGGTCGAGATCAGGCCCACCAGCATGCCGACGATGGCGCCTTCGCGGTTCATATTCTTGTTGAATATGCCCATCATCAGCGCCGGGAAGATGGACGCGGCGGCAATGCCGAAGGCAAGGGCCACCACCTGCGCTGCAAAGCCGGGCGGATTGAGCCCCAGATATCCAGCCAGAACAATGGCGCCGGCCATTGAAATTCGGCTGGCCAGCAATTCCTTCTTCTCCGAAATGTCAGGGGCGATCATGCCCTTAATCAGGTCGTGCGACACGGCGGAGGAGATGGCCAGCAGCAGACCCGCAGCGGTCGACAGCGCGGCCGCCAGGCCGCCGGCCGCGACCAGCGCGATCACCCAGTTGGGCAGGCCGGCAATTTCGGGATTGGCCAGCACCATGATGTCGCGGTCGACCTTGGTCATCTCGTTGCCCTTCCAGCCAAAGGCCGCGGCCTGGTCGCCCATGCCCTTCTCGTCGTAGTACTGGATGCGGCCGTCGCCGTTCTTGTCCTCCCAGTCGAGCAGACCGGTGGTCTTCCAGTTTTCCATCCACTCCGGAATGGCGGAAATCTCGATGTTCGCCGTTGGGTCGCCAACCGGCCCGGTCTGAATGGTGTTCATCAGATTAAGCCGCGCCATCGCGCCGACCGCCGGGGCTGTCGTGTACAGAATGGCGATGAAGACCAGCGCCCAACCCGCCGAGGCGCGCGCATCCGCCACCTTCGGCACCGTGAAGAAACGGATGATCACGTGGGGCAGGCCGGCCGTGCCGATCATCAGCGACAGCGTCAGCAGGAACACGTTGATCGTCGGCCACTTCTGGGCCGTGTAGGCCGCGAAGCCGAGATCGGTTACCACCTGGTCCAGCTTGTCCAACAGGTGGACGCCCGAGCCGTCCGCCATCGAGGAACCGAGGCCGAGCTGCGGCAGAAATACGCCGGTCAGGTTAAGGGAGATAAAGATCGCCGGGATGGTGTAGGCCAGGATCAGCACACAGTATTGAGCGATCTGCGTGTAGGTGATGCCCTTCATGCCGCCCAAAACCGCGTAAATAAAAACGATGCCCATGCCGACGTAAACACCTACCTCGAACGGCACCTCGAGGAAGCGGCCAAAGGCCACACCCACGCCGCGCATCTGACCGATTACGTAGGTGATGGAGGCCACCACCAGGCACAGTACGGCCACCAGGCGGGCGCCCTTTGAATAAAAACGATCTCCGATGAATTCCGGAACCGTGAACTTGCCGAACTTGCGCAGGTAGGGCGCCAGCAGCAGCGCCA
>Ga0316201_10002010_pt1 | contig 14233 bp, 11 predicted proteins | sample CS6wburrow_MG_FD_204516 | JGI IMG/M metagenome (GOLD analysis project Ga0316201, IMG submission 204516) | Coastal sediment microbial communities from Delaware Bay, Delaware, United States - CS-6 worm burrow | ecosystem: Environmental > Aquatic > Marine > Coastal > Sediment | place: USA... | reverse complement strand
GGTACTTTTCCTATTTGTTATTGTTTTGGCGTATCTGCGAATCAAGCCGCCACAACACCGGAAACCAAAGCATTTATTGTTCAGAAAACCAAAGAGCATGTTTGCGAATGCGAAGCGCGTAATCCTTCTGGAAAGTGCTGCTTAAAGGATTTTCCGAAGTCATAATATAAAAGGCGTCACACCACTTTACCATTCCAAGAGTATAGTAAAGATCACTAATAAAAGGTGCCTAATAGAAGGTGGCGGAGGGATTTTTTATTAAACCACTTTTAATGTTGGTTATAATTAAATCCCTCCGCACCTTTTTCCCAACTTTCAAGGGTTCAGCTTCCTTGAAACTAAAATGAAAATAAAAGGGATCAGAGCACAGAGTTATCTAATACTATAAACTACTGCAGTCTATCCCTGTTTTTACGCCCATGATTAAGAAAAACTATCATGCACATAGCGAAATGCAAATTGCCTATGACTCGGATCGGCATTAACGTTTTGTCCAAAACAATTTTGATTGTTATCCAAAGGGAGCGATTACAATGCTAAAACAAATGATACCTTTACTTGCCGCTATAGCGGTAGCAATTTCACCGGGGGTGCACTCGAGCTCAGCTGTTACTCACGGTAGCCCGAAATCGAACCAGTTCTGGTGGCCTGAACAGCTGAACCTGAGCCCCCTGCGCGCGCATTCTGCCGAATCCAATCCCATGGGCGATGACTTTGACTATGCAGCGGCGTTTGAGAAGGTCGACCTGAATGCTCTGAAAAAAGACATCGAAAAAATTATGACAACCTCACAGGACTGGTGGCCAGCAGACTGGGGTAATTATGGTCCGCTCTTCATTCGAATGGCATGGCATAGTGCGGGTACCTACCGTACGATGGATGGCCGAGGTGGTGCCGACGGTGGTCAGCAGCGTTTCGAACCACTGAACAGCTGGCCTGACAATGCTAACCTCGACAAGGCACGTCGCCTGTTGTGGCCGGTTAAACAGAAATACGGACGCAGTGTATCCTGGGCTGACCTGATGATTCTTGCCGGTAACGTGGCACTGGAAAATGCCGGCTTCAAGACCTTTGGTTTTGCCGGCGGTCGTGAAGACGATTGGGAACCCGACATGGTTTACTGGGGTCCGGAGACTGTGATGTTGGCCGACGACAAGCGCTACAAAGGCAAGCGCCAACTGGAAAATCCACTGGCGGCTGTTCAGATGGGTCTGATTTACGTGAATCCGGAAGGCCCAACCGGTGCCAAACATGACCCGCTTGCCGCAGCGAAGGATATTCGTGAAACCTTCGGTCGCATGGCGATGAACGATGAAGAGACGGTTGCACTAATCGCCGGTGGTCACACACTGGGTAAAACTCACGGTGCACATGGGCCCGATAAATGCGTTGGACCGGAACCTGCAGCAGCAGATATCGAGGAACAGGGTTTTGGCTGGATCAACAAGTGCGGCAAGGGCAATGCTGAAGACACAGTGACCAGTGGACTGGAAGGTGCCTGGACACCAACGCCAACGCAATGGAGTACTGCATTCCTGGCCAATCTTCTGGCCTTTGAGTGGGTACAGAGCAAGAGTCCTGCAGGTGCAGTACAGTGGATTCCGAAAGATGAAGCCGGACGCACAATGGTCCCTGATGCGCACATCAAGGGCAAGATGAATCCGGTCACCATGCTGACGACTGACCTGTCTCTGCGTGAAGATCCAGAGTATCGCAAGATCGCCGAGCGTTTCGTCAAGAATCCAGAGGAGTTCAACAAGGCCTTTGCCAAGGCATGGTTCAAACTGACACATCGTGATATGGGCTCACGCGCTCGCTATGTTGGTGCAGAAGTACCGGGCGAGATACTGATTTGGCAGGACCCGGTTCCCGCAGTCGATCACAAATTGATTGACGAAAAGGATATCGCGAAGCTGAAATCCGAAATTCTTGACTCAGGACTGACCGTACCCGAACTGGTCAGAACCGCATGGGCATCGGCAGCATCCTTCCGCGGTACCGACATGCGCGGTGGCGCCAACGGTGCACGTGTTCGCCTCGCACCGCAAAAGGATTGGGAGGTCAATAATCCGGATGAGCTGAAAAAGGTGCTGAAGAAACTGGAGGGTGTGCAGAAAGACTTCAACAGCAAAGCATCGGACGGCAAGAAGGTATCGCTCGCTGATGTGATCGTTCTGGGCGGAGCCGCAGCCATTGAACAGGCCGCAAAAAACGCAGGGCATGATGTGCAGGTTCCGTTCAAGCCGGGTCGCACCGACGCTTCGCAGGAGCAGACCGACGTGAACTCGTTTGTCGTGCTCGAACCAACTGCAGACGGCTTCCGCAATTACTTCGGTAAAAGTAACTCCAGATCACCAGCGGATTTGCTGGTCGATCGTGCTGACTTGCTGACGCTGACCGTTCCTGAAATGACAGTTCTGGTCGGTGGTATGCGCGCGCTGGATGCCAATACCGCGGGATCCAAACATGGTGTCTTCACCAACAAGCCTGGCAGATTGAGCAATGATTACTTCGTAAACCTGCTTGACATGTCGACCAAATGGAGCAAGTCATCAAAAGGCGAGGGCTTGTATGAAGGTCATGATCGCGGCACCGGCAAACTCAAATGGACTGCCACTCCCGTCGACCTTATTATCGGCTCCAACTCTGAGTTGCGAGCTGTTGCAGAAGTCTATGCCGCAGACGACGGTAAAGAGAAGTTTGTACGTGACTTTGTTGATGCATGGACCAAGGTGATGAACCTCGATCGCTTAGATGCGGTTTGATCATCATGACAAAGTCGTGAAAACTTTTCGTGACTCATGACAACAAGAACGGCGGTGTTTAATACACCATGCGGGAAGCGGGTCAGACCTTGCATTTCACATGTAAAATGCAAGGTCTGACCCTGATACGTTTATGCCAGTAATTCAATAATATGCTGCATCCATGATTCAACGCGACTAATCAGCAATCACCGAACCTAAAAAAAGCCCGCTGCAGGCGGGCTTTTTTTATCAGTCAGTATCTGACTTGACTACTTTGCCTGTGAAACAATGTAATCAACAGCAGCCTTGATTTCATCGTCAGACAATTGCGCCTGTCCGCCTTTTGGCGGCATAGCGCCTTTGCCTTTCAGTACAGCGTTGTAGAGTACATCCTTTCCCTGAGCGATTCGTGGAGCCCACGCAGCCTTGTCTTCGAGCTTCGGCGCACCAGCGGCACCGGTCATATGGCAGGCGACGCAAGCCTTTTGGTATGTAGCCGCACCATCAGCAATTGCGGCCCCGGAAGTAGCCATCACCAGGCTGGTGAAAATTACGGTAGCAGTTAGTTTTTTCATTGAGTATTTCCTCAGTTATAAAATACCTGCACAGCAGGCGTTAAAAAAAATGAGGGCAGATTCTGTCAGAGTGCGCCCCAAATGTAGAGAATTGTGTTTATTTATCAGCGTCATAGTGTGACCAAGTCTCATAAAAATCATCTAAGTTACTGATTTTTTATCCGTCACTGCTTAAATCCAGCATATTCACCTAGATGGAATGCGCGAATCAACGCTAAATGCAGCGTTGTCCTGGCTTCACAGTCATGGGCAGGATTTGAACTAAAGATAGCCTTTCGAAGCTGAACGAAAGCTGAACAAGCCGACGTGCCGAGATTTGCGCATGATCCAGCACCAATCCGGTGTACTGATGTCGGTATTCTGTTAACTGACAATTAACGGTGCCTGGGGTCAGCCATTAGCATTTCACATGTGTGGCACGGGAAGAGGATCAGTCTGAACGACCTGGCGAAAAAAAATGGTTGAAAAATAATCCCTCCGGCACCTTTACCATAGATTATTATCTATGAACGCATCAATTATTACTATTATCATTTATTCGTTACATACCTATACTTTTAATACCTGAGTATTTTACTCAGGATTACTTCATCACTTCAGGAGGCAATGTTATGCCAGATAGATGGTTACAGATTAAAGGCGATCCCTCAGTAAGGGCTTTTCTGTTTCAGCAGTCCCGCATCGACAGCCTGTTCGACAATGAAATCGATCGTATACATGAAATTGTATGTGCCCTGTTAACACGAAAAGGGGCGTTTCATGTCAAGGTACATTACTCATCAAGTCAGTTGACTTGCTGGTTTGCTGATGACGCATACAGGTACCGTGTTTTTGTCAAAGAAGAAGTGCTGGAACCTGATTTCCTTGAGCAGTTCCGTGATTGCACGATGGATCACTTGCAACCGGTAATTGACTCCGCAGATACGCTTTCAGTTCTGTCTGAATTCAGGCGCCTGCGTACAACGGACCAGACGATATATCTGCGGAATGGCTCGATTAATCGTGTCAACGGCCTGATAGGAATGACGTTCTCCTGCGACGGCGCACATTATATCGATCATAAGACTTTTTTCGAGAAACTCGAAACATTTGCAACAATTGATGGTGAAGAACGCATGATGGTCTGCGCATAATCAAGTAAGTGTTGATCAACTCATACTATAACGAGGACATTGAAATGTCAGTTAAATCAAAAAACAAAGCAGGTAATAAGACCTACACGGCAATCAAATGGCAGTTGACTGCGATATCGGGTGCAGTAACGACAGGATTGATCATTATGCTGGAAAGTTGATTATTCCAGGTCCCTTTGATTACATCAGTGGGGCGTTACCCTTTAACTCCATAGTAAAAAGGGTAATATCCTGATGCTTTCCATGCTTACTGCCTAATGACCAATTACATTTTCTGACGAGCGGTGCCTGGCCTTACATTTTACGTAAGTTACAAGGCCAGACCCTGTTACCACTCATAATGTGTGGCAGGCTTTTACAATCTGGCGCTGGTCTGAGGTGCCTGCAGGCTTTCACTTTAGTCATTCAATTTATCGGTGTCCAGTTGTTCGTTGTTCGATGCAGTTGTTCGTTCTTAATAAATCAAAACGGTACGCTGAGACCGATAAACGGCCCGTTGAAATCGATACGAATAATCGATTCATCATCTTCTACCAGATAGTCATATTTCAACCAACGGTAACCCCCCAGAATTTCCAGGTGGGCGAAGAGTGCGTACTTAAGTTGCAGGTCTATTTCTTTAATCCCGGTCAAATCAGGCCCAAGGCTAAGTGCCCATGTGCCTCCACCCCATAATGACGGTACGATCTCGTATGACAGACCCCATTGCATATACATCTCCGTGGTCCTGTCATTCGTCACATAGGTGGTGCCCTCGTGTATTAACGTTAGATCCATGTTTGTCTGGGCAACACCCAGATAAAGAAGACCCTGTACTCTTTCATCTTTGCCAAATTCACCTTCAACACCGATACTGGCTGAGGCATACGTCAGATCCGTACTTCCAGTAACCTCGGCAGGGCCACGGATCTGAATATCATCGATCAGGATCATCATTCCATCGGGCACGGCCTGACTGTAATCGCCACTGGTGCGGGAACCTCGTAGTTTTAAAGTGAGGATACCGTCACTGGATAACGGGATTGTTGTTTCAAGTGTCGTGAAGCTAACGCTATCCTCGGATTCGATGCTGACGACGTTGCTAGCACATGCGTTTAACAACACGGTAGCAAACATACATAAAACCCATTTGAGAACGTTTACAACTACCTTGACCATAAATAACACCTCTATTTATGTGAATAACACAAAGACGAATCAACGACATTGATAAAACTCAATGTTCAGAGGAGAGTAAAAATACAGCCTGAATTAAAGGGGTGTTTGACAGAAAAGTGCCGGAGGGATTGTTTTTTTACCCAAGTTATAATACTGGTCAATATTTAATCCCTCCATCACCTTTATCAGAGATTATGTAGATAAATGGAAAAAAGCCTGGCGATAACCGACAGCGAGAAAAGCGTGTTCTGGAGAAGTTGACTGAACAGGGCTGGCGTGCATATGCACCTTGCATCGTACCTGTTAGCTCAATCGTTGAGGCTTATAAATTCATCAGGAGAAATTATGGCAAAACAAAAACCATACAAAATGGTAGTAGTTGAGAAAACAATGGGGGCAGGTCTTTGGTCTTTGATCTTTCATTTATATCTACTAGATTAATATACTCATCATTACCAAGGCATATCACAAATCAAAGACATGAACCAGTAAGCTTTGCTCGACCAGACTTGCTCCATGCCTGATATTTCTCATATTTCATTTTCCACTGCTTTAATACCGTCGGCAAAAGACCCGATTGATTCAGACCTTTGCTTCATTCAGTTTAAGTTCTTTGATGCGTTGCTTCAGCTCTTCGAATGATTGCTCATTTTCAGACCGCTCAGAAGGTGTTAAAAACGATTCCAGTTTTTTAACCAATCGATAGGGATTCTGCTCGTGCTGTATCGCGATTACGCCATCGGTGGCTAATCTTTGAAGCATAATCTCATGCTGGGTTTTGGCATAAATATTTTCCGCGATCGGTGTCATAACAAAATTCCCCAGCACGATCCCATACAGTGTCGATGTCAGCGCGATAGGTATACTTCGCATAATGACTTCCGGATCGCCGATACCGGATAACATTGCGATCAGGCCGATGACACTACCGGCAACACCAAAGGCAGGCGCCAGCCTGGCGGCGTGCCTGAACAGTCGTTCGTGCTTGAGTCTTCGTTGCTGGAAATAATGCGTCTCGGTATATAGTACATCGCGTAACTCTTCAGGTTTGTAACCATCAACCATCATACCGAGCGCACGTTTCAAAAAGGTAATGCTGGTTTCGTTCTCCGCGTCTTCGAACGCCAGGTTACCGCGACGGCGCGAATCCACTGCCAGCTCGATCAGTTTATTGACGATTTCATCCGGCGTGCTGGCTCTTGAGCTTAAAGCATTTTTCGCCACCCGAAGGCTGTCAATAATGTCAGCTGAGGCATAACTGAGGAACATCGCGCCCAGCGTGCCGGAAATTACCACCAGCAAGCCAACACCGTTAAAAAACAGCCCGGCATTGTCAGATTGAATAAAGCTGCTGATAAAAATCGCAGAAAACAGCACCACCGCCGCCCAGTTGTAACGTGTCATCATGTGCCTGTCTCCGCTGAACTGGAAATATTCCGAGTAATAATGATTTCAACCCGTCTATTGAGCGAACGGTTTTGCTCACTGCTGTTAGGCGTGACCGGTGCGTATTCTGAACGCCCCATCACGGTAAAACGCGCCGGGTCCACCTGGCCTTCGTCGATCAGGTGTTTTGCTACCTGCGCAGCACGCATGAGCGACAGCTCCCAGTTGCTGGCAAAGTTGCGGTTCCTGATAGGCTGGTCATCGGTATGCCCGATGACATTGACGTCATAAGGTGTCTGCCTGATCACACCGGACAGCGTTTTCAGAAAGCTTTTCACTTCCGGGTTGAGCCTGTCTGTACCGAGATCAAACAATAAGGGGCCGCGTACACTCACTTTGACGGACTGGTCTTTCATCAACACGATCTCGACGTTCTCGATATTGGTATCACGCACGGCCTGCTGGCTTTTTTCAAACACATTCACCTGCATTAATGGTTCAAAACTTGGTTCTGTTGCTGGTGATTGCGCTCCAGTCGTAGATTCAAGCGGAGATTCAATTGGGGTTTCAATTTCGACGATGTCGGGTATCTTTTGTTGCGCGGCGTTCGCACTGACCAGCGCAGCAAACAATACAAACATCACCATCATCAGGTCTGCCCAGGGCACAGACCAGTGATTACCCATGCTGTCTTCACGATGGGTTTCGCCCTGGCGATGCTTGTCCAGCCGATAATCGTAATAAGCTGACACCATCGAAAGCCCGGATGACCCGGTAACATGCTCGGCGTTGTCTTCGGGCGCTTCGGAAATAACGTCAGCCTCGTTGTTCGAGATCACTGTCTGTTCTTCATTGTTTGACTGGTCTGGATCCTGCACGTCGTTTCCGGAATTTTTCGATAGCTGATACCTTTCTATCGACAACGGGCGGGGATTCTTGAGGCGTATTCAATAATCGCTCAGGAATGGTCGAAAAGGTGCCGGAGAGATGATTTACTAACCAATTTCGATTATTGGTCAAGATATAATCCCTATGTCTCCTTAATTCCCTAATTCTGTGTGGGCCCGATCCCGACACGCGTTTCCCCGAGCCGAATCAAGTGGCTTATTTCTTTGGACGTTCTTAATAATAACTTATACAGGCCCGACCCTGTAAAATGCAGCCACGTTGACCCAAATACGCACTACGAGGCGAGGAATAATTGAATGTCTGGAAAGCCATTGACCATCATTGGTGTCGCCTGTGCGCTGGTGCTCGCGACCGTAGCTCAGGCAGAGACTTCCACACAGGTGGCTCTCGAGCGCCTGGTCGGTCAGCTGCGTGTCCACGGTCACCTCGAGATCGGCCAATCGCAGGTCGCCGCCGTGGAGTTTATCCAGGAAGTCTATGAGCGGCGCGACTATATCCCGGCCTGGGTCTCGGACCCGTCAGTGGAAGCCGTGCTCGAGGCGATCCGCAACAGCTATGAACACGGCCTGGATCCCGAGGATTATCACTGGCTTGAGATCAATGAGCTGCGCGACCGAATGGCTGACGGTGCCGGGGCCGAGGCCGCGGCCGAGATGGAGATTCTACTCACAGACGCCGTGGTGCGCCTTGCCTATCACGCGAGCTTCGGCAAGGTGTTACCCGGCGAACTCGATCCCAACTGGAACTTTGATCGACGGCTGCATACGCCGGACCCGGTGGCGGAACTGGGGGACATTATCGGCACGACGGATGTGACCTCCATTATCAGGGAGCGTTCCAATACACCGGTGTTCTATCACTGGCTGCGTGAAGCATTGGCGCGTTATCGTGAAATCGCAGCCGGGGGTGGCTGGCCGAGTATTCCCTCAGGCCCAACGCTGAAGCCTGGCATGACGAGTGAGCGGATCGTTCCACTCAGGCAACGTCTGCAGCGTAGCGGTGACCTTGGTGATACGCAGACAGATGACCCCGAGCTTTTCGACGCAGTGCTCAAGCGTGCGGTCATTGCGTTCCAGAACCGACACGGCCTGGCGCCCGATGGGGCCGTCGGGCCGGTGACGCTGGCAGCACTGAACGTACCTGTTGAGCAGCGCATCGACCAGATCCGCGTCAATCTTGAACGTATTCGGTGGGTGTATAAAGAACTGCCGGAGGATTATGTCATAGTCGATATCGCAGGTTTTCATGTCTACCTGGTGCAGGAAGATGAGATCGTCTGGCAGGCACGGGCTCAGGTTGGCAAGCCCTACCGGAACACGCCGGTGTTTCGCGATACCATGAAGTACCTCGAATTCAACCCGACCTGGACCGTGCCCCCAACCATCCTGCGCGAGGACATCCTGCCCAGGCTCGAGCAGGGTCCCGATTATCTGGCCAAACGCAATATGCGAATCCTGGATTGGAATGGCAAGCCCGTCGATTTGAGCACGATTGACTGGCCCAGCGTTACTGCCGGTCATTTCCCGTATATCCTGCGCCAGGAGCCGGGGCCTTATAATGCGCTGGGACGCGTCAAGTTCATGTTCCCCAACAAGCACGCGGTCTACATCCACGATACGCCCAGCAAGAGCCTGTTCGCCCACAGCAAACGAACCTTCAGTTCAGGCTGCATCCGCCTGGAACGGCCTTTTGAGCTGGCCGAGCTGCTGCTCGATGATCCCGAGCGCTGGGACCAGCAGGGTATACAACAGCTGCTGGACTCCAGGCGCACACAGCGTGTCAACCTGAAGGAGCCTTTGCCGGTTCTGATTCTCTACTGGACGGCCGAGGTGGACGCCGAAGGCAGGGTACACTTTCGCAGGGACATCTATAACAGGGACGCGCCAGTGCTCGATGCACTCGAAGGCGAGTTCAAGTTCGTTGTGCCCGATGCGTGAATATTGTGCAACAAGGTGACATATTTATTTCTTCCGCTGAATTCTAATCGGTCTACTATTTCGAATTTAATTCCATGTATCCGATCATCAGATTTATAACTACGTGTATTCATGCTTTCCGGTCAGACAAGATAAGCATTGATGGTGTCGCCGAAACAACCTTACGCACCCGGCCATGGGATATTGATATGTTCCTCGAGGTCAATAACGGCAGAATACTCACGCTGTATGATTTGGGGCGCTTCGATCTGTCCATTCGCACAGGCCTGGCAAAAGCCCTGAAACAGAATAAATGGGGGCTGGTTGTCGCCGGCAGTACCGTACGCTACCGCCGCCGCATCAGGATGTTCGAAAAAGTCAACATTTACACCCAGGTCGTTGGCTATGAAGACCGATGGATCTACATTCTGCAATCGATGTGGGTCAAAGGAATACCCGCTTCATCGATACTGTTGCGCACCGGAATAACCAGTCAGGGCAAAGTCATTCCCGCGCGTGATGTGCTGGAAGCCCTGGACATGACTCACTGGCAACCCGAGTTACATGGTTGGGTGAGAGACTGGGTACATAGCGAAGAGAGCAGGGTATGGCCACCACCAAAAGGACAATTGGTCGGGGACAGCATACTTATTTAATTAACGATGAAATAAGTATACGTATTTGGTCACTCAATAAATTAGTATAACGTCCCCCCTCGCTATTTAAACGGGCTTAGCCCGCATATTGCATGAGAACGCTCGCAAATCCACATGAGCATATGAACAGCTTTGAGGTCTTTCATATATTAGAAAAGTACACTATGTACACAACAACGCTGTGCAGTTTTTGGGGAGAATTTCAGCGGCCACTTTGCCCGATTGACCTGTAACCATAGCTATGGCAATGCTTTTCGGTCAATCGAACTAACTGACTCACTGACTGATTTTATAAAATATACCCCATTGTCTGCATTCTCATGCAATATCCGGGTTAGTCATATTTCACTGAACAACCATAAGGCCGTGTAACATTATCCGTGATTACCTTGCCTTCTTTCAGCGACTGTAAAGCCGCGCTGACATAGTTGGTTGCCCTGCCAATATCGGCCTGGTTGCTGCTGGGGATGTTGTCGATACCGCCCATGTAAACCAATGTACCCTTGGGATCGATGATATACATGTGGGGTGTCGTTTTGGCGCCGTACAAGCGGCCGATGTCACCTTTCTCATCCAGGACCACAGCACTAGGTGATGCATTACGCTGCGATGTCAATGCGTTGGCTTCGACGCCGGAGACATGCCCCTGTTTGCCGGGTGCAGAGGAGATGATGGATAGCCAGACAATACCATCGCTGATTGCCTCCTTCTGCAGTTTCTGCATGTTGCCACTCTGATAATGTTTGCGCACATAGGGACAGTCGTGATTGGTCCATTCGAGTACAACCGTTTTGCCGCGATATTGGCTCAAGCTGTGTGTGCTGCCGTTGCTGTCGATACCGGTAAAATCGGGTGCCGGCTGAGTAACGCTTACGCCTGCCTGAGCTGCGCATGAAAATGCACTTATAAATGTGAGTAATAACAACCAGCGAACTGGTTGGCCTGATTGCATGTGTGACGTCATCATGTTGTCTCCGTTTGCTGGTTGCCTTGTGCAGTTTTACAAACCTAGTTCAAGGCTTGCAGCACAATGCCTTTGGTCAGAATATTCGGTAACACCGCGACTTCGCGTTGCGGGTCTGCTGGATAATATAAATACAGCGGAACACCACTGCGTCCATATTGCTCCAGCACCCGGGTGATGGCTGGATCTCTGTTAGTCCAGTCACCTTTCATATATACAATGGATTTGTCGCGAAGTTCCGTTTTAATCTCATCGCTGCTGAGTACAACTTTTTCATTGACCAGACAGGTTATGCACCAGGCTGCGGTGAAGTTTACCAGCACCGCTTTATTATCAGCCCGCAACCGGGCCAGGGTGTCGGCATCATACGGCTGCCAGTTGTCTTGTGCACCGGCTGTAATTGCATCTGCGGGTTCCAGTTTCCACAACAAGGTGCTCATCAGGCCGATCAGTAACAGCAGTGTCACCAGTGCACAGGTTTGCCATACCCGGCCGGCGAGGCGTGTGTTTTGCCAGAACCAGAGGCCAAGGGCAATCAACACCAACGAAAGCAGGGCATAGAGCAGGCCTTGCTGATCTACCTGTTGCGCCAGAACCCACAGCAACCAGGCGACGGTGGCATATAGCGGAAATGCCAGCACCTGTTTGACACGCTCCATCCAGACGCCCGGTCTGGGCAAATACGTCGACAGACCAGGCCAGAGGCTGATCAGCAACCAGGGCAGCGCCATTCCAAGGCCGAGGCAGAGGAATATCATCAGGGCGATCCCGGTCGGTTGAGTGAGAGCATAGCCCAGTGCCGTGCCCATGAACGGCGCGGTGCAGGGTGTCGCGACGATAACGGCCAGCACACCTGTCATAAAAGCCCCAAGGTAGGAACGCTGTGTTGTCATGCTGTGGCCAATGCCCATCCAGCTTTCGCCGAATGACCATACCCCTGAGAACAGCAGACCCATGGCAAAGATCAACCAGGCCAGTGTTAATACGAATACGGGTGATTGCAGTTGAAATCCCCAACCTATGGCTTCACCGCCACTACGCAGTACTAACAAAGTGCCCGCGATAATCGCAAAACACAGCAAGATACCCAGCGTAAACAAATACCCATTACGGCGTGCCGTAGCAGCTGAATGCGCGGCTGTTTGCACGATCGACAGTGCCTTCAGTGAAAGAATCGGAAACACGCACGGCATGATGTTGAGTAACAAGCCACCCAGTAATGCAAACGCCAGCATCAGCCACACATTCTGAGATAGCGCAGCTGTGCTGTTGATTTCAAATGCGCGGGTGATCGTAGCGTCGGCTAATTGCTCACTGAACACGAGTACGCCTCGCAGGCTTTGCAGCGGCTGTGCCTTGAGATCGCCGCGGCGTATGTTGATGGATAAGGTCTGACCATCAACGCTGGCTATTTGTGGCGCAGCGTGTTCAGCAATGCCATATCTGGCAGGGAAGAAGTATACGTCTTCAATCCGCCCGGCATCATGCTCAGCAATATGGATACGCAAATCGATTTCATTTTCCCCTACATGAATACGGTCTGACCAGGGAGACGGCTGAGGTAAGTGTTGTTGCATAAGCTGAAATTGCGCGTGCCGGTTTGATGGTTGGCTCTCTCCTGGACCTGCAACGGGTAAAGACAGGCTGAATTCACCCTCTTCAGGGATGCATTCTTCCTTACAGACAAGCCAGGCAGCACTGGCATTCAGGTTAATTTGCGCCGCTTTAATGTTGTCGGCTGCGGTTATACGAACCAGCAGCCAGGCTTCATTACTGTATCCGTAATTCATCAATGGCCCGACTGGCAGACGTTGAGGATAAGGCCAATGTATATCACTGGCGCTGAAACCCGGGGGTAACTGCCACTCGATGCGTGGCGGATTGCCCGAGTCACCGGCATTTTTCCAGTAGGTATGCCAGCCTTCGATGATGCCAAAATGCAATGCTACCCAGAATAACTGGCCGGGTTCGATGCTGTGCTGCTCGCTGATGAGGCTGACGCGCACATGCGGGGTGATGACTTCGTCTGTGCCCGATGGATTGCCATGGGTACAGGTACTGAATAGTGTCAGGCAGAACAGCAGCAAGCCTGTATAGAGTTCGTGAAGGGGTAACAGATATGTTGGGCGTGTAATCATGTTGAATTCTAGTAACCTGGCTAGCCCGCGTATTATTAAGTGTTAGATCTGACCATACTATCAATGTGGTCGTAACAACTCTTTCCGGTTAACACAGAATTGTTGCAGGTTATCAGAATGAGTCACCAACCGTATTGAAAAGTTCTGCAGCGTTGGCTATCAGCGGATAAAGAGAAAAGGTGACGGTGGGATTATTTATTAACCAAGACTCCTGAAATATATAGTGAATCGGGATGGCATAAGGTTATGCCAGTTGAGTGGCAAAAGTGAAATAAGTTGGCAGAACAATTAAAGGTGTCAGACTCCTATATCGGTTGTTATCGCCCTGTTAACAGATAACGACTTATGGCTAACCCTGAATTATTAGGCGCACATAAAAAAGCCCCTCACCCGAAAGCGAGGGGCTCGATTGCATCCGTGCAAAGGGGATTACTCGATGACTTCCTGCTGGCGATAGATTTCCGTGATCGCCAGTGTCGGTGGTGCAGTCGGCGAGAGGAACCCGTCAGGACCTGTCGGGAACCTGCCGTTGCCGCCTTTCTTCAGGAAGTACGCCCTGTACTCAACATTCAGCGGGAACACAGCATCGCTGGTATCGTAGATCACCCTGTACTTCTCGAACTCGTTGGGTTGCAGGCGGTTGTCAGCTGC
>Ga0316201_10002009_pt1 | contig 14237 bp, 14 predicted proteins | sample CS6wburrow_MG_FD_204516 | JGI IMG/M metagenome (GOLD analysis project Ga0316201, IMG submission 204516) | Coastal sediment microbial communities from Delaware Bay, Delaware, United States - CS-6 worm burrow | ecosystem: Environmental > Aquatic > Marine > Coastal > Sediment | place: USA... | reverse complement strand
GAATGTTGGTATTTACAAATCTTGCAATGCTTATTTCGCAGGGACATTTAGGAAAATTTACGAAAAATTCAAAACCACTGATGAAGGTCAGGATGTTTGGGAAAAACATATGAAGAGTTTTGGACTTGGTGGGTACTTAGGTTCTGATTTACATACTGGTAGACCAGGGCGTATTCCATCTAAAGAGTACTATGACAAGTGGTACGGAGATAACAGATGGAGTTCTTCGTATATAATATCCAACTCAATAGGGCAAGGCGAAGTTGCGACCACTCCTATTCAATTGGCCAATATATCGGCTGCAATTGCCAATCGGGGTCACTATTTTACACCGCATATGCTTAAAAAAATTGATGGAAAGGATATTACGATTCCCGAATTCACAGAATTGAAACAAACAACAATTGACCGAAAACATTTTGAACCTGTTGTTCGAGGCATGGCCGATGTTTATAAAAAAGGCACTGCAAGATGGGTTCAAATACCTGGTATTGAAATCGCTGGCAAAACGGGAACAGTTGAGAATTTCACTATTATAGATAGCGTTAAAACCCAGCTCACCGATCATTCTGTTTTTATTGCTTTTGCACCAGTGGACAAACCAAAAATTGCGATTGCCGTTTATATTGAAAATGGATATTATGGATCTAGATATGCCGGACACATAGCTTCCTTGATGATAGAAAAATATATTAAAGGCGAAATTACCCGGAAAGATTTGGAAAAGCGCATGCTAGAGAAAACTTTGGAACATGAATATGCAAAACCCTACAGCGGTGAAGAGTTCAAGATAAACGAGTATGTCTGGTAAGAGTCTATTAAAACGTATTGATTGGCTTACTATATTCATCTACATTGCCTTAGTGGCCATTGGTTGGGTAAATATCTATTCAAGTACTTTTACCGAGGCCGAACCATCTATCTTCAATTTTGGCACTCTTCATGGCAAACAATTATTCTTTTTTGGAATAAGTATCATCTCAATAATTGTTATCATGGCCCTTGAAGCTAGCTTCTATGAAAGGTTTTCAAGTTTACTGTATGTAGTTTCAATGGTGCTACTCTTAGGCCTGTTCGTTTTTGGTAAAACAATTGCAGGAGCAACTTCTTGGTATGACCTAGGTTTCTTTAATTTACAGCCATCAGAATTTGCCAAGGTAGCGACGGCCCTGGCCCTGGCAAAGTATTTAAGTGATATTCAAACCGATATTAAAAGACACAAAGACCAACTATTTGCACTGGGTATAATTTTATTGCCTGCCATTTTGATCATTCCCCAGCCAGACCCAGGGAGCGCACTGGTTTTCTTCGCTTTGATATTTGTAGTATTCCGTGAAGGGTTACCATTATATTATCTGGTCATTGGTCTTTTAACGATTTTAGTATTTGTAACGACCTTGATGTTTGGCACTATTTGGATTGCAATAATCCTAGGGCTGCTTATTGTATTATTCTTTTTGCTGAAAAAGAAAAAATTCAAAGTCCCTATTTTTCCATTAATCTCAGTAGTAGCGGTTACAATATTGTTTTCCCTATCGGTTGACTTTGTTTTCAAAAATGTTTTTGAGCAAAGACACAGAGATCGTTTTAGTCTATGGCTACGCTTGGAAAAAGATCCGAATAAGTTGGAACAAATTAGAAAAACCATTGGCTACAACACCTATCAATCTGAAAAGGCAATAGAATCTGGCGGATTCTTTGGCAAAGGATTCTTGGAAGGCACCAGAACCAAAGGTGATTTCGTTCCCGAGCAGCATACCGATTATATTTTCAGCACTGTAGGCGAAGAATGGGGGTTTTTGGGTACAGCCACCGTAATTCTGCTTTTTACTTTGCTGTTTTTAAGACTGGTGTATTTGGCTGAAAGACAAAAATCGGCGTTTCCAAGAATGTATGGCTATGGGGTTATTTCAATCTTATTGATACACTATTTCATTAATATAGGAATGGTGATTGGTATTTTACCTACCATAGGCATTCCCCTACCATTTTTCAGTTACGGAGGTTCAGGGCTACTGTTCTTTACCATCCTACTTTTTATATTCCTAAAGTTGGATTCGAACCGATTAAAAGAAGGAATTTAGAACTTCCAACCTGCCAAAGTTGATTGACTTTCCAATTTGCTTTCCGCCATATCGGGAAGCTTTTGAAAAAAATCCAAACCGGTAATTCTTTCAATCTTATCCACAGGAACAACAAAGTGGTGCAATGGCTCCATACTTTCATAGTTTGGCATCAAAAAAGCAATCACTTTCAAATTATCAACGTCTCCCTTAGCAACTATTTTGTAATAATACTTTGGCACATCAACATCTTCCTCACCAATTTCATCAAGTCCATCTTCAAGAACTCCACCTGTAACCACGAAAAGGTCACCATACTTTTTCGCCCATTGTCGGGTCTGCATTTCCAATCGGTTCCAAATTCCTGCATTAAAACCCCTGTCTTGCGGACTTATATTACTGGTATAAAAAGTTTCATTATAGGCATATTCCGAGAAACGACGATCACCAGCAGGGCACAAATGACCACGGTCATATCCCGAACCCCTATAGTTTCGCCAATCGGCAGATTTGGTTTTTACTTTAGGGTCTTCAATAAAATAAGGGCGTTTACGATTATCATATGTCAAATGGCTTTTCTTAAGCAAATAAGCCACCCACTCCGCTTGCTCGTAAGGTTCATTATACGATAACATAAAATGGTCATGTTGTATTACATCGCCAGTTGTAGAACTTGGAATCATATATGGTGGGATACTGGTTGCAAGTTCATCATCTTCTCCTGTGGAATATGTATCAGGGGTATAAAAATTTTCGAATAACCAAAAACCAACAATACAAAGCAACAATAATACCGTATATATTGTTCTATTTTTTTTACTTTGGTTCACCTATCAAATTTAGTTTAAATTAGTAGTTGTAAAGATGATGGTTTTTGTAAGGTTTACGTTATTTTCGAGACAAAGATAATGACTTCACAAATTACAGGTTTTAAGTAGTAATTTGAATAATAAATTTCAATAATCATTTAAAAAAAGAGAGGAAAACAAACCATGCTAACATGGAAGGAAGTAATCAATTTTGCGGTTAAGGGAAATCCTAAACCCGATAGAAGGGTTGAAAAAACCGATGCGGAATGGCGCGATATTTTAAGCCCTGAGCAATTTAGGGTTACCCGAAACAAAGGTACTGAAGCACCGCATTCTGGAGCACTTTGCGGTATTCATGAATCCGGCAAATACAATTGTATTTGTTGTGACACCCCCCTTTTTGATTCAACCATTAAATTTGAATCAGGAACTGGCTGGCCAAGCTTTACACAACCAGTCAAAGAAAATGCAATTAAGTACGAAAAAGACACCGCTTTTGGCATGGTCAGAGTAGAGGTCATGTGCAATACTTGTGATGCCCATTTGGGACATGTTTTTCCTGATGGCCCAGAACCGAGCGGATTGCGCTATTGTATTAATTCGGAGTCAATGAAATTAGAACCTGCTACAGCAGACAAGAAAGAAAGGATTAAAAATGAGTAATAAGAATATACAAATCGCAACTTTAGGTGGTGGATGTTTTTGGTGTATTGAAGCTGTTTTCAACGAAATCAAAGGTGTTGAAAAAATTGTTTCAGGATATACCGGGGGCACGGCGCCAGGTAAACCAACCTATAGGGAAGTTTGCTCTGGCCTAACTGGTCATGCTGAAGTTGTTCAAATAACTTTTGACCAAAACGTAATTTCCTATGAAGATTTGTTGGTCGTCTTTATGACCAGTCATGACCCAACAACTATGAACCGTCAAGGTGGAGATGTGGGAACCCAATATCGTTCAGTAATCTATTATCATGATAATGCCCAAAAAGAGATTGCAATGATTGTTTCTAAGGAGGTAGCCCCATATTATGAAAATCCAATAGTGACTGAAATAAGTCCTTTAGGCACTTTTTACGAAGCGGAAGACTATCATCAAGATTATTATAGAAACAATACCGCACAAGGATATTGCAGTGCCGTGATTACACCTAAGTTGGCAAAACTTCGAAAAATGCATGCCGATAAATTAAAAGGGGTATCTGCGTAAATAATTAATTTTCAAACATATATAGTAATATTGGGGGAGTTAAAAACTCCCCCAATATTACTATTCATTTAATTTTAAAAAGGAAAATCAAATGAACAACGAAATTAAATATGGAATTGATGGGTTTAAGGCCCATGAACTTGAAGTTGACCATTGGGTCGATGCCAATGGAAAACCAACTGAATCTATAAATTTATCCCATTATGACGGTAAATTCAAGGTTATCTATTGCTTTCAAAGCTGGTGTCCAGGCTGTCATAGTAGAGGACTACCGGCCTTGCAAGAAATGACCAAAGCTCTAAAGAACAACGATAGTGTTGCCTTTTTAGCAGTGCAAACGGTTTTTGAAGGTCATCATGAGAATACTTTTGATAAAATAATGGAAATACAAGAAAAGTATGGCCTTGAAATTCCTTTTGGTCACGACCCAGGTGATGAAGATTCACACAACCGTTCAAAAGTAATGCAGCATTATAGAACAGGAGGTACGCCTTGGTTTATTTTTATTGATCAGAATAATAATGTTGTCTTCAATGACTTTCATTTGAATGTTGAAAAAGCAATAGAGTTTCTAAATACTATAGCATAAATGAAAGGCATCCCAGAAATAAAATTATATGGAGCTGCTATTTGTCATAAGACACATTACTACCAACTCCTATTAAATGAGAGCCAATTACCCTATACATTTTTGGATGTAGAGGCAAATAAAGGCCATGCGGAAGAATTACGTGGCCTTTATGAAAACCATAATCTCAATTTCCCTACCATAACTATTGGAAAAAAGAAGTTGAGAAATCCGACTAAAGAAGATCTTGAAAAGTGGTTGAATAAACTAATTCCGAGTAGATTGCCATTAATTCACGATATTGATAATCAGCGATTCACTTTGAATATTAATGGTGAAATCGCTAAAATGGAATATACCCTAAAAGATGGTCAAATGTTTTTAGTTCATTCAGAAGTGCCATATAATTTAAGGGGACAAGGTATTGGCAAAGTTTTGGTTGAAAAGTCTTTTGAACAATTAACCAGAGAAAAGTTTCAAGCTATAGCTGTTTGTTCTTATGTTAAAGCTATAGCAAAACGTAGCGTAAAGTGGAAATCAATAATAGGATAACAAAAGATCATCAATGAAACTGAACATAAAAGATACATTCAATATAGAATTACCAGCAGACCCAATTTTGGAGAACTCTAGAAGGCAGGTAAAAGAAGCATGTTTCTCTTTTGTAACCCCACGAAAAACATCCAAGCCCCAAATGCTTCATGTATCTCCAGAAATGTTGAATAAAATTGGTCTATCTGCTTCTGATAGTAAAAGTGACTCTTTTTTAAAGGTTTTTACTGGAAATGAAGTATTACCCAAGACAAAACCTTATGCCATTTGTTATGGTGGTCATCAATTTGGTAATTGGGCCGGGCAGTTAGGTGATGGGCGTGCCATAAATTTATGTGAAGTTATACATGATAATGAACGCTGGGCATTGCAATTAAAAGGAGCGGGAGAAACTCCTTATTCAAGGACTGCAGATGGTTTAGCCGTTTTGCGCTCCTCCATTCGAGAATATTTGTGTAGTGAGGCTATGTATCATCTAGGCGTGCCAACGACAAGAGCATTGTCCTTGGCGATTACGGGGGACCTAGTTTTACGTGATGTGATGTATGATGGCAATCCTGAACATGAAAAGGGTGCTGTTGTTTGTAGAACAGCGCCTTCGTTTATTCGATTTGGCAATTTCGAGATTTTCGCAGCCAGGCAGGATACACCGAATCTAAAGAAACTAACCGATTATACGTTAAAACATTTCTTTCCGCATTTGGGAAAACCATCTAAGAAAACTTATTTACGATTTTTCAAAGAAGTGTCTGAAAAAAGCTTAAAGATGGTCATTGACTGGCAACGTGTGGGCTTTGTTCATGGTGTTATGAACACCGATAATATGTCTATTCTTGGTCTTACCATAGATTATGGCCCTTATGGCTGGTTAGAAGGATATGATTTTGGATGGACACCCAATACCACTGACAGTCAATTCAAGCGCTATAAATATGGCAGTCAGCCAGATATTGTATTGTGGAATTTATATCAGTTGGCCAATGCGCTTTATCCTTTAATTGAGGAAACCCAAGGACTGGAAACTATATTGGCTGATTATAGAACTTCCTATGCTGACCAATATCTTAATATGATGCTGTCCAAATTGGGTTTGTTCAAGGTAGCTGAAAATGATGTATTGCTGATAAAAGATTTGCAGGAAAACTTGCAATTGACTGAAACCGATATGACTATTTTCTTTCGAAAACTGGGTAATTATAAAACCGGAAACCCATTAGAAGGATTAAAAATTGTCTCTGATGCATTTTACACACCATCTGAAGTTATTGACGCCGTGAAAGGTAAATGGGATACTTGGTTTGAGTGCTATAATACCAGATTACAGCAAGAATCCTTGTCAGAAACCGAAAGAAAAGAAAAAATGAACCAGGTGAATCCTAAATATGTCCTAAGAAATTATATGGCACAATTAGCAATAGATGATGCTGACAAAGGGGATTATAAATTGATTGATGAATTGTTCAATATGCTTAAGAAGCCGTATGATGAACAACCCGAAAATCAAAAATGGTTCGCCAAACGTCCCGAATGGGCAAGACACAAAGTGGGTTGTTCCATGCTCTCCTGTAGTTCATAATGAGTTTGCTGAAATACATACAATTAATCCCTAAAGGCTATTCCGAAGTACTTTATCAGCAAAAGAAATATGGTGTCACGAAGATCGATTATAACAGTGGAAAAAGTATTAAAGTCTTTGCCAAAGAATTAGGTGGCAACGATTTCATTAGTATGAACTACTATATTACAAGTACTTCAGAAAGCTTAAAGCCTTGTGAAATGCCTAAACAAAAGGTAATTCATTTTATGAAAAACATAAAATTAATCTGAACTTGTGGACACGCCTTAAATTAGCCCAAGGCATGGTGACATATTCTAAAAAATAACGATATGCAATTAGGTTTGGGTACAGCAGCCTTAGGAAGACCTCAATATATTAATTTACGTCAAGAAGACGCTTTTGAGTTTGATTTGGAATCTTTCAAACAAAATGGTCTTAATGTGCTTGAAGAAGCCTACAATAGGGGAATACGCTATTTTGATACAGCACCTGGGTATGGTATTGCTGAAAAAATTGTCTTGGATTGGTTACAAACAAAAAATGACAAGACGATTAAAATTGCAACAAAATGGGGCTACACCTATGTCGCGAATTTTGAAGCTAAAGCTAAAGTTCATGAACTTAAAGAGCATAGTTTGTCAAAATTGAATGAGCAATGGGAAGTGTCTAAAAATTTAATATCCCACTTACAAGTTTATCAAATACATTCAGCTACAATAGAAACAAAGGTTCTAGAGAACAAGGCAGTTTTAGAGCGGTTGGCATTTCTAAAAGATGAAAATCAACTTCAAATGGGTATTACTGCAACTGGTACCAATCAGGTAGAAGTAATAAAAAGAGCATTGGACGTTTCAATTGATGGAAATCAATTGTTTGATGCCTTTCAAGTAACGTATAATATATTGGACCAAAGTGTTAAGTCTATTTCAGATGAATTAACAAGGCAGAATAAATCACTAATTATAAAAGAAGCATTGGCAAATGGGCGTTTGTTCCGGAATAAAAAATTCACCCATTATAGAAAACTATTCGATTACCTAGAAATCTTGGCGCATAAATACCAAGTAGGAGTTGATGCAATAGCCCTTAATTATTGTGGTAATACCTTCCCAAAAAGCATGGTGCTTAGCGGTGCCTCAAGCCATATGCATTTAGAGGGTAATATTAAGGCCAAATCGTTTACACTTAGTGAAGACGAGTTCCAACAATTGAATGCCTTTAGTATTTCGGAAGCCGTTTATTGGAATGAACGCAAACTACTGGCTTGGAACTGATTACAATTATTATAGATATTAACCAATATATTTATGAACAGGGATTTACCAATAACCAATATTCCTATAGATACCTTCAATACCTATGAAGATCATAGAACACCTTTCCTTCTTTTGGTGAATAACAGGGGCTAAGTGGCGCAATCTTTTTGGTTCAGATTCAAATAACACTTGTGCGATTAGGTTTAAAAATCAATTAAAGTATTGAATTAATGGTAATGCTTAAAAAAATCGGATTTGGAGGTGGTTGCCATTGGTGCACCGAAGCGGTATTCCAATCTTTGACAGGTGTATCCAAAGTAGACCAAGGTTTTATTGCATCAACTGGTGAAAATAGTACCTTCTCAGAAGCAGTCATTGTACACTTTAACCCAGATACAATTCCGTTACGACTATTGATTGAAATTCATTTAAGAACTCACAAGAGCACGGTCAATCACCAAATGCGCTCCAAATATCGTTCGGCTATTTATGTATTTTCGGAAATACAACTCGATGAAATTAGGCAGATGCTACGGTCAATGCAAAAAGAGTTTGATAAAAATTTGATTACTGGGGTATTATCGTTTCATGAATTTAAACCTTCTGAAACACGGTTTGCCAACTATTATTATAATAATCCGGACAAACCTTTTTGTAAAAATCATATTGACCCAAAATTAAAAATCTTGTTGAATCAATTTTCCAATCAAGTCAATATGAAAAAGCTGAATATTTAAAAGATTCCATTAGTTCAATTCCAGAACAAAAAAGTTATATTTGGTTCGTTTATTATTTTATCTGAATTTGATCTTAATGCATTAGAATTACTCAAAGAAAGTTAGCATTTTTGATATTATTAATACTTTTAACCAATTAGTGTTTAATACCTTAAATCGCAATCTTAACGCTTAATCAAAACACAACCATAAAGAGTTCTAAATAAATAACCTTAAACCAAAGTTACCATGGGTAAAACTTCGACTACAAAAATCAATATTTATTTTATAACCATTGTCATTACCCTAGGCGGGTTATTGTTTGGTTACGATACTGGGGTCATAAACGGCACCCAGTTTTATTTTTCAAAATATTTTGAATTAACCGGTGCTTTAAAAGGTTTTATTGTTAGTAGTGCCCTTTTAGGGGCCTTAGTAGGTGCGGCTTCTGCGGGAATAATCAGTAGGGCCATTGGTAGAAAATACTCGCTGATCATTGCGGCAGGTCTTTTTATGCTTTCTGCTTGGGGGTCTGGTTTACCAAGTATGCTACCAGAGTCGACCACCTTGTTGGTCATCTTCAGACTAATTGGTGGTATTGCTATAGGTATGGCCTCAATGAATGCTCCAATGTATATAGCTGAAATTGCCCCAGCTAAGAATAGGGGAGTCTTGGTCACCTTCTACCAATTAGCTGTTGTAGTAGGATTTTTTATTGTTTTCTTGGTCACCTATTTTATTGGGTCCAAACTAAGTGAAAGTGAAAATATCGCTTTTGGATGGCGCAACATGTTTTGGTCAGAAATGGTACCTGCCGCATTATTTTTGATACTATTGTTTTTTGTTCCCAAAAGTCCACGTTGGTTGATGATCAAAGGGAAAGAAGAAGAAGCTGAAAACATTTTAACCAGAATACATGGTGAAGAAATAGCCAGCAAGGAAATCAAGGAAATAAGGGACTCGATCAAAGCTGAAAATACTGCGGTAAAGGCCTCTATTTTTAGCAAGACCATGTTACCTATTGTAATTATTGGTACGGTATTATCAGTGCTACAACAGTTTACAGGAATCAATGCCGTACTATATTATGGTGCCGATATTTTTGAACAAGCCCTTGGATTTGGACAAGATGATGTCCTTTTACAGCAAATATTATTGGCCACTGTCAACTTGGTATTTACTTTCATTGCAATGTTCACTGTTGATAAATTAGGTAGAAAACCTTTGTTGATTATTGGGGGTGTTGGAATGTTGGTCGGATTTTTAATAATGGGATTCACCCTGTATTTCAGTGATTATTCCCAAATAAATTCAGCTGGTTTACCAACAATTTCTACTTTCGAAGGTATATTGAGTTTAATCGGTGTTTTGATTTTTATAGGTGCATTCGCTATGTCAATGGGGCCGATTGTTTGGGTATTGTTATCTGAAATTTTTCCCAATAAGATTAGAAGTGCCGCCATGGCGGTAGCAGTGGCAGCTCAATGGTTGGCCAATTATTTTGTATCACAGACTTTCCCTGTAATAGTTGAGAGTGATGCCAACAAATTGATCATGGACGGTGGCACATGGAACAATGCCCTGCCCTATTTTCTGTTTTCAGGATTTATCGTGGTTATCATCTGGTTTGTTTGGAAGTTTATCCCTGAAACCAAAGGCAAGACATTGGAGGAAATGGAAGCCGTTTTTACAAAAAAATAGGCGAGATCAAAAATATATTCTAATTACATATGTGAAAATAAGGAGCCCCGCATTATATGCGGGGCTTTTTTTATTCGATTGGACAGCGTTTTGAACGAATTGATTATATATGCATACTGCTTAAAAAAACATAAATATTGTCTTCTATAAAAGCGCTAAATAAAAAACCCGACAGGTTCTGTCAGGTTTTTTATTATAAAGTTTATTTCATTGAAAATTAGCCTTTTACACTAGCCAATTTAGCATGTTTAATGTTATTTATTTTAAGATCTTGTAATACGTTTACCGCTTCTTCAACATAAACATCCTTTGCAAGGTCTTTATGCCAACGGTCTCTTTTTTCCCTTAAAATAGAATCTTTGGTAAATAGTTCTTCTTCATACTTCAAAGACTCAAAGGTCAACTTGGAATCATATTCCGAAAGCGATTTAAAGTAATCTGATTTAGCTTTATCTTTCTTTTCTTCGGCCTTATAAATATCATAATTCAAAGAAATCAAGTTTTCATCTTGCTCCGATTTAATCCATTTGGCATTTTCCTCAATTAATTTAATTTGAGGATTTCCAGCCATTCTTCTATTACTATTTGCTATGGTCTGTTCATAATCAATGTAGCCATCCCATAACTTATAATCCGCAGGTGTGATCTTATCCCACTTTAATGGAGTCGATTGATCTCTTTCCCCTAAATCTATATAGCTATATTTATCTGGTACAACCACATCACTTTTAACTCCCTCCAACTGTGTAGAGCCACCATTAATCCTGTAAAACTTCTGCGTAGTCAACTTAATAGCTCCTAAATCACCGTGCTCATTACTTCGAACAATATTATCCAAAGGAATCACATTTTGAACGGTTCCTTTACCAAATGTTTGTTTGCTGCCTATTACGATTGCTCTTTTGTAATCTTGCATGGCAGCCGCCAAAATTTCAGAAGCTGATGCGGAAAGTTCATTCACTAAAATTACCAAAGGGCCATCCCATTGAATACGTTCATCCTTGTCGTCGTAGACATCTTTGCCTTTACCATTGGAACGTACTTGAACTATCGGACCGTCCTTAATAAATAATCCGGCCATTTCAACCACAGTTTTTAAAGATCCACCTCCATTATCCCGAAGATCAAGGATTAATCCTTCTGCTCCTTCTTGCTTTAATCTTTCTACTTCTTTGGCTACATCTGTTGCCGCATTTCTTTCAGAATAATCATTAAAATCCACATAAAACTTAGGAAGATTTATAAGTCCGTATCGCTGGTTATCTTTAATGATATTGGCAGATTTGGCATAGGATTCTTCCAACTCAACAACATCCCTTGTTAGTGAGATGACATTGATAGCGCCATCTACCTTTCGCACAGTAAGATCTACCACTGTCCCTTCTGGGCCTTTAATCAATTTAATGGCATCATCCAACCGCATACCAACTATATCAATAGGGTCTTTACCATTTTGACCTACTCTAATGATTTCATCGCCAACCTCTAATCGTTTGTCTCTCCACACCGGGCCACCAGAAATAATCTCGACGATTTTTGCCCCTTCAGGTTTCTTTTGCAAACGAGCGCCTATACCTTCGAATTTACCAGACATGCTAGTATCAAACTTCTCCTTTTCTTCTGGAGCAAAATAAAACGTATGTGGATCAAACTCTCCCACAATGGTATTAATATACTGCACAAACCAATCTTTGCGTTCCATATCGTCAACAAAGTCAAAAAATTCATCCAAGGTCTTTTGTGTAGATTCCCTTGATACTTTTTCAGCCATCTCAGGAGTTAGTACGGCCTGAACATCCTCAGTTGTTTTGGTCGCTTTATTAGATTGAGATAACTTGGAATCATAAGTACCTAAAGTAGCATACTTTAATTGCTTTCTCCATCTTTCTTTTAACTCAGATTTCGATGCGGCAAAAAGTTCCTTCTCATAACTTATACTGATATTTTCTTCAACATCATAGTCAAAGGGATCAGCCAATACTTCTCTATATATATCTTTAGCATCCTGCATTCTGGTCATTAATCTATCATAGACCAAATTGAAAAAAGCTATCTCAGTGTTCTTGATTTGATCGTCTATTTGAAATTTGTACTTCTCAAATTCCATAATATCATCTTCTAGAAAATATCTCTTTGTGGGGTCAAGAATATCAATAAAATCTTCAAATACGCTAACTGAAAAGTCATCGTTGATTTCCTTAGGTTCATAATGCCCTCGTTCCAATACATAGGTAATCAAATCCAACAACAATTTATCCTTGTCATCATTTTCAAATGATTTATTGGTAAAGCTGCATGAAGCTACTGCAACAAGCATGGCAATTAGGGCGTAGGCTAGATTCCTTTTCATAAAATATCCGTTGTTTTTAATAAATAACCTTTACTTTCTACAAAGTGTAAGATTCCATATAATGCTTTGAGAACGTAACTAGTTCTCTAATATACTGAAAAAACCGTGCCAGTACTTCACACTCTGGCATTAAATTTTTGTTAAACACGATTTGGGAACATATCTTTTTTTAAACGTATTTTTACCCAAGAAAGTATATGAAATGGGAAAACCCCTTATTTTAGTGACAAATGATGACGGAATTAATGCTCCAGGACTACGGGCATTAATTCGCTTCATGGCTGAAATCGGGGATGTTATTGTAGTCGCCCCTGATAGTCCCCAATCAGGTATGGGACATGCGATTACGTTGGATAGCACCCTATATTCTTCCAAAATCGATATCAACGTAAAAGATGGGGCAATTGCAGAATACAGCTGCAGTGGCACCCCTGCAGATTGTGTTAAATTGGCCTTGCAGGAATTGTTAGATCGCAGACCGGATATCTGCATCAGTGGCATTAACCATGGCTCAAATGCTTCAATAAACGTGATTTACTCCGGTACCATGAGCGCTGCTATAGAAGCAGGTATTGAAGGTATTCCTGCCATTGGTTTCTCTCTTTGCGACTACAAATGGGAGGCTGATTTTGAATCATCTGGCGATGCGGTGAAAAGAATAGTTCGTGAAGCTTTAAAAAATGTAATGCCTAAAGGAGTAGTACTTAATGTAAATATTCCTAAAATGAAGGATGAATTGCCAAAGGGCATAAAAATATGTAGACAAGCGCGTGCTAATTGGAAAGAGATGTTTGATAAGCGTACTAACCCTATGGGCAAGGATTACTATTGGCTTACCGGTGAATTTGAGCTGTTGGATAAAGGGGAAGATACCGATATATGGGCGCTATCGAATGGTTTTGTATCCGTTGTACCAACCCAATTTGACCTTACTGCGCACCATGCCATTCAAAATATAAATAATTGGAATTTACATGAATACTAAAAAAGAACTTATCATCGGTTTTGTTGTGGGCATTATCGCAAATACCATCGGAACCTTGATTTATATTCTATTGTTTTCTGATTTTGGAATCGTTGAAACATTCGAAGCTGCTATTCAACAAGGTCACGTAGGGAGTCTACTAGCTCTTGGTGCGATACTGAATTTAGTTGCCTTTTTTGGATTTTTAAAACTACGAAGGGACCAAAGGGCAAAAGGCGTTTTAATCGCAACCATACTTACTGCATTATTGATTCTTTATTACAAAGTATTCTAAAATGAAATACTATATCATCGCTGGGGAAGCATCTGGGGATTTGCATGGGTCAAATCTAATAAAGGCTTTGAAGAATAAGGATTCAAATGCTGAGATTAGATGTTGGGGCGGTGATTTAATGCAGGCAGCCGGTGGCACTTTAGTAAAACACTATAAGGAAATGGCCTTTATGGGTTTCATCGAGGTCATCATTAACCT
>Ga0316201_10002008_pt1 | contig 14237 bp, 9 predicted proteins | sample CS6wburrow_MG_FD_204516 | JGI IMG/M metagenome (GOLD analysis project Ga0316201, IMG submission 204516) | Coastal sediment microbial communities from Delaware Bay, Delaware, United States - CS-6 worm burrow | ecosystem: Environmental > Aquatic > Marine > Coastal > Sediment | place: USA: Delaware... | reverse complement strand
AAATAAAATGACTGTGTTAGACAACGAGTTACAAAATTTACTCGCGCCAGTTGTCACGGCATTGGGCTACGAGCTAGTGGGCGTGGTACGTCTCGCACAAGGGGGACATCAGACGCTCTTGCGTGTCTATATTGATAGTCCTGATGGGATTAAGATTGAAGATTGTGAACGAGTCAGTTATCAGGTAAGCGGGGTCTTAGATGTGCATGATCCAATAGCCAAAGAGTATACCTTAGAAGTGTCTTCTCCTGGTTTGGATCGGCCCTTGTTTACCTTAGAACACTTTATACAGTTTGTAGGCCATCAAGTAAAGGTGTGCCTAGCTCGACCGATTTCGGGGCGACGTCATTTCACCGGTATGTTGCAACGAGTACAAGATCGTAATGTGATAGTCGAGGCAGATGGAACGGAATATGATCTGCCTTACGATCAGATAGACAAGGCACATCTTGTGCCTTCCTTTTGACCACTCGTTTGATGAAATACAATAATTGATTCGATAAAGGTGGTTTTCATGAATAAAGAAATTCATAAAGGAATTCTCTTGGTCGTTGATGTGGTCTCTAACGAAAAAGGCGTGAGCAAGGATGTGATTTTTAATGCCTTGGAATGTGCTATTGCGAGTGCCACCAAAAAACATTACACGAACGAGATTGATGTGCGTGTACACATTGATCGACACACCGGTAATTATAAGGCTTTTCGTCGCTTTTCTGTGGTAGAAGACGATTGTGTGGAATCACCTGAACTCCAAGTTAGCCTTAAAGAAGCGCAAACTAAAAATGCCGACATTACCATCGGAGAATTTATTGAAGAACCGATAGAATCGGTGAACTTTGACCGCATTGGCGCACAAACGGCTAAACAAGTCATAGTGCAAAAGATCCGTGAGGCTGAACGTGCCCAAATTGTCGAAGCTTACAAGGATAGACAAGGTGAGTTAGTCAGTGGGGTTGTCAAGCGTGTCGAACGCGGTAATGTTATCCTTGATTTGGGGGGGAATGCGGAGGCGTTGATTGCGCGTGATGAAATGATTTCTCGCGAGGCGGTTCGGCCAGGTGATCGTTTGCGTGGCTATTTACATACTGTGCGTTCCGAGCCACGAGGGCCACAATTATTTCTCTCACGTACCGCACCTGAATTACTGATTCAGTTATTTATGATGGAAGTGCCTGAAATAGGAGAAGGTTTTTTAGAAATCGTCTGTTCAGCCCGTGATCCGGGGTTACGTGCTAAAATTGCGGTCAAATCGAAAGATCCCCGTATTGATCCGGTCGGTGCCTGTGTGGGGATGCGTGGCTCACGGGTACAAGCTATCTCAAATGAATTGGCCGGTGAACGGGTCGATATTATTTTGTGGGATGAGAACGCTGCCCAGTTTGTGATGAATGCTATGGCACCGGCGGAAGTGGTGTCTATTATTGTTGATGAAGAGACGCATAGCATGGATGTTGCGGTACGCGAAGATCAACTGTCTCAAGCTATAGGACGCAATGGACAAAATGTGCGCCTTGCAAGTCACTTGACCGGTTGGATTTTGAATGTGATGACAGAAACGCAAGCCGCTGAAAAGCATGAGAAAGAAGCAATTGCCGTACTGAAAACGTTTATGGATGAATTAGAGGTTGATGAAGAATTGGCCAGCATTTTAGTACAAGAAGGTTTTTCAAGTCTCGAAGAAATCGCTTATGTGCCACTCAATGAAATGCTTCAAATTGAGGAATTTGGTGAAGAGCTGGTTAAAGAATTACGTTCTCGTGCCAAGGATGCACTGCTGACACTAGCGATTGCTAGTGAAGAAGAATTAGACGAAGCGGCACCTGCTGAAGATTTGCGTACCTTGGATGGCATGACTGAGCAGTGGGCGCAAGTCTTAGTGACCCGAGGCATTTTGAGTCGCGATAATCTCGCCGAGCAATCGGTAGATGATTTGATGACTCTTGAAGGTATAGACGAAGTGCAGGCAGGTAAACTAATTATGACGGCACGAGCGTCTTGGTTTGTTGATAAGCAACCGTAAACAGTTATCAGTATACAGTAAACAGTTATCAGTTATATATTAAATGGTTATTCGTGAACAGCTATCAGGAAAACAATTCACCACTGACAACTGATTTTTACGCAAAAAGTTTGTAGCGAAGCCTCAAATTTTGCGTAGAACTGATTTCAAGGCTAAAATTTACGGCACACCAAAAATTTTAGCCTAGACCTAGAATTGATAACTGATAACTGATACTGATAACTGATAACTGATAACTGATAACTGAGGATAACTGATAACTGAATATGGCTGAAGTGACCGTAATACAATTTGCTGATGTCGTGGGGATTCCTATTGAACGTTTATTGTCGCAATTAGGTGATGCAGGGCTATCAGCTAAAAGTGCTGATGACAATATTAATGATAAGGAAAAATTACAGTTGTTGACACATCTGCGTCATATTCATGGCAAAGATACTGACAAAACGACAACACCAGCACCCAAAAAAATTACGCTCAAACGTAAAACGAAAAGTGAAATTAGGGTGCCCAATGCTCAGGGACGCGCTAAGACGGTGCCGGTTGAAGTTATAAAAAAACGCACCTACATTAAGCGTGGTGCGGCTGAAAACCAGGGCGGCGTAAACAAGGATATAGAACACCTTGAGGCAGATCAAAGAGATATTGCCGTGGGGGAGGCGGATGAAAAAACGAGCTTCGTTACTGTCAGCCCTCAAGAAAATGAAAAACACGCTTCATTGGAGCAATCGGTTGTTCGACAAAAAAATTATTCCATTCAACCGGCTGTGTCAGATAAGAGTCGTACACCTGTTATTGAAAATAAGCACCAGGAGACTCGATCAACTACAGGCACGATGCCTCCTGTTGATTCCAACAAGCGCCAAGCAAATCGAACGACTGGGGTTAAGAAATCTGACCTGACAACAATCAAAATCAAAAGGCGGCCATCCAAGGAAACAAGCGCGGTCAAGTCGGACACTGCAACTACGGTACAAATCAAGGATAAAAAGCCTCATGAAACGACATCGTCGGCTGTAAAAAAACCAGAAACGAGTCGGCGCCAACCTACAGGAGCGAATGGGGCTAAATCGGATAGCCCTCGACAAACAGAGACTTACAACAAACGCAAGTCTGCTGCTAGCCCGGATGTTAAGCGTCAATCGCCTCCTCAAGCGGATAAGAAACGTCAATCGCCTACTTCAGCCACACCGGTTAATGAAGGTGCGAGGAAGACAGGGCAGAATCAGGGAAATTCCGCGAGTACGACAGATAAAACACGTAAAAGAACAGCGACTAAACAACGCCCCGTAAAAAAGGAAAATACGGCAAAATCATCAGGCAAAGACAGAAAATCATCTTATTCTCCGAGTCAATCTTACGATTTGAAGTCTAGCAAGCTTGATCGGCTAGAAACTGAGGGCATAGATAAAAAAGGCAGGCGAAAAAATAAACAGCGGACTGCACCGAAAGCACAGCTGCATGGCTTTAAAAAACCAACGACACCTCTAGTGCGTGAAGTGGCTTTGCCAGAAACGATCACGATTGCTGAACTGGCCCAAAAAATGTCTGTCAAAGCCGCAGAAGTCATTAAGACCATGATGAAAATGGACACCATGGTGACTATCAATCAGGTGATTGATCAGGAAACTGCCGCTATTGTTGTGGATGAAATGGGGCATATTTCTAAACTCTTGAAAGAAAATGCGATAGAGGAAGAATTGAGCCTCGCTGCAGGGCTACAACTGGTAGGTGAAAAAGTTTCTAGGGCACCTGTTGTTACCATTATGGGTCATGTTGATCATGGTAAAACCTCTTTGCTTGATTATATTCGTCGAACTCGGGTTGCGGCTGGCGAAGCTGGGGGAATTACTCAGCATATCGGTGCCTACCATGTCGAGATTTCTCGTGGTACAGTATGCTTTTTAGATACACCTGGACATGCGGCATTTACGGCGATGCGGGCGCGAGGCGCAAAAGTGACGGATATCGTGGTGCTTGTTGTGGCAGCTGATGATGGTGTGATGCCACAAACCATTGAAGCGATTCAACATGCCAAGGCAGCAGAAGTTCCCCTTGTTGTTGCAATCAATAAAATTGATAAACCTGACGCTGACCCACAGCGGGTTAAACAGGAATTAGTTGTACAAGAAGTCGTTCCTGAAGAATGGGGCGGCGATACGATGTTTGTTTCGGTATCAGCGAAAAGTGGGGAAGGTATTGATGAATTATTAGAAACGCTGTTATTACAAGCCGAAGTGTTAGAATTGACGACGGTGGCGTCGGGCAGAGCAACGGGTGTCATCATTGAATCACGCTTAGATAAAGGACGCGGTGTTGTAGCCAGCTTACTTATCCAAAGTGGCACCTTGCATAAGGGTGATGTCCTTTTGGCCGGTAAAGAATTTGGTCGTGTGCGGGCAATATTGGATGAAAATGGTAAGCTAATCGAAAAGGCGGGCCCCTCTATTCCAGTTGAAGTATTAGGCTTGTCAGCTGTGCCCAGCGCGGGCGATGAAGCCATTGTGATACCTGATGAACGTAAGGCACGGGAAATTGCCTTATTCCGTCAAGGCAAATATCGTGAAGTCAAATTAGCCAAAAGCCAAGCGGCTAAATTGGAAAATATGTTTTCGCAGATGCAAGCTGGTGAGGTTAATACGCTCAATATTGTGTTGAAGGCTGATGTGAATGGTTCTCTCGAAGCGTTACATGATGCTTTGGTTAAGCTTTCTAATGAAGAAGTCAAGGTTAAGATTGTTGCCAGTGGAGTAGGGGGTATTAATGAATCTGATGTTAATTTGACTGTTGCTTCTCGTGCGATTTTGATAGGCTTTAATGTGCGAGCGGATGTGAGTGCTAAACGCCTGATTAATGAAGAAAATGTTGATTTACACTATTATAGTGTTATTTACGAGGCAATAGACGAGGTTAAACAAGCCCTCAGTGGTATGTTGGCACCGGAGATTGTTGAATCAATCATTGGTTTGGCAGAAGTACGTGAAGTTTTCCGTTCTCCAAAATTGGGTGCGATTGCGGGTTGTTTAGTGGTTGATGGTATTGTTAAACGCAACAATTCTATCCGTGTATTGCGCGACAATGTTGTTATTTTTGAAGGAGAATTAGAATCGCTACGCCGCTTCAAAGAAGATGTTTTGGAAGTTAAAGCGGGTACGGAATGCGGTATTGGGGTGAAAAACTACAATGATGTTAAAACGGGCGATCAAATTGAAGTTTATGAAAAGACAATGGTGGCACGAACACTTTAAGGAAAAAAGATGAAAGCTAAAAGGTTTATTGATCATAATCCTCTAACCTTTTTTCTTGAGTTTTTTAATTATGAAAGAATTTAGTCGTACTCAACGTATTGCTGTGCAAATACAGCGCGAATTAGCTGATATTATCCGCAAAGAAATCAGCACCCCGGATTTGGGAATGCTCACCGTTTCAGAAGTCAAGGTTTCGTCTGATTTGAAATATGCGCGTGTTTACGTGACACTCTTTGGTGGGCATTTGGATGTTGAACAATCAGTGGCGTATCTCAATAATGCGGCTAAGCTATTACGGCATCATTTATCCCAACGCTTAACCACACGCACAACACCACGCTTACAGTTTATACATGATACTTCAATTGAATACGCCAGCCGTTTGACGGCGTTAATCGACTCAGTGCAGGCTAAGGAAAAATAAAAAATGATCATAAATACAGTAAATGGGCCTTCAAAATGAAGACATAAAATTATTTTATTTATCAATCATTTATAATTTATACTTTAATACCGGTTTGTGTGTGCAAAACCGGTTTAACCTGCACGGTTGTGACAGATGATTGATTGAGCCGTGAATAGGTTTGCTATCAAAAGCAGGCAGCAAAATCGTTTTTCAGTCTTTGAGGCGGTGAAAAATCGCTGCTTTCGCAATAACTGTTTGTGTAAAACGATTATTTTTTTATTGTTCATGATTAGTTCGTGGTGCAATGTAGGTGATTTGGGTTGAAAAGTGGGATAGAACGCTGATGGCCGACTGATTTAAAATCAGTGTCAATCAGGCCATCAGCAGCCTCATCAGTGTTTTATCAATATCACCCACATTGCATCACTACCCATTATTCTTCATCCATTCGCTGCAAACGTTTTTTGACCCTTTGCAGCGAAACCCATTTTCGGGATAATTTGAAACCGCCAAACGGGTTTAGCTTTGCGAACCTTCTGTTCGCTGTTCAAGTTTTTGTTTATTAAAATAAAATTGAACATCGAATATTATTTGGGAGTGAAGCCTCTTGCAAAACGATTAAGCAGAAACGATAAAACAATAAGAGAAGTTGATACCCTGTAAGTCGTTGATTTGTGGTTGCAGATCGAAGTTTTGCAAGTCCCTCAGTGGGCTAATTAAATAGTTATCACTGTTTTGATAACTGATAACTGATAACTGATAACTGATAACTGATAACTGATAACTGATAACTGATATGGCTAGACGACGATCCGGCCGAAATGTGCATGGTATTTTATTATTTAACAAGCCCATTGGTATCAGTTCTAATGCGGCTTTGCAGCGTGTTAAACGTTTGTTTCAGGCTCGCAAGGCAGGGCATACGGGCAGTTTAGACAGGATAGCGACTGGTTTATTACCAGTATGTTTAGGCGAGGCAACTAAACTATCCGGTTTTTTACTTGATGCCGATAAGTATTATCAAGCAGAATGTACCCTTGGCATGACAACCACCACGGGGGATAAGGAAGGTACGGTTAAGCAAACTCGCCCTGTGGTTGGTATTGACCAAAATAAGATTGATGCGGTTATTCAATCTTTTATTGGCCCTATTCAACAAATTCCTCCCATGCATTCAGCTATTAAATACAAAGGACAGGCGCTTTATAAATTAGCACGTCAGGGTAAAGTCGTAGAGCGTCAAGCTCGCACTGTTGTCATTCATGCTCTCACAGTGGAAAGCTTTGAGGACAATCGTCTCAAAATAGAAGTACATTGTTCTAAGGGGACTTATATTCGTACTTTAGCTGAAGACATTGGGGAGGTGTTGGGGTGTGGTGCTTATGTGAGTGCATTACATCGTGTGGGTGTGGGAAAGTATCATGAGATGCTTGATTTTGAAATGCTAGAACACTATGCTTCGCTTGGGTTGGAAGCCTTAGATAATTTACTGATACCAATGCATACGGTACTCTCACACTGGCCTGAAGTCATATTGACGACCGAACTGGCTTATTATGTGCGACAAGGACATGCTGTGCAGATACCATTCGCACCTACGAATGGATGGGTTAAATTATTGACTGACAATGCCCAGTTTATAGGAATTGGTGAAGTGTTAGATGATGGTCGTATAGCCCCTAGAAGGCTAGTTAATCTCTAGTTTTTAAATATCCTCATGCCCTCTTTTTAAAACTAATCTTTACCCAGAAGTGCTTTACCCACAAGTTGGTATGTGATTGAAAATATTAGCATGGTGCTTGCCACCACCATGCTACGCAAACCCTAGTGCAGGATAGCGAAAATGTCCAGAGCACCACGAGGCAACCCTAAAAAGATAAAATCAGTAGGCTTGCCCCTGTTGAATAGGGTATGGAAACTTATCGTCGCTTTGCGTAGGAACGACGTTTCCGGTTTATCGTAGTGGCGTTGAACTCGCAGAATTTGGTTAGTGCAAGGCTTTAGCTTTGCACTTAAAATTATTAAAATTCAGAGTTGGTGTTTGACTAATTATTGGCTTGCTGCCAAAGACAATTATTTTCTGAAAATCGACAGCAACCGATTTTTTTCAACGAATTGCATCATCACAGGATGAACAATTTCTATTATCCATTACTAAACAACAACTTAATTATTCACTACAGACCCGTTATAACGGTCAAATTAATCAACTTTTTCGTGATGTCAGGAGTATCACATGTTAATGACTGAAAATAAAGCCCAAATCATTAAAGAACACCAACGTTCTGAAAACGATACCGGTTCGTCTGAAATCCAAGTCGCCTTGTTGACGGCCAATATCGCTAGCCTTACTGGACATTTCAAGGTTCACAAAAAAGACATTCATTCGCGTCGCGGCTTGATCACAATGGTTAACCAACGGCGAAAATTGCTTGCTTATTTGAAAAGAGAAGATGTGGGTCGGTATCACAATTTGATTGCCAAATTAGGGCTTCGCCACTAAACAGAACACTGTATAACTGATAATTTGATAATTGAACATGACCCCTCATAAAAAGACATTTCAATATGGTCAGCATACTATCACCCTTGAAACAGGTGAAATTGCTCGTCAAGCAGACGGTGCTGTGATAGTTAGCATGGGAGATACGGTGGTTTTAGTTACCGTTGTAGGGAGTAAGCAAGGTAATCCGGACAAAGATTTTTTTCCGTTGACAGTAGATTATCAGGAACGTACTTATGCGGCTGGCAGAATTCCAAGAAGCTATTTTAAACGCGAAGGCCGCCCAACGGAAAAAGAAACGCTAACATCACGGCTTATTGATCGTCCATTGCGTCCACTTTTTCCTTTTGGTTTTAACCATGAAGTGCAAGTCGTTGCGACTGTTATGTCTTTGGATCCAGAGATTGATCCAGATATTCCCGCCTTGATAGGGGCTTCTGCCACGCTTGCGGTTTCGGATCTACCTTTTAATGGGCCCTTGGGCGCGGCACGAGTGGGTTATATCGACGGGGAATATATACTCAACCCTTCCTTAACTCAATTGGAAAATTCTGCCTTAGATTTGGTTGTTGCCGGTACCAAAACGGCCGTGCTGATGGTTGAGTCGGAAGCTAAAGAACTGAACGAAAGCACTATGCTGGAAGCAGTGTTGTTTGGACATCAACAAATGCAAGTTGTTATTGATGCTGTCGCCGAATTGGCCGATGCGGTTGCTAAACCTTCTTGGGATTGGCAACCTAAAGCGATAGATGAGGCACTGACTGCTAAAGTCGCAGAACAGGCTGAACAACGTTTAGAAGAAGCTTATAAAATCCAGGATAAACTGCTTCGCCGTGACAGTGTAGAACAGATTCGTCAAGAAATCGCCGTGGAAATGTCTAGTGAAACGGAAGACTGGTCTGAAAATCAAGTGCTTCAGGTGATAGAAAAGCTAGAAAAAAATATCGTGCGTTCTGATATCATCGCTGGCAAACCACGTATTGATGGGCGCGATACGCGCACGGTGCGGCCTATTACGATTCGTACTGGCGTATTACCGCGCACGCATGGTTCTGCTTTATTTACACGCGGTGAAACACAAGCTTTGGTGGTGACAACACTGGGTACGGAACGCGATGCTCAAATCATTGATGCACTGGAAGGTGAATACAAAGAAGGTTTTCTACTGCATTACAATTTTCCACCTTACTGTGTGGGTGAAGTTGGACGGATAGGAACCCCGAAACGTCGAGAACTGGGACATGGACGTTTAGCACGGCGCGGTGTACAGGCTGTCATGCCAACATCTGATGTTTTTCCTTACTCTGTACGTTTAGTCTCAGAAATTACTGAGTCGAATGGTTCTAGCTCAATGGCCACTGTTTGTGGTGCCAGTCTTGCCTTGATGGATGCCGCTGTGCCGATAAAAGCGCCAGTTGCAGGGATTGCGATGGGACTGATTAAGGAAAATGAGCAGTTCGTTGTTCTGACCGATATCATGGGCGATGAAGATCATCTTGGTGATATGGATTTTAAAGTCGCGGGCACTTTGGAAGGTGTTACGGCTTTGCAAATGGATATCAAAATTGATGGCATTACCCGTGAAATCATGGAAACGGCTCTCGCGCAGGCTAAAGATGGCAGGTTACATATTTTAAGTGTGATGGATAAAGCGTTGGCTAAACCCCGTAGCGAGATGTCAGAACATGCGCCACGTATTATCACTTTTCAAATTAAACCTGAAAAAATCCGCGAAGTCATTGGTAAAGGGGGAGCGACTATTCGCGCCATTACTGAAGAAACCGGTGCCATGGTGGACATCAATGATGAAGGCGTGATCAAAATAGCTTCTGTTGATTTGATAGCAGGAGAAAAAGCGCGTCGTCGGATTGAAGAGATTACTTCTGATATTGAAGTCGGTAAAGTTTATGAAGGTAAAGTGGTTAAATTAATGGATTTTGGTGCCTTTGTGACGATTTTGCCGGGTAAAGATGGTTTAGTACACATCTCGCAGATTTGCGAGGAGCGCGTGGAAAAAGTCAGTGATAAATTGAAAGAAGGCGAAACCGTTCGAGTTAAAGTGCTTGAAGTCGATAAACAAGGGCGGATCCGTTTAAGCATGAAAGCGGTTAATGACTAACGCTTCTTTCATACAAAGCCTGTCTCCTCAAGTTGAGTTGAGATATTAATTAATAAAGGGACTCATGTCCCTTTTTTATTGATTTAATTTTGTTCCCCATCTCGTAGGGTGGGATCGCCTCTACCCACCCGACACGAACCCATGCAACGTTCGTCGGACGGGTTTGGGTTTTAGTTTTATATCCAATCACCGACAATTGACTAGCATAATTACCCCTTATCGCACTTCCAGTCAAGATTGCTAAAATATGCCGATATCCAGATTGGCCATAGCCGTCTGCAAATAAATAAAAGGAATATTGTGTTTCACTATCAAGCAGCTATAACTCCTCTCAATAATCATGGGGATTATCGTAGAGACGCGATGCCTCGCGTCTCTGCATCATACCCTAAATTATAACTCTTTCAACCAATATGAAAATCCCCATATCGAAATGCTTAATGGTTGACAATGGCAAGCGGGTGATCAGATTTTGGTTCTTATCTAATTCAATGGCACCATACCTTCGCGAAAATAAATTTTGCACTCCAACGCAAAATAAATTTTGCACTCCAATCAAACTCATGGCTACAAAAAAAAAGTTTGACAAATCATAATCAAGAAGACGCTCTTTACGGCTGTTTACTTGGCACGGCCGTTGGTGATGCAATGGGGTTAAGTTGTGAAGGGTTGTCGAAACAGCGATTAATAAAACGTTATCCTAAACTTGATCAATACCATTTTATTTTTGGTAAAGGGATGGTTTCTGATGATACTGAACACACTTGTATGGTGGCGCAATCTCTTATCGTGTCGCATGGCGATGTTGAATTGTTTAAAAAAACCTTTGCTTGGAAATTACGATTTTGGTTATTGGGTTTACCGGCGGGGATTGGATTGGCTACTTTGAAGGCGATTTTAAAATTAGGGTTGGGTTTTTCACCCGATAACAGTGGTGTTTTTTCAGCGGGTAATGGCGCTGCGATGAAAATAGCTTTGATTGGCGTATGTTATGGGCATGATCAAAACCAGTTAAAACAATTCGTTAAGGCGACTACTCGTATGACACATACCGATCCTAAAGCGGAATGCGGTGCTTTAGCGGTGGCACTGGCCGCTCATCTTGCCAGTCTTAATCAATCTGTTTCGCCTCAAGCCTATTTTGATCAGCTTGCAGCAACACTCAATAAAACAGCATCGGCTGAATTGTTATTAAGTTTGATCAAAAAAACGATTGAGAGTGTGATGGCTGGGCAATCAACGGCCGAGTTTGCGGAAACTTTGGGGCTTAAAAACGGTATTACGGGTTATATCTATCATACTGTACCTGTTGTGATTCATGTTTGGTTGAGCAATCAAGCCGATTATGAAACCGCTATTTTGGATATCATACGGTGTGGTGGTGACACGGATACCACGGCTGCTATTGTAGGCGGTATTATTGGGGCTAGGGTGGGAAAACAGGGCATTCCTCAACACTGGCTAGACGATTTATGGGAATTTCCTAGAACTATCAAATGGATGGAAAAATTGGCTCAACGCTTAAATCAAGTGTGTTGTTTAAATATCCAACAGAAACCCTTACCTATTTCTATAATAGCGATTTTTTTACGCAATATTGTTTTTATGCTCATTGTTTTATGGCATGGGTTTCGTCGGGCTTTGCCGCCTTATTAGACACATCATTAGATGGTAGGCAACCCCGTTATCGGCCCCCTACATTTTGATTTATGTATAACGATGAGGGTGCAACCTGGGGTTGCATATCAAAAAATTTTTGGAAATAATAAATTAACCATTAATCATTAATCATTTTCACAGGCCCACAATCAATCCCATTCAATGTTTCACGCAAAAGTTTCGCACGCTAAACTTTTGCGTGAAACTCCAGTGCCCAACAAGATGTTAAACAGAAAATCCGAGTGGATTTTCAAATCTAAAAACCTGATAGAACGCTGATTGCACTGATTATGGCCTGATTGACACTGATTAATTTGGATTAATTTGATTTGAGATCAGCTTTTATCAGTTTAGGAATGATCACGAAATAACTTTTCACGCAAAAGTTTTGCGCGCAAAACTTTTGCGTGAAAACCCGTTTTATAGATTTTCAAGGTGCCTAAAGGGCGAACACGCAGGTTCGCCCCTACAACATATTGGCTCGTAGGGGCTGCCCTTGCGTGTTCGCCCATAATTGCTGAACAATAAATCTCCAATTTATTTCGTGACGATTCCTTAATCACTCAAATCAGTCTTCTATCCATTATCAAACCTAAATAGTCACCCAAATTGCAGGATGACAAAAATTCAATCATTTTAAAAAATGCCTCAAAAAACACTCACAACTTGGATAAAAGCAACTCGCCCTCAATTTTTTACCGTGATTATTTTGCCTATATTATTAGGCACCGCTATCGCTAACCATTTGCAAGGCGTATTTTTACCCCTCTATTTTGGCTTATCGCTACTGGCAGGTATTCTCACTCATGCTGCGCTCAATGTGCTCAATGACTATTTTGATCACCTTAATAAAACTGATGATCTGAATCATACTCCCCTTACCCCCTTCGCCGGTGGCAGTCGCATGATTCAAAAAGGGATTTTAACCCCAACAGAAACCTATCGTTTTGGCATCTTATTACTGATAATCGCCATCAGTATTGGCCTATTTTTAGTTTGGGCCCGAGGATTGCCACTGCTATGGATAGGGTTAATCGGCGTATTATCAGGTTATTTCTACTCCGCCCCCCCATTTTCATTTCACAGTCGCGGCTTAGGCGAACTATTAGTCGGCCTCAATTTTGGCGTGTTAGCCGTCTTAGGCGCTTACTACGTGCAAATTCAAAGCTTGAGTCTCATTGCCGTGATAGCGGCATTACCGTTGGCCGTTTTAGTCACGGCGATTTTATATCTCAATGAATTTCCTGACTATGCTGCGGATAAAGAAGCCGGTAAAAAAACTTTAGTGGTGCGTTTAGGGCAAATTCAAGCTCGTCCGATTTATGCCCTGTTGATCGGATTCAGTTTCATTGCCGTCATTTTAGGCGTGATGTTTAATACCTTACCTGGGTTAAGTCTTATCAGTTTATTAGCCTTACCCTTGGGTTTCTTTGCGATTAAAACCTTGTATGTTGCCTACGATCAATCAACGGCCCTCATTCCCGCGATCAAAAACACGATTATGCTGCATACTGTTGTCAGCGTGTTATTGATTTTTGCCTTTGTGTACTGATGATGGTGGGCAACCACGAGGGATTGCCCCTACAAAAAACGATTGTTCGTTAAATGGGAAGGTTTCACACAAGGGCAACCACGAGGGATTGCCCCATTGCTCACACCCCGTTATTCGATTTGGAGAATTAAATATGATGACAATACAAAGACTGATCATTTCTGTCTTACTCTTATGTTATCTCACCTTGACAGCCTGTAAAATTAGTCATCCCATTCTTGCTAGAGAGCCTATTGATCAAAGCAATACTGATGATTTAGGTGTTCAAAGTTCTCTACTCGCACACACAACTCGCGGATGTTGGCAGAGTATGACGCACTCTGTTCCTAATAACGATAGACAGCCTAGTACTTTTATTTTGGCAGCAGGAGCGAATGTCGGTCAATTGATTTTCAGTGATCAAGATGCTCGACAGTTTGCACAAGCCATGCAAAATCACTTTAAAGTACCCGGCCAACAAGTGTGTTTATTACAAGGCGTTTATCGCGTCGAATTTGAACAAGCGTTGAGAGATTTAAAACGGAGGGTAAAACCAAATGATCGTGTGATCATCTTCTTTTCAGGAGCGGGTGCTTATGTCAGAGATGACAATGGAGATGAGCCAGATCAGGTAGATGAAGTGCTCATCACCTTGGATGTTCAAGATTCAAAACATCCAGATCGACAAGATGTGGTAACCGATGATAATTTAGTTAGATTAATCAATCAGTTACCAACTGAACGTGTTATG
>Ga0316201_10002007_pt1 | contig 14239 bp, 16 predicted proteins | sample CS6wburrow_MG_FD_204516 | JGI IMG/M metagenome (GOLD analysis project Ga0316201, IMG submission 204516) | Coastal sediment microbial communities from Delaware Bay, Delaware, United States - CS-6 worm burrow | ecosystem: Environmental > Aquatic > Marine > Coastal > Sediment | place: USA... | reverse complement strand
ATTAGCGACTCAAACACGCGTGGCAAGATGGGTTCGCCGGACGCTTACCTCCCAGGATTCCTACTGTCCAGAGACAGTAGAGTGTATTTATCACCGTAACTTGAAGTCGGGTAAGTCGAGACCCGACAACATAGGCTGTTATGAGATAACCGCTCACCAAGGCAAAGTAGAGTGAAGCCTGCTCGGTCATTTGTGCGTATCGACTCATGATAATGTCTGTCATTTCATATTCAGTCATCCTTCACGTCTCCAGCGAATTGAATCCACCAGAAGGATAGACGCTATTCGGCGTTAGAGCCCTTGATATGCGACAGCTGACGAATTTATTATCTTACAAGCTGACTGAGTTACCGTGCGCCTAAATAAGGTCATAGAGAATCACAGCGTGGAGGTTATAGGGACGGGCTACATGCACTCCCATTTGCCCTTCAACCATACTAAATACGCTAAATGCAAAAAATCCCGCCGAAGCGGGATTGAATGTCATTGAGATCGATAAGGATGACTCGTTCTCATCGTCGTCAGTGTCTTACTCGTCAATGGTTTCCAGGAGGCGAATAACGCCAATTCCAGCTGTCTCAAAGCGCAGATCACCGGCAACATTGAGAAGGGTATTGATTGTCATGCTGCCGCCGTTGCCATTTGACAGCAGTAAGCCGCAATCCTCTACAGATTCGCACTTAGGCAAGGAAGGCAGGATGGTGGCGCTGAAATTGACCAGAAGAACACCAGGTGCCGGATAATATACATTCGGCTGCTGCGGAGCCATTACCTGCCCGCCGCCGGGTAATTGCCCGAAGAATGGCGAGATAGCACCGCCCTCTGCAACAAAAGTCGTGCCATCATTCAAAGCGACGCCATAGAAGGCAGGTATGAAGTTGGACTCAGGCGTCAAGTTCGTAAAATCTTGGCATACGAGCATTTCCCCGATTTTCTTGATTGGCTTTTTCAACACACCGTTGGTTTTCTTGGTATGGACCGATTGAAGCATCACTCTCGCGGCGATGTCACCATCATCTATGAATATACCTCCCAAACCAGTGCTTGCAATCAAGGCGTTACATTCCTCCTCGTAACGACGTTCACCCTCCTCACCCGGGAGATCCGTAGAACGAAACACAATAATAGTCTCGTCGAAATTGGTCTGCGCAAACGCGCCAGTTGTAAATAAAACAGCTAGCAAAAACAAACTTAACTTCTTCATAGCGTACTTTCCTTGTATGAGTTGGTAGAAGCAAAACGTATAACAACACCGCATTGCGTTAATGAAACAATATTTCATTCTCGCTTTTCCGGGGTTGATGCGAGTCAATATAACCCGACTTTATGTAGGCTATTTAGTTCTAAGACGCGTACTGTGTTCCTCAATAATTCTATAAAGAAGTGATATTGGTATTGATGGCGAGTAAAGGGAGACTCATAGAGGCGCAAGAGGGTTAAAGCGCAAAGTCTGGTGAATGGCGCTAAGAATGAGGGCTTGTCTTCTGTCAGCGATGAAGTCTGGAGTAAAGGAGTCATCGCCAGACTTCACCCGCTTAAGCCCCTACCACCTCTAACGCTACAGTCTAAGCTGACTTCTGGTGCCTGATATCCCACATGAACTTTAAACTGGCAAGTAGGCCGAGAATCGCGACAGCCGTGATACCCATTGCTGCGAAGTAGTTCATTATGTGTGGAGAGTTTGGATCGACCTCCCTGATTTGTATTGCATAGTACGCCTGAACTTTAAATGAGCCCCAAATGCCGAAAATCACCAAAGTTGAAGTCATTAGATAGACGGTATTCAGTATGAAAACCTGTGAGGCATTTAGCTGCGCCCCCGCCAGGTACGCTGCGACCAGGTAGGCTGCAACTATGGATATCCACAGCGCAAAGATACCGATACCCTGCTGTCCATAATTTGATATTTGTTCTGAAAGTTCGAGCACTGGCATACCACAGTCCCTCCTGCATTTGACGTGGTTGGATCGTAGAACTAAATCATCGAGAGTGATAGCTCGCTGCATGGCAGGACCGCTGCAGGCGACTCCGGACTTCTCTTCGGGAACAGACTGCCGGTTCGCAGACGAGTACAGCAGTCTTCAGCGATCATATTGGAGGTCGGTGAGTAACTTGCTGACTTTAGATCGAAATGGTGACTCGCCTCCCACGGGTGCTGTGCCGCAGCCAATTCCTCTTGTATACAATAATAATATATTGTATACAGTTGGCTGGCGTTACAACCTACATGAAACGAACGACATGCAACGTTGAGGGTCCATGCACGCGCCGAACCCGGACAGTGACGATAACAAGAGCGGCAACCTGACCCAGGCAGAGGTCGTGCGGATCGGGCTGGAGACGGATATTCTGTCCGGCCGGGTCCCACCGGGCAGTGTCATCGACGAGACCGAGACCTCAAAGCGGTATGGCGTCTCCCGGACCCCGGTGCGCGAGGCCATATTCCTTCTCGTCCAGGCAGGTCTTATCAGGAAACAGGCCCGCAAGAGAGCGGTCGTCGCTGAGATCGACATCGATGATTTTTTCGGCCTGTTCGAGACTCTGGCTGAACTGGAAGGGCTGTCTGCGAAGTTTGCGGCCGAGCGTATGTCTCGGGCTGAGTGTTTCGAGCTGGCCAGAATTCATGAGACAGCGGCGGAACAATTATTGAAGGGCGAGATCGACAACTACTCCGCACTGGGGCGGGCGTTTCACGCGCTTGTCCTGGAGGGAAGCAGGAACTCCACATTGGTCAAGATCACATCGGAACTCGCCAACAGGCTGATTCCCTATCGCCGCTTCCAGGTGTCCCTGGAGGGCGGGTTGCAGCGCAACCAGGATGACCACGAGGTCATACTCGCTGCTATCCAGGCAAGGGACGCGGACGCCGCCTGTCGCGCCATGAGCAAGCACACCCAGGATCAGGGTGACGCGGTAATCGCGAGTATTCCTGCATTTTCGCCGACAGGGCGTGGAGGTGGGAGTAAAGACACGTCGCCGCCATTAAACTCAGGAGGCATAGTGCCGTGACAGTCTCAATATCAAGAGAAGAAGAGGCCGCGGGCGAACACCTGGAACTGTCGGAAGAGATGCGGAGCCTGGCGAAACGCGCCTACCATCACTTCCGGAACAGGACGACCGATCAGGCCGAGTCTCCCATGCAACTCTCCGTCGATGCATACCTGGACGAGGGTCGATTCAAACGTGAATTCGACAGGATATTTACACGACTGCCCCTGGGTCTGGCACTGTCTATCGAACTGCCGGAACCGGGCAGCTATCTCGCGCGAACCTTTTTCGATAAGCCGCTGTTATTGATCCGCGATGAACAGGGAAGGGCCAGGTCCTTCCTGAATGTGTGCCGGCATCGCGGTGCCATCCTGTGCCCGGAAGGCACTGGAAAAAAGTCCCGGTTCGTTTGTCCCTATCATTCCTGGGCCTATGCTCCTGATGGCGCACTGATCCACCTCAATGCAGAGGAAACCTTCGGAAATGTGGAAAAGTCTGCGCTGGGTCTGACCGAGTTACCCTGCGAAGAAAAGTCGGGCGTTATCTGGGTGGCCCTGGAACCCGATGCTGCGTTTGACATTGATGAGTGGCTCGGAGATTTCTCGGAGAAGCTGGATTCGCTCGACCTGGGCAACTGGCACCTGTTCGAGCAACGGGATCTGCAGGGCCCCGGTTGGAAGGCGACCCTGGATGGCTACCTGGAGGTGTACCACCACGACACCGTACACGGGAAAACCGTTGGCCAACACACCATCGGTAACCTGCTGGTGCACGATACCTACGGACCTCACCAGCGATTGACCTTCGGGCGAAAAACGCTCAAGGATCTCGACCCGGAAGATGGCCACGACTGGGATGGCAACCAGTACATTCGTATCATTCACTCAGTATTTCCCAACCTGTCCATCTCCGGGATTATTGGAGGGCACTGCCTGGTCAGCCAGATATTCCCTGGGGAAACCCCTGACTGCACGGTCACCCGCCAAACACTGCTGTGTGCCACCAAGCCGGAGTCGCAAGCTGAAAAAAAGGCGGCACAGCAGTTCAGTGCCATGACTCTGCAGGCAGTGCGCGACGAGGATTATGTTGTAGCAGGCAGCATCCAACAGGCACTGAACTCAGGGGCGAACACTCACTTTGTTATTGGCAGGAACGAACCCGCTGTTCAGCACTATCACCGCTGGGTCGCGCGAATGATGCAGGACGACCCTGAAGAAACTGAGGCGTAGATTGATTATGACAGCGATTGAAGCACTGGAGGCCAGGGTCGATCGGCTTGAATCGAGAGCTGCGATCCGGGAACTGGTTACAAAGTATGCCGTTGCCTGCGATGAACACGATATTCCCAGCCTGCAGAATCTGTTTACCGAGGACGCTGTATTCAAATCGCCCAGTAGTTTCCTGGAGGCGAACGGTCGGGACGCAATCACCTCTATGTTCATCGAGGTACTGAAAAGCCGCGGTCCCGGTTATCACTGGACACATGACCTGATCCTGGAGCAGGGCGAGGATCGGGACACAGCCACCGGGGTCGTCTATAGCCACGCTGAAACGACGCCCAACGGCGTCGTAAGCATTGCCGCGATGAAATACCGGGACACGTATCGGAGGGAGTCAGGCGTATGGTATTTCAGTGAACGTGAAATTCATTTTTTTTATTATGTACCGATGTCGGAGTACATCGAGACGCTCAACCAGGAGAAGCGGCTCTACGTCGGCACCGAAAAGCGCGTCGCAGACTTTCCGGAATCGGTGCAGAGTTGGAAGGACTTTGAAAGTACACACAAGTAAACCAGATCAACAACTTGATCATTAGCCGGCGGGCTGATTTCCGTGTAGTGATGCGGCCGCTTCAGACTAACCCGGATTGCCAACCCGGGATCAATGCAGGAACAGGCATACCATGACAGAGACTTTAACTTCGACGCGTTTGAACCAGACCATGCTGCGGATCAGGAACCCCGAGAAATCCCTGCCCTTTTATTGCGATGTGCTGGGTATGGAGCTGTTGGAAAGATTCGATTTTGAAAAGATGGGTTTCTCCCTGTACTTCCTGGGATTCAGGAGTGCCCTCGAGGGGGAGCCACCCGAGGACCGTGGTGACCGCGTGGAATGGCTGTTCGGACAAAGCGCATTGCTGGAGCTGACCCACAACTGGGGCACGGAGAGCGACGAGAATTTCCCCGGCTACCACCATGGCAACGACGACCCGCGTGGCTTCGGCCATATCGGTATTACCGTGCCGGATGTGCACGGGATCTGTGCGCGCTTCGAAGAAATCGGTGTCCCCTTCGTCAAGCGGCCCGATGATGGTTCCATGAAGGGGCTGGCATTTATCCAGGACCCGGACGGGTACTGGATCGAGGTGCTCTCGCCACGGGGTCTGCGAGATATCGTCGCCGAGCACAGCGCGTAACCCGCCATGGATCTCGGCATACAGGGGAAGACAGCACTGGTAGCCGCCGCCAGCGACGGACTGGGTAAAGCGGTGGCCCTTCGGTTGGCCGCTGAGGGCGTCAACGTGGTCATCTGTGCGCGCAACGCCGATCGGCTCCAGGCGGCCATCGAGGAGATCAGGCGAGTCAACCCGGATGTAGCCGCGCAGGGCTACGTCACCGACCTGAGTGCTGCCCGGGACATCGCACGACTTGGCGAGCAGCTGAGCAATGACGGGATCTGTGTCGACATACTGGTCAACAACGCCGGGGGGCCGCCTCCGGGTTTTTTCGATGACGTGGACGACAGTCAGTGGCAGGCAGCCTTTGACCTTACCATGATGTCAGCGGTGCGGCTGACCCGATTGGTCCTGGGGCATATGCGCGCCCAACAATGGGGGCGCATCATCAATATCGCCTCGTACACGGTGAAGCAGCCCATGACACAGATGGTCCTGTCGAACAGTATCCGCATGAGTGTTGTGGGCTGGGCGAAAACACTCAGTAACGAGGTGGCCGGCGACGGCATCACCGTGAACAACGTCTGTCCGGGCTGGACGCGAACCGGGCGGGTCGATCAGCTGCTGCAGGCGCGCGCGCAGGCAGCGGGCGTAGAGCCAAAAGACATCGAACAGTCCCTGCTGGCGGACATTCCCAGTAAACGAATCGGCGAGGTCCATGAGTTCGCGGATGTCGTCGCCTTTCTTGCCTCGGCCAATGCCGCCTATGTCACCGGCACGACGTTGCCGGTGGATGGCGGTGCCGTCAGTGCAGCGATGTAGCCGGCATGAGCCTGCACTCGGCGCGCTCCATAGACGTCCATGCCCATGCTGTCCTGCCTGGCACAATGGGCGCTGCCGGCGACTATGGACCGGAGATCGGCTCGGACGGCCCGGACCGGCCCTGGTTCCGCGTGGGCGACTATCGTCTGGAGGGAGTGCGTTATGCAGGCAGTGCGTTTATGGATGTGGATGTGCGCCTGGACAGCATGCAGGCGGCCGGCATCGATTTTCAGGTGCTTTCCCCCAATCCCCTGACCTATTTTCACCACATCGAGTCGGATCAGGCGATCAGCTACTGCCGCAACCACAATGACGAACTGGCCTCGCTGGTGTCGCAACATCCTACCCGGCTGGCCGCACTGGCGAGCCTGCCGATGCAGAGCCCCGGGGCAGCATGCGAGGAACTTAAGCGGGCCGTCGGGGAACTGGGCATGCTGGGCGCCTGTATAGGCGCGGAGCTACCGCTGCCAATGGACAGTAGAGAACTGGATGATTTCTACGCGACCCTGTGTGATCTGGACGTACCTTTGTTCATCCACCCGGCACCGCCGGGTATAGATGGCCCGGCCGGTGACGGGCGGCTGCAGCGATTCGACCTGGAAATCCTTCTGGGCTTCGCCTCACAGGAGACGTTGACGATAGCAACGCTTATCCTGGGCGGGGTAATGACGCGCCATCCCGGACTCGATGTCTGCCTGAGCCATGGCGGCGGTGCTATTGCCGTCCTCGCCGGACGCTTCGCCGATGCCTCCCGGCGCCGGCCCTGGAGCCCCGACTACCTCAGGCAGGACGGCGCATTCGAAGACCTTTTGTCGCGTTTCTGGGTAGACAATCACGTGCACGATGACGCTGTACTGGCCTGGCTGGAACGCCATGTGGGTCCAGAACACATTGTGCTCGGCACCAATTTTTCAGGATGGGATCAACCCCGGGAAGTGGACGTGGCTGATCCCCGGACACGGCAGATGGCGAATAATGCACGCCGACTGTTGCGGGTCACCTCATGAACGGGAGTCTGGAGACATGGGACAATGACTGATGCCACACGCGATTTCCTGCTTTGCAACGGACGCATCGTTGACGGTCTCGGGAACGAGCCCTTTGACGGCAGCGTATTGATCGAGGCGGGGAGGATCAGTCGTGTCTATCCGGCGGCGGAGCCGATCGAGCTGCCGGGGGCGGTCCGCCGCGTCGACGTCACCGGGATGACGATCATGCCCGGACTGATCGATGCGCACTGCCACATCAGTTTCGACGAGCCCAGTTCGAATGACGAGTTGTTCTTCCACCGCCGGGAGGGCCTGGCCGCGATCATTGCGGCGCGCAACGTGCAGAAGTTACTGCGCGCCGGCGTCACCGGCTTCATGGACCCGGATTCCCTGGGCGAGATCGGGATCGACCTGCGGGATGCCATCGAGGCCGGGATCATCCACGGCCCCCGCATGTCTGCCGGGGGCAATGCCCTCCTCACGTCGGTCGGGGGAACCGCGGGGCGCCTGCTGCCCGACGAGGGGCGGCGGGGTTACGGAAAGATCGTCAGGAGCCCGGACGAAATTGTCGCCGAGGTACGGCGGCAGGTGAAAAACGGGGTCGACTGGATCAAGGTGCACGTCACGGGACTGGCGCCGCGCATGCAGTGCACCGGCGAGCTGCAGGTCTGGAACTATGACGAGCTTAAGCTGGTGACAGAGACCGCCCATGACCTGGGCACGCCGGTCGTCGGCCATTGCCGCGGGGCGAGCAGCATTCGGGACTCGGCGCGGGCGGGTTTTGACCTGATACTGCATGCCACCTATATGGACGATGAGGCGCTCGAGGCGGTAGTCGCAGCGGGTGTCCCGATCGTACCCACCTTCACCTTCCAGGCGAATCTTGCGGATTATGGTGAAGACATAGGCGCCTCGCCCTCCCTGCGGGAGCTTTTCAAGCGGGAAATCGCCGACAGTGCCTTGATGCTCAGACGGGCCTTCGACGCCGGCGTCCCGCTGCTGTGTGGCACAGAAAGTGGTTTTTCCATAACACCGTATGGCGAGTGGCATTACCGGGAACTCGAGGTCTTCGTGCAGGACATCGGGTTGACCTCGCTGGAGGCGATCAAGGCCGCAACCAGCGACAATGCCGTGGCATTGCGACTGGAGGGTGAAACCGGCGCCATCGAGGCCGGCCGCCTGGCGGACATTATCGTCGTGGACGGCGACCCGGTGGCTGACGTCACTATCCTGGGTGAGACCGCGCGGATCCGGCAGGTTTATATCGGTGGAGTGGCACAGCCGACTGACCCGATAGCCCCTGAGCGCACGGATCCACCAGGGTGGCGGGTGAGCCACTATGGGGACAGAATATTGAATTACGACTTTGTACGGGGCAGAAACAATGAGCGTTCGTAGTTGCCAGTCGCGGATCCAATCATCCTCCTGATGAAGTCAAAGGAGCCAATATGCCGTCAATGATCGTAACCGGTGCTGCCCATGGGCTCGGCAAGTGCATCGCTGAACACGCCGCACGGGCGGGCTATAAAGTCGGGGTGCTGGATCTCGAGCGCGCGGGGGCGGAGCAGGTCGCGGTAGCCATCGGCGGGATGGCACTGGCATCCGATGTTACGGACCCATCCTCGGTTAACGCAGCATTTGAGGCATTTGGTGAAACCCCGGACGTCCTGGTCAACAATGCCGGTATTCTGCGAACAGGTCCGCTACTGGATCATGACGTCGAAGATTTTCGCCGCGTTGTGGAGGTCAATCTGAGCAGCGTGTTCGTCGTGGCCCAGATTGCTGCCAGACGTATGAGAGACGCCGGCGGAGGCTGCATTATCAATATGTCGTCGGTCAACGGCATCAACCCGTCAACCCAATGCGGTGCCTACGCCTCAGCAAAGGCCGCGGTGATTGCCCTGACCAGACAGATGTCGATGGAGTGGGGCGAGTACGGTATCCGTGTCAATTCTATCGCTCCGGGATTTATCGACGCAGGCATGCAGGCACCTTTTTTCGAGAACCAGACTGTGCGCGAACTGCGCTCCAATGCGGTGCCGTTAAAGCGGCTTGGCAGTGCAGACGACGTTGCCCAGTGCGCTCTGTTTCTCGCCTCGGAACAAGCCGCTTACATCAGCGGTGAAAACATCACGGTGGATGGCGGGGTCATCAACAGCGTATTGATGCAGCTACCGCGAAGCTGATGAGCATGTAACAGATCACCATGACGTCCATTCGGAAACTGACACTGCCGCATTTCGCTGGAGGACCAGGCAATGAATACAGGTTATAACCCCGAGTACAGGCCCACTGGCATTGAGGGCGGGATCGACACCAATGCCATTCCCTGGATCGAACTGCCCCAGGCACCCGGCATGGCCATCAAACCGCTGCGCGCCAGCGTCGAGACCAGCATGTTCACGGTGGTGGTGAAATTGGAACAGGGCTCCGAGCTGGCCAGGCTGGTCTACCTTGGTGCGATGGACATGATGGTACTCTCTGGCGCGATGACCTATCCCGAGGGGCCGATGGCAGGCACTCTGGAGCCCGGTACCTGGGGCTATGTGCCCGCAAATGCCCGAATCGAGCGCCTGGCGGCGGCACAGGACACGGAGTTCCTGGCCAACTTTTACGGCCCTGTGGCTTTCCTGCAAGCGGACGGTAAAAGTGTAGCCAGCATACTCACCAGCCTGGACATCATGGCCGCTGCCCGCGAGTACGGCATCACCCTGGTCCCGAACACACTGGCGGAATGTATGCAGGAGCGCCCCCCCGCCTACCGGGGGCCCGCCGAACCCCTTGCCATGTCCGCCGGTGACGCCAGCGCGCTGGTGGTGGCGGCGGAAGGCGTCGCCGCCGACGTCGGCCGGTCCGTGCACCCCCATTTCATCGATACCCGGGCAGTGCCCTGGGTGATCGACCCGAATGTGCCGGATGTCGGCCTGAAGGTGCTGCGCGTCAGCGAGGAGACCGGCATCACTTCGCTGATCGTGCGCCACAATGGCGTCGCGGGCCCGCATTACCACCTGGCCGCGGCGGATTTCATGGTTCTAAACGGCCGGATCGGCTACCGCGCAGGGCCCCCCGAAGGGTATGGCCCGGGAGTATGGTTCTATGAGCCCGCCGGCGCCCGGCATGATGCCACCCAGCGGGTGGGCGACGAAGACCTGGTCTACACCGCCAATCTCTACGGCCCCATCCAGTTCGATGAGGGGCCGGGTACACCGATCGCGGCGGTCATGTCCTGGATGCAGTACAGGGAGGTGGCGGTCGCCGCGGGTATCGACCTGGTGAAAAGCACGTTTGCCGGCGATGGTTCCCTGCTGGCCTGGGCGCCTCTCGGCAGTAGTGCGTCTGCTACCGGGTGAGGAGCGGAGAATTTAATCCGCCCATCCTGCGGGCTTGAAGGCCACGATGCGCAGGTCCGGGCAATGCATCTTGAGCGCCGGTGCAAATGCCCAGCGCTTCAGACGGGCGCCAAAATATTCCTCCTCGCCGTGGATGGTCAATGAATCCGTCGTCGCGTCCCAAGGTGAAAGATGCATGGTTGCGGCGAAGGCCTGACCGTACCGGGTCTGCATGGCGACGAAGCTTGCCTCCCGCGGGTTCTGCTTTGGCGTAATGCAGGTATCCGGCCCCGTCCGCTCATCGACGGCTATCGTGAGGTGCCCCTCCACAGACTCGGGGCGCCGGATGAGCAGGGAGAAGACCCTGCTGCCCTGGTGGGAGCCCTCAAAAGCGACCGTATCACCATCCGGGTACTCAAAGCTGAGATCTGCCAGCCCGGGATGCTTGGGAAAACCCCATACCTCGCGACCGCCAGCAATGGCAGCCAGGGCGCCCGTCGAATAGCCGTCACGGGCTGGTCCACACAGCACCCGATGACACCAGACCAGTGCGTCCGGTGAGCTGACGTTATAGGAGAAGGGGTCCTGGTAAGGCAGGTCCAATGGAGACGATTTCGGGGTAACCGGGAACGAATACCAGGTCTCTATATAGGGATTGATGTGATCGGCGGGTCCGCAATCCGTATCGATAAAGTTGTTACACCAAAGCTGTACGGGGACATCGCCACCCACGGTGACCGGGCGATGGTCCTCGTGTTCGAAATCACTGAGCACTTCGGAAAGTTTTGCGCTGCCGTAAATGACGACGTTGCTGCTGGCCAGGCGGAGTGGAATTCTGTTCACATGACCATCAGATGCCAGGTACGCGTCGGTTTGAACCCACTGCTCAAACCATACGTCCGACAGCATTCTCTCTTGATCACCCATACTCGTTATTCCCTTTTTCAATTTTATCTGCAATTGGGAAGGTAACTGTAAGGCATGGTCAGGAGCCATACAATGCGAAGCGGGAAGGTATAGAATTTTCCACGGTCAGCCCGTAATTTCTTGGGGTGGTACCGGGAAGCGAATGCTCAATCAGGCGCAACTTGCCGCGTCACGCGTCTCCTGCGCATCTTTAAGAATAGTGAACCCACCGCGAATGACGACGAGTGAAATGAGGGTTCCAACAATCAGATCGGGATATCGACTTCCCAGGAGAGCAACAAGAACGCCAGACATTATTACACCCAGATTCGCAATAACATCATTTGTCGAGAAGATCCATGATGCGCGCATGTGAACACCGCCATCCCTATGTCTGGATATAAGCATCAAACAGGCGACATTAGCCAGCAGGGCTACAAAACCCACCATCATGATCAGCAGGCTTTCCGGTTCGCTACCGAACATCAACCTGCGAACCACCTCGAACAGCACCCCAAATCCCAGTGTAATTTGCAGCAGGCCGCTGATCCGGGCTGACCTTGCCTGCCTCAGCGCTCCCTTGCCGACCGCGTACAGCGATATGCCGTAAACAGCGGCGTCTGCAAGCATGTCTAATGAGTCAGCTATTAATCCGGTAGATTGAGCAATCCACCCGATAACAAGCTCAATGACGAACATAATCGCGTTTATGGATAACAGAATTACCAGCGTCCTGCGTTCCAATTCATCGGCCTGTTCTGCTGCGCACCCACAATCTGACATGCTTCACCCGGGAAAAGCGTTACTTTTAGCGCCCGCTTTGAAGCGGAAAGCAGGGGCTCAGAATATCATAGACTAACCGTCGCTTCGTGGGCGATGGTGGGTGATAGTGAACCCAGGAGTTGCAGCCATGCTGGGGGAATGGTTGATAGCCGTTCAGGTCTCCACCTTGATCACCAGCTTGCCGAAATTGGAACCCCTGAACAGACCCAGGAATGCCTCCGGCGCATTTTCCAGGCCCTCCACCACATCCTCCCTGTACTTGATCCTGCCTTCGGCGAGCCAGGTTGACACGTCGCGCACGAAATCCGGAATTCGATCCTGGTGGTCGGAGACGATAAAGCCCTGCATCCTGATTCGTCGCACTAACAGCAACCTCTGTAGTTGCACCATCCGGTCGGGTCCCTCGGGAAGTTCCGTCTCGTTATAGTGGGCTATGAGACCGCAAACCGGCACGCGGGCGTGGTTGTTCAGGAGCGGCATCACCGCCTCCCAGGAGGAGCCGCCGACATTTTCAAAGTAGACGTCGATGCCGTTCGGGCATTTGGCCGCGAGCTGTGCCGCCATGTCGTCGTCGTAGTGGCTGACGCATGCGTCATAGCCCAGTTCCTTCACGGCGTACTCGCACTTTTCCCTTGCGCCGGCGATGCCCACAACCCGGCAGCCCTTGATCCTCGCTATCTGCCCCACCACGGACCCAACGGCGCCGGTGGATGCAGCGAGCACTACCGTTTCCCCCGCCACAGGCTGGCCGATATCCAGCAGACCCACGTAGGCAGTCAGGCCGGGCATGCCCAGCACACCCAGGCCATACGAGGGCGGCTCTATCCGGGGATCCAGCAGCGTGACCCCGGTGCCGTCCGTCAGCGCATAGTCTTGCCAGCCGCTGTAGGCACTGACCAGAGCGCCCTCGGGCAGGGCCGGGTTTCTGGATTTCACGACCCGGCTGACCGTGCCCCCTACCATTACCTCGCCAATATCGACGCCTTCGGCGTAGCCGGCATTGCCCGACATGCGGCTGCGCATGTAGGGGTCCAGGGATAGGTATACGGTTTTCAGGAGAGCCTGTCCCTCCCCCGGTTCGGGAATGGGACTGGTTTCCAGGCGGAAATTATCGACCGTCGGCGTCCCGTCAGGTCGGGACGCCAAGACGACGCGCCGGTTGCCGGCATGGTCTGCGCCCCAGGCCGGCGCCATGGACAGGGCGGCCATCATACTCAGCGAAGACTTCGCAAATTCTCTGCGGTTCAGGGCCATATGCGTTCCTCCAACTTCAAGAATAGTCCATATAACACCGATCCACCCGATATGACTATGGCGAATACCCCTCCAGCCTCAGAAAACGCAGGTCCAGCGGGCCAGTACAGAGGTGGCGTTGCGAGTGACGGTAATCGATCGGGTAAGCCGTGCACTCGAACCAGGCAGCTGGCCGGTCAGAGGGCCTGGTGGCGCGCTGTCCCGGTCTCGCTGCTTGCATCTGCTGCCAGATTGATCTCGATTGCGCAGTTGATTGCCAGTTGCTGTCCCGATGATGCAGCTTCGGCGATCAGGGCGGCGAGATTGTCCTTGGTGAGCCGCAGCTCATCTATTCGTCTGGTACTCGCAGCATCGGGTTCGCCGAATCTTTCCTGGCTGGTCAGGTTGTTTCTCTGGTGAAACCTGATCTTGTCCTCAATGAGGGTCATCAGAACATCGGTCGCCTGTGCGGGATCGAAAACACCGTTGATCAAACGATATTCTCCCTTGCTCTGCTCGAGACCGCCTGTGACGATCGAAGAGTGCTTGCGTTGCTCAATCATAGGTCCGTTCCTCTGTTGATTTTCCCAAGTGTTACCGGTCGCCAGTCCATTCCTGCCAGCTTCCGGCCCGATAGGTCTCTATCTGCTCACCCTCCCAGCGAACGAGGTAGAGCCATTGATTTTCCACCAGTTGGCGCACGGTCGCGTGTTTTGCGATGATCGCCTCTATCGTCTGCCGGGGCGCGCGAATAACCACCGTCAGGCGCAAGGGCGTGTGGCGCCAGCGCTCAC
>Ga0316201_10002006_pt1 | contig 14239 bp, 13 predicted proteins | sample CS6wburrow_MG_FD_204516 | JGI IMG/M metagenome (GOLD analysis project Ga0316201, IMG submission 204516) | Coastal sediment microbial communities from Delaware Bay, Delaware, United States - CS-6 worm burrow | ecosystem: Environmental > Aquatic > Marine > Coastal > Sediment | place: USA... | reverse complement strand
CCTCGCAGCTGTCGAAATAGACACGATGCGCGTCGAGATTGAAAAAGATCTCGTTGGCATTGTTCAGAGAGGCCAACTTCCGGCGCTTTCCGGTGGTGGCCGAAATCATCGTCTCGCTGACTTTTCCTACCCCACCGGGCATGACGCCCCCCCTTTCGGCATCTTCGACCTCGTTCGCAGGTAGTCACCGACACCCACCAGGCTCACTCAGCCCCCTTTTGGTCCGCTGGAACACAACCATGCTCTGGACAGCCATCCGCCCGATACTGCCGGCACATTCTGCCGACTGGCAAATTCTGGGCTTGGTGGCGAGCAGAATACAGTAAACTTGCGCCCGGTCCCGACCAATTCATTCAAAAGACGATGCCTCCCGGCACGCACAGGGGAGGCTCGCAGATTACTGGAGCAGTAGATGAACAATGACACTAACGTGACCTGGCACGAACATGAGGTGAGCCGTGACAAAAGAGAGTCCCTGAACGGTCACAAGGGATGCGTAATCTGGTTTACCGGCCTGAGTGGATCAGGCAAGAGCACCATCGCCAATGCGCTCGATCACAAGCTTCACCAAAACGGCATTCACAGCGCGGTGCTTGACGGTGACAACGTCCGACATTCGCTCAACGCCGGTTCGTCGATGCTGCTCGAAGCGCATGGTGAAGATTTTGCGCAGCGCTTTGGCCTCGGCTTCTCCGCGATAGACCGGGAAGAGAACATACGCCGCATCGGCGCGGTGGCACAGCTTTTCTCGCAAGCCGGGATCGTCGCGCTGACGGCCTTCATCAGCCCCTATCGCGACGATCGTGACCGGGTGCGAAACAACCTGCTCGCCGGTGAATTCATCGAGGTTTTCGTCGACACGCCGATCGAGGTATGCGAGTCGAGAGACCCGAAGGGGCTATACAAAAAGGCCCGCGCCGGAGAGATCAAGGGTTTCACGGGCATCGATGACCCTTACGAGGCGCCTTCCGCTCCGGAGCTGATTCTTTCCGCCGCCGAAAAAACGCCCGACATGCTGGCCGACGAGGTGCTGGACTACCTGCGCCGGCAGCAAATCTGTCCGGCACCGGCTGCCAAAACATCCGCGGCATAACAGAGACGGCCGGCCCGCGTGGCGCATATTGTCGTCGACCCGGAATCCAGGTCTCTGCAACAGCGGTTTGCGCTAATCAAGACACCCCGCACCACCCGCAAACGCTACCCCGAGGGCTGTGTTGAGATCGTTGCATCGGAAGATGCGGCGCGCGCGGGCGCCGACCCGGCCTTGAACCTGCATGCCGCAATCGTCTACGGGCCGTCTCTCTCGTCAGAGAATCTGCGTATATACTATCTGGTCCGCTGGATATAACGTAACGGCCCGAGGGACGACACGTCGGCCAACCTCGGGTGAGGTCCCCCGTATGACTGAGTCGCCGGAACCGATCGAGAAGCGTTGCCCGCTGTGGCATGCGATGCCCGAATCCGAGGTGCTCGCCGAGCTCGACAGCACGACCGCCGGCCTGAGCGCCACCGCAGCCGTCCAGCGCCTGGCTGATTACGGCCCCAACCGCCTGCCCGAACTCAAACCACGCAGCGCGCTCATGCGCCTGTTGGTGCAGTTCCACAATGTCCTGATCTACGTCCTCCTGGCTGCGGCACTGGTCACTTTCCTGCTGCAGCACTGGATCGACACCGCGGTGATCGTCGGCGTGGTGGTGATCAACGCCGTGATCGGGTTCGTCCAGGAGGGCAAGGCCGAAGACGCACTGGCGGCGATCCGCCAAATGCTGTCGCCCAGGACCATGGTGATCCGCGATGGCCGGCGTATCACGATCGATGCGGGCGACATCGTGCCGGGCGATATCCTGCCGCTCCAGGCCGGTGACAAGATCGCGGCCGATATGCGGCTGCTGCAGGCAAAAGGCCTGCGTATCGAGGAGGCTGCTTTGACGGGCGAATCCGTCCCGGTCGAAAAAACACGGCAGGCCTGCGTCGACAATGCCGTATTGGCGGACCGCCGCTCGATGGCCTATTCAGGAACCCTGATCGCGGCTGGCCAGGGCCTCGGGGTGGTGATCGCGACCGGCGCAAATACCGAACTAGGCCAGATCAGTACCCTGGTCGCACGCGTCGAACAACTGACCACGCCGCTGCTACATCAGATGACGATATTCAGTCGCTGGCTGACCGCTGCAATCGTGGCGGTTGCCGGTCTGGCCTTCGTATTCGGCGTGCTGATACGCGACTACACTCCGGCCCACATGTTCCTGGCCGCGGTCGGCCTGGCCGTCGCGGCGATCCCCGAGGGCCTTCCCGCGATCATGACCATCACCCTGGCGATCGGCGTGCAGCGGATGGCGTCGAGCAACGCCATCATCCGCCGCCTGCCGGCGGTAGAGACCCTGGGAACCGTGTCGGTAATCTGCTCAGACAAGACCGGCACCCTGACACGCAACCAGATGACGGTGCGCACCCTGGCCCTGCCAGACGCCGACCTGGAGGTCAGCGGCACCGGTTACGATCCACACGGCGGCTTCACCGCGGCCGGACAGGACTACAACGTGACGGCACACGCCGGCGCCATGCAGGCGCTGCGGGCGATGTTGTTGTGCAACGACGCCAGCGTCTCTATGGAAGACGGCAACTGGAATGTGCAGGGCGACCCGATGGAGGCTGCACTGAGCATCGCTGCGATCAAAGCCGGCCTCGACCCAGTGCAGGAGGGACAACGATACCCACGCACCGACCTGATCCCGTTCGACAGCGCCCACAAGTTCATGGCCACTCTGCATCACAGCCACACCGGCGAGACGTTCATCTTCGTCAAAGGGGCACCGGAGCAGTTAATGCAGCGCTGTGCCAGCGAATGGTCCCCCGGTGGCCAGTCAACATTCGATGCCGGGCGCTGGGAAGCCCGTGTGGAGGATTTGGGTACCCAGGGTTACCGGGTGCTGGCGGTGGCAATGAAGACACCGCCCGACCACATGTCCGAGCTGAATTTTTCCGATATCGATGATGAGCTCGTATTTCTCGGCCTGTACGGCCTCATCGATCCGCCGCGTCCAGAGGCGGTCAAAGCGGTGGCAACCTGTCAGCGCGCCGGGATCACGGTCAAGATGATCACCGGCGATCATCGCGTGACCGCGCGGGCAATCGCCGCCCAGGTGGGTCTGCGCAACACAGATCGCGCCCTCGATGGTCAGGAAATCACGGCGATGGACGATGCCGAACTCGGTGCGATGGTCGAGCAGGTGGACGTTTACGCGCGCGTAACACCTGAGCACAAGCTGCGTCTGGTAACCCTGCTGCAGGCGCGCGGCCTGGTCGTATCGATGACGGGTGACGGGGTCAACGACGCACCTGCGCTGCGGCGTGCCGATGTCGGCGTGGCGATGGGCAAAAGCGGTACCGAGGTGGCCAAGGAGTCCGCCGAGATGGTGCTGACCGACGATAACTTCGCCACCATCGTCAATGCGGTCAAAGAGGGACGCACGGTCTACGACAACCTGCGCAAGGCCATCCTTTTCATCCTGCCGACCAACGGTGGTGAGGCGCTGGTGATGCTGGCCGCCATCGTGCTCGGGTTCGAACAGTTTCCGTTGACGCCGGTACAGATCCTCTGGGTGAACATGATCACCGCCGCGACCCTGGCCCTGGCCCTGGCGTTCGAGCCGCCCGAACGGGGGATCATGAAGCGCCCACCACGCGACCCGCGCGAGCCGGTGCTGACACGCCTGTTCCTGTGGCGCATCCTGTTCGTCTCCCTGATCCTGGTGGCCGGCACCTTCGGCCTGTTCATCTGGGATCTGGGACGCGGCGCCGGGATCGAACATGCACGAACCGTGGCCGTGAATACCCTGGTGATGTTCGAGATATTCTACCTGTTCAACTCGCGCTTCATCCTCGAACCCGTGTTGAACAGACACGGCCTGCTCGGCAACCGTTACATCCTGCTGGCGGTCACACTGTTGGTGGCATTCCAGATGGCATTCACATACCTGCCGACCATGCAGGCGCTGTTCGGCACCGCGTCGCTGGACCTGGCGACGTGGGGCAACATGATCCTGGTCGCCTCCAGCGTCCTTTGGCTGGTCGAACTCGAGAAGCTTGCGGTCAAGCGCAGCTTGCGGCGCACCCACTGAGCCCCCCCCTTGAAAGCCGGACAGGCATCCCCATTTGCGGTCTACGGGCGCCATCAGGGCCCGTGAAACCGGTGGTTCAAACGAACACCACATTATTTTGTTGCTTTATGTGAGGACAAAACCATGACCGCATTCGATCTTTCCCCGCTGTTCCGCACCGCGATCGGTTTCGACCGTCTGGCCAACGCTCTGGAGTCGGCCAACCGTGCCGACGCGGGCGGCTATCCCCCCTACAACATTGAACTCACCGGCGAGGACAAATACCGGATCACCATGGCCGTGGCCGGGTTCAGTGCCGACGAGATCGAGCTCGAGGCGCAGGACAACCTGCTCAAGGTCACGGGTCAGAAAGGGGCCGACGTGGCCGACCGGAAATTCCTTCATCACGGCATCGCCAAGCGCGATTTCGAGCGCACGTACCAACTGGCCGACTATGTGCGCGTCAATGGTGCAGACCTGAAAGACGGCCTGTTGCATATCGACCTGGTGCGCGAGGTACCCGAGGCGATGAAACCGCGCCGGATCGAGATCCGCAGCGAGCAGGACAGGCTGATCGAAAGCGAGGTGCACGCCGCCTGATATCGCTGATCCGGCTGGGCCCCAGGCAGCACCATTGCCCGGGGCTCAGACTCCATGAATTGCAGCCAGGGAGTCATCCCCCGCATGCTTCCGATGAAAAGACAGCTTCTTGCCCTGCTGATGTTTCTCGCCGCCCACGCGGCAGTCGCGGCCCTGCCCGCGCAGCTGGACGGTGCACCCTTGCCGAGCCTCGCACCGATGCTCGAAAAGGTCACACCGGCCGTGGTCAATATCTCCACCGTGAGCGCAATGCGCAGTGAGGATCACCCGCTATTGCGTGACCCCTTCTTCCGCTGGTTCTTCGAGCTGCCGCGTGATGCGCCGGAGAAACGTAGCCAGAGTCTGGGCTCGGGTGTCATCGTCGATGCAAATCGCGGCTACGTGCTCACCAATCATCACGTGATCGAGAACGCATCCGAGATCCACGTGACGCTCAACGACGGCCGCGAGCTGAAGGCGGAAATGCTCGGCAGTGACCCGGAGACCGACGTTGCACTGCTGCAGATAGAAGCCGTGGATCTCAATGCGATCCCCATGGGCAACTCGAACCAGCTGCGCGTCGGCGATTTTGTGGTTGCGATCGGCAACCCCTTTGGCCTCAGCCAGACGGTCACCTCGGGCATTGTCAGTGCACTCGGTCGCAGTGGCCTGGGCATCGAGGGTTACGAGAATTTCATCCAGACCGACGCATCCATCAACCCGGGTAACTCCGGCGGCCCCTTGGTCAACCTGCGCGGCGAGTTGGTCGGTATCAATACCGCTATCCTCGCACCCAGCGGGGGCAACGTCGGTATCGGCTTCGCGATCCCGGTCAATATGGTCGAGGCCATTCAGCGCCAAATCGTCGAATTCGGTGGCGTCCATCGCGGCACTTTTGGTGTCACCATGCAGACTCTGAGCCCGGACCTGGCACCGGCATTGAGACTGCCCCCCGACGCCAGGGGTGCCGTAGTCACTGGAATCAGACTCGGCTGCTGCGCGTGCCGGGCTGCGCGCCGGCGATCTGGTCGTGCGTCTGAATGACCATCCCGTCAACAGTTCCACTGACCTGAATACGCAGCTCGCGTTGATGCGTGTCGGCGACCGCGTTGCGGTTCACATCATCCGGGATGGCAAAAAGAAAAAGCTGACGGCCAAGATCGCCGATCCATTCGAGGACTTCGTGAAGGGCAGGACCATCAGCCGCAGGTTCCGCGGCGCAATGCTCGGCGAGGTTATCGACGAATCGAACCTTGGCCGCAACCAGGGGATCGCCGTTGGACCGGTCGAAGAAGACAGCAATGCCTGGAAGAGCGGCCTGCGCGAGGGTGACGTACTGTTCCAGGTCAACCGGTCACGGGTAAAGACCCTGGATGAGCTGCGTGAGGCTGCGGACGAGCGCATCAGCCGGATCAAGCTGCGTCGTGGCAAACGCCTGGTCACCCTGGTATCGCGCTGATAAGCCGATTCAGCTCATCCTGAACAGGGGACCAAGCGGTGGAACGGTCAGCGTTTCGTAACCAGAATAACGCTGGCAACACCCAGGGTGGTTATACCCGACAGCATCACAATCAATGGCAATATCATCACAGTCTCCCGACAGGGTTAACGATTCAACGCGCGATCAAAGGAATCGCCTCTATCCCATGCAACGTCCGGCCCCGGAAAAACTGAAATAAATCTGTAATAAAAAGGCATCCAATTCCCTTGCCATGCGAAAGACGGCCAAGGGAATCACGGTAAGAGGATGCTGGTCAGGATACAAAACGCACCATCGGTTGCGGGTTTGAAACTTTGTTTATTTCACTACCCATGTTTCTCATGAGCAGCCCCATACCAACAAATACCAGACCCATCACGACAAACGCGACGGTCGCGCCGCGCAGACACGCGACCCGGCGCAGAAGGCCCAACTCAATCACAGGTCCTTGCTGTTTCCATCTTCGACGCCCGTAATGGTCGTGATGTGCTTGCCCTTCTTTATCAGATAGTAGCTGCCGTCAGGCTGTTCAAATACGCTGAAACACAGCGGCTTGATCTTGCCTTTCCACAGGATGCACAAGCGCTCGCTGTCGTCCACGAACCAGACACCGTCCCTGCGGGCGTCATCCTCATGCATGACGCGTTTGATGACTCCGTCCGCGGAAAAGTAGTTGGAACAGAGGCTCTGGTCCTTCTCCTTGCGGCACTCGGTGGTCTTGTCACTGACCAGGTCGATGATCTCGTGCCGCCCCATCGGCACCGGATCGGCCGCCATACAGGCGGTCGAAAACAGCAGCATCACCATGCCCAGGTAAGCCGAAACTCGCATCTGCAAAATCCCCGTCTTTTATTTTCCTGCCACCAAGGTTAAGTCAATGGGTGGTGTATTGCGAAACGCTGGACGTGGCCGGCAGATAAAGGTCTATGCTGACGGCGGCCGTTTTCTGCAGCCACATCCGGCCCCACCGATTCAGAATCTTCCCGCCTCATAGTCCTCAAAGGCCTGTCGGATCTCTGACTTGGTGTTCATGACAAAGGGACCGCCACGCGCAACAGGCTGATTCAACGGCTTGCCGGCCAATAACAGGAATCGTGCACCATCGTTGCCTGCGCGCAGCACCACCTCGTCCCCATGCGACAGTACGGCCAGCTCGTCACGCCGAAATCCTACCGGGCCGCCCTGCACATCGCTGGCCTCAAGGGCGCCACTGACCACGTAGGCGAAGCTGTTGTGGGTCGCTGGCAGGATCTCGCGGAAAGCGGCTCCTGCAGGAAGCTCGACGTCCAGATACAAAGGCTCGGTCAACGGCTGCTCCACCGGTCCGCGCGTACCCCGTGTCGTGCGCCCGCTGATCACCCGCACCAGAACATCACCCTCTCGCCGTTCCCGCGGGATCTGCGCGGCAGCGTGCTCCTGATAGGCAGGGGGCGTCATCTTGTGTTCGGCCGGCAGATTCACCCAGAGCTGGAAGCCTTCCAGCAGCCCCTCTTCCTGCTCCGGCATCTCCGAATGAACGATTCCCCGGCCAGCAGTCATCCACTGGATGCCTCCGCTCTCGATCACGCCTTCATGTCCGGCGTTGTCGCGATGACGCATCCGACCAGCCAACAAATAAGTGACGGTCTCAAAGCCGCGGTGCGGATGGGGCGGAAAACCGGCGATATAGTCTCCCGGTTGATCCGACCGAAACGCGTCCAGCAACAGGAAGGGGTCGAGCATAGGCAGGGCCGGCTGACCGATCATCCGGGTCAGCTCGACACCGGCGCCGTCGCTGGTGGGCAGGCCGCGGATTACACGCGATACGCCGCGCGTGGTCTGCTTTGCGACTTTGGCTTCATTGTTCATCGTTATCTCCTCAGGCAACCTGAGTGGCAGGCTCAGGCAACCATTTTTGCAACGCCGCCAGTGCCTGCCGATTTGCCGACGTGGCATCCTTGGCAACACCTTCGGCGCCTATCAGACGCACGTCTTCGATCCCCATGAAACGCAATACCTGTCGCACATAGCCGCTTGCAAAATCGACGGGGCTGCCAAAAGGGACGCCACCCGACGCCATCACCAGATAGACCGGCCGATCTGCCAGCAGCCCTTCCGGGCCGCTTTCCTTATAACGAAAGGTGAGGCCGGCGCGACACACCTGATCGATCCATGCCTTGAGTACCGACGGCACAGAAAAATTGTAGACCGGCGCCGTCAGCACCACCGCATCGGCCTTTTCGAGTGAGGCCACCGACTGGTCGGAAGCCGCCAGACGCTCGCGCTGCGCCGCCGAGCGCTGCTCCTTCGGCGTAAAGTTGGCGCCGACCCAGTCACCGTCGATATGCGCTATGCCGGCGGCGAGGTCCAGGCTGACCACATTCACGCCCGGGTGACGCACGACGAGTCGGCGAACCACCTCGTCGCCAAGCGCGCGTGACACCGAACCTTCCTTGCGCGCACTGCTGTCAATACGTAAGACACTCTTGATCAATTTCTCGCTCATACGGATTTTTCTCCTGCCCGGGTGCGTCTTTTACGCACCTTGCCATGAAGGCGGCCCAACCGGGTACCTGATGCTGGAAGCATGGTTGTTATCTAAAACAATATAAATAGGTCTATGATGAAAACATCGTTCCTTTTTCGGCAACAAAATGGATAAGTTCGCGAACCTCGAGGCACTGGTAACGGTGGTTGAGAGCGGCAGTTTCACCAATGCCGCTCAGCGGCTCGATATCGCGAAATCGGTCATCAGCCGCCGGGTTAGTGCACTCGAGGAAGCGTTGGGTGTGCAACTGCTGCAGCGCACCACCCGCACACAGTCTCTGACCGGCCCCGGGCGAACTTTCTACCAACGTGCCGTGCGCATCCTGGCCGACCTGGAAGAGGCCGAGCAGTCGATCGTCGATGCCTCAGCGGCGCTACGCGGCAGCTTCAAACTCGCCGCCCCGCTTTCGTTCGGTTTGCATCACCTGAACGACGCGTTGAACGAATTCATGCATGAACATCCCGGGATCGAGCTTGACCTTGACCTGAATGACCGCGAGGTGAACCTGGTTGAGGAAGGTTTCGACATGGCGGTGCGGATCGGTGCACTGCGCGACTCGACACTGCTCGCTCGCCGCCTTGGAACCGCCCGATTCGCCACCTGCGCCAGCCCTGATTATCTGGCTCGACACGGGATACCACGGCATCCGCACGAGCTCGAGAAACACATCGGACTGCACTACAGCAACGCCACGCCCAAACAGGCGTGGGAGTTTTCCGACGGCAAAGGCGGCCTGTTGGTTGCGATCCCGGGTATCCGCATGCGCGCAAACGACGGTGATGCACTCGCCGCCGCTGCGGCAGCGGGACTCGGCGTCATAAACAGCCCGACCTTCGTCGTCGCTGAGCTGCTCGCCAGCGGCGATCTGGTAGCTATTCTGGATGATTACCGGCGGCCAAGCGTCGGCATCCATGCAGTTTACCCACCCGGCCGGCTGATGCCACGGCGTGTACAGGTGTTCACCGATTTCCTCGCCGGGTGCATCGGCGACATACCCGACTGGGACAGGCAACAGGGAATCAGCGGCTAAGCAGGCGCGTCCCACGCACACTGAAACGGTGACGGTTCCATCTCGGCCCGTAGCCGGTTGTTCTCCTCGCCCCCATCGCTTATGTCGGGATCGATCTCAAAACGGATGACACCGTCTCCGGTTTTGGCAAAGACACGCTAGAAGGGGCTGTGGAAGATGAATCGTCCCGTATCTCAAAACAAGCGGTTCGGCGGGGACCATCGATTCCGCCTTGCACGTTATCGTGACGACAGAAAAGACTCTGGGGCGACAGAAGGCACATCCGTCAGTTCCGCCAGAAAGCAGTCCACCGGCATGACCACGTTTAACAGGGCCGCGTTGCCGTTCACCCGGCGCGCGGCAGGATCACACGGAAGGTGCTGCCCTCTCCCGGCTTGCTGGTCGCACTGATGTGCCCGCCCAGGCGCTCCACGATCTTGCGGCAGAAAGAAAGCCCGAGACCGGCGCCAGGATAGACATCGCGCGGATGCAGACGATGGAATGCCTCGAAAACGGCCTCAAGCTGATCCTTCTCGATACCCATCCCGTTATCCCGCACCAACACAGTGATCTGGTCACCGCCGGCGTCCGGCTCAGAGGCTGGGTTGTCATCGAGCGACACGCTGATCTCGGGAGTCCGTGCCGGGTCGCGGAATTTCAATGCATTCTCGATCAGGTTCCAGAATACCTGCCGCAGCTGTTTACGGTTGCCCGAAACCTGCCCCAACGGACCTATCGACAAGCTGGCACCGGTATCGGCAATCGCCGAGGCCAGGTCTTTCTGCACGTCTTCCAGCACGCTGTCCAGATCAACCCGCCGGTCAGCCGGCTCACGTTCCGCGCGCGTATAATCGACCAGCCCCTTGACCACCTCACTCATGTTTCGCGCATCCTCGGCAAGCTCCCTGAGCTGAGCCTTTTTGCTGCCGGTGAGAGACGAAGCAAATTCGGATTCCAGCGACTCGCCAAAGGATTTAATGCGCTGCAGGGGCAATTGCAGATCCTTGGAGGCAATCTGGCTGATCTCGTCCAATTCCTGGTTGGAGCGTTCGATGGCGAGCGACTGCTCGCGGATCATGCGCTGCGCATCCTGGTAGTCACTCATGTCGTGCAGTATGCCGACGAAGATCCGTTCTTCGCCCTCAACGGATTCACCCAAGGTGAGCAGTACCGGAAACAGGCTGCCGTCCTTTCGCCGCGCCATCACCTCGCGCCCAAAACCAAGAATCTTGCTTTCGCCAGTCTCCAGATAATTACGTAGATACCCATCGTGCGCCGAGCTATCCGGTTCCGGCATCAATATCCGCACGTTGGCGCCGATCAGTTCCTTCGGCTCGTAGCCGAACAGGCGCGTGATGGCATTGTTGACATGGTGGATCTCGCCTTGCGCATTGATGGTGACCATTCCGTCAACCATGGATTGCAGGATGGCGCGTTGGCGGCTGACGCTCGACTGGAGGCTGCGCATGAACAGCGAACTGTTGCGTTGCTCGAAGCGGCGGATAACCAGCGAGAGGGCTGCACTGATAAGCAATAGTGCCAATACCAGTGCCGCGACGTTGATATATACCCTGCTGACCGCCGCCGCCAACGCCTCGCCGTCCGGCAGTACCAGCAGGCGCCAGCGTGTGCCCGGCAGATCAACACTGAAATGTCCGGGCACCAGGGTTTCGACGTCGAGCCGGAAGTTGTCGTCCAGGACATCTCGAGCGCCAGCCGCAGCAACCTCGATCAAGCTTGGGTCATCACGGCTGACAAGCACAATCCGGGTACCCGAGGCGCGCTCAGCGGCATCGACGATCTCGGCAATGCGCCCCGGTGACATACTGACGAAGAACAGTCCCGATTCGCCACCATCGAGTTTCCATGGACTGATCAGGTCAAAGTGATAGGCACCCGGGACAGGATGAATCGGTGGAATCTCGATATCGTCAGCCAGCTGCCGCACCGACTGTACATAGTCACGCATCGAGGCCTGGCAGACTGGCCCCACCAGACCGTCGAAGTCCTCAAACAGCGGTTTACCGTCCGCGCCGGTGACGCTGAAGGCCAGCGCACCTCGGAACATACGCTTCAGGCTGACCTGCACGGCGTCGATGGCCGACCAGTTGTCGGGGTAAGCGAGTATCTTGCGGACCTCGTCCTCGTTCTCGGCCACGAAGGCGCGAACACGTTCCTGCTCGCGTCCTAAAAAGGCGGTTATCTCATGGGCAGTTGCCTGCCCCTGAGCACGTGCGTTCGACGCGACCGAGGCCTTCAGGGTACTTGCGACCTCGTAGCCGTAATAGACGATCGCAGCACAGGCGAAAACGACCAGCAGCAAAGGCACCCAAAGATTGGAGCTGACAAAGGGCCTGCCCGCTTTCTGCAGGGCACCGCTCGCTGTACTCATACCCGCCCCCTGGAGGGGTGGTGTCTACCAACCGTCACCCCAATCCGCCGGGGCCCGAAGCGTCCGTTCCTGTTGCTGCCGCAGTTGACAACCAATCCCATTTTCAGCACATCCGCCCCTCCGAGGCAGCACCGTGGCCTTGTCCGCGACCGACGGCCAACGCCAGGAAGGGTGCTGTCAAACTCACCATCCGGAGGACACCATCGACATTCGCATCGGGCAACGACGCTCAGAAATAAGACAAAAAACCGGGGTTTTGCAACGGGACACCCTGACGCCTGTTTCTTACTTGTCAGCGCTCTGAGGTGCCCTCCCCGGGAGCATGAGTCTAACCGAGTGCCCGCCGCAAACACAAAAAAACGGGCTCGAAAGCCCGTTTATCTTATACCGGTGAGGAGCGCCTATTCTGCGTGGTAGCTCACGACCCGCTCTACCTCTTCCCGCGAGCCGAGAATGACTGGCACGCGCTGGTGCAGGTCGCGTGGATTAAGCTCCATAATGCGCTCCCGCCCGGTCGACGAGGCCCCACCGGCCTGCTCGACGATAAAACTCATCGGATTGGCCTCGTACATCAGGCGTAGTTTCCCCTCGGCCCCGCGCGTCTTCATCTTCTCGTCCATCGGGTACATGAAAATGCCGCCACGGGTGAGGATGCGATGCACCTCGGCGACCATGGAAGCGATCCAGCGCATGTTGAAGTCCTCGCCACGCGCACCGTCCTTGCCGGTTAGGCACTCGTCCACGTAACGCTTCACCGGGGCCTCCCAGAAACGCATGTTGGACGCGTTGATGGCGAATTCACGAGTCTGTGCCGGGATGGTCATGTTCGGATGGGTAAGAATGAACTCGCCGATATCCTGGTCGAGGGTGAAACCGTTTACGCCGTTACCCGTGGTCAGCACCATCATGGTGGAAGGGCCATACAGGGCATAACCGGCGGCTACCTGTTGCGTGCCGGGCTGCAGGAAGGCATCGAGATTCGGGCAGACACGCTCGCCGGGGCAGCGCAGGATGGAGAAGATCGTCCCCACCGAGACATTGACGTCGGTATTGGAGGATCCGTCCAGCGGATCGAAGGTCAGCAGATACTTACCGCGCGGGTATTGGCTGGGAATCTCGTAGATCTCGTCCATCTCTTCCGACGCCATGGCCGACAGATGACCCGCCCACTCGTTCGACTTCAGGAACACCTCGTTGGTGATGATATCGAGCTTCTTCTGCGTCTCCCCCTGTACGTTCTCGCTGCCGGCGGAACCCAGCACCCCCACCAGATCGCCCTTGTTGACGAGGTTCGAAATAACTTTGCATGCCGTCACAATGTCATTGAGAAGCGACGTGAAATCACCCGTCGCTCCCTCAATCTTGCGTTGTTCTTCAATTATGAACTGGGTAACGGTAGTGCCGTTGTGCATGCTGTATGCCCTCTGTGCTGCCAAATCAGATGGGCCAGAACGACCCGCAGATAATATTTTGCGGAGAGTATATTAGATTATTCTTTTTTTCTAAAGCGTCTGCCACCCATCAGACAGTCTGAATCCATGCCCTGTGCATCGCATCCGTGCGCCCGGTAGCATTAATGCCATCGAGCCCAAGCCATGACACCGGCGAACTTGCGACGCAAGCACACCCAGGGGAATCTGAAAATGCCGGTCTACCGAGAAAACAGCTTCCGCGTCGATGGTTTCGCCATGCGCTACAGCAACTTCGTACCCCACCTGCTCAATTTCTGCCTGCCGTTGGATAAGAAACCCAACCGCATCATGCCGTCGCGCGCATTCTGTTCGGACGAGAACCAGGGATATCCGATCATCCTGATCGCCAAAAACTTTGGCACATTCCCGTTCAACCATGGCCGTGTCGGCGGTATCGTTGCCACCGTTCGACACGGACCGCATGCGCAACATGGCAGGGACTCTGTGATCGTCCAGGCGAGCCATGTCGGTTACGAACCCGATACGGGGCAATTTGGGGTCTATCGCCGCTTGCAGACCGAGAACCACGCCCACTCCGACGACTGCGGCGCCATCTGCAACGTATTGAATCGGTATCGGACCGAATACGCCTTCGCCTGTCAGCACATCAAACTGGATCGTGGAGACAGTGGCCCGCTGGTTGTTGTCGACAACCAGTTGCTGCACGACGATCGCAAAGA
>Ga0316201_10002005_pt1 | contig 14240 bp, 16 predicted proteins | sample CS6wburrow_MG_FD_204516 | JGI IMG/M metagenome (GOLD analysis project Ga0316201, IMG submission 204516) | Coastal sediment microbial communities from Delaware Bay, Delaware, United States - CS-6 worm burrow | ecosystem: Environmental > Aquatic > Marine > Coastal > Sediment | place: USA... | reverse complement strand
TTTCGTCGTGCTCGTGCCGCTCCTCACCGGAATCCTCGCTTTCACCCATTTCGGCGCACGCTATGAGACGCTTCTTGCGGTGCATCTCCTTAGTGTCGAAGTGATGCTCATCTGGTTCCCGTTCGGCAAGCTCATGCACATGATAATGACTATGCCGGCTCGTGTTCAGGCAGGAACGGCGTTCGGGCGCAGGGGGGTAAAGGCATGAACACAGAAGCTATGTCTTTGCAGGACTTCCGCAGCAAGCTGAAAGAAATGCGCGTCGACATGCCAGGCCGGGAACTTACCGATGAAGATCGCGTGCGGCGCGCCAAGAAAGCGTTTGCACAGAAACTCAACGGGCACAGGGCCGTCGACATGGATACGTGCCTGCAATGCGGCATGTGTGCCGAGGCCTGTCACTTCTACGAAGCCACCCAGGATGAACGCTACGCGCCGGTATACAAGTTCCGGCCACTGCGGCGCTTTTATCGTCGCGAGATGAGCCCGATGCGCTGGTTCTATCGCGCATTCACACGCGATATCACGGTTGCCGATCTCAGGGAGTGGCAGCACCTCGTGTATGACGCATGCACAGGTTGTGGGCGCTGCGACATGATATGCCCGATGGGTATAAAGATTTCGGCTGCAATCCGGGTTATGCGTCATGGCCTGGCTGGTGCCGGCCTGGTGCCCTCGGAAATGCGTATCATCAGGGACGAACAGCGCGACAAGAACACCTTGTTTGGTGTCGGAGCCGAGCAACTCAAGGCGCTTGTTCAGAAACTCGGCGCACAAGGCATCAACGTCCCGCTCGACCGCGATCAGGCAGATGTGATGGTGCTAACGACAGCCATCGAAGTCTTGCTGTTCCCCGACGCCTTCGCGGCGACCGCCAAAATCCTGAACAAGGCCGGTGCCGACTGGACAATTCGCAGTGATGCCTTCGAAGCAGCCAATGTCGGGGTCATCACCGGTGACGATCCGACAATGGTCCTCGCCATCAAGCGCATCGTCGAAAAAGCCAATGCAATTGGTGCGAAAACAGTGCTGATGCCCGAATCGGGACACGCCTACCAGACATTGCGCTGGGACGGCGCCAATGAAATGGGTGTGCCGCTGTCCTTCGACGTCGTCTCGATCGCGGAATTTGTCGCGGCAGAGATCAAGGCTGATCGCCTGAACCTCAAGACTCAGTCGAACGGTGCCTCGGTCACGTATCACGATCCGTGTCGCCTCTCGAGAAAGGGTGGCGTCACACAGCAACCGCGGGACGTTCTGGCCGCCATGGGGCTCGAGGTACGCGAAACCGCGTCCAACCGGCGAGAGAACTACTGCTGCGGCGGTGGCTGCGGAGAATTCGTATTGAAGAGCGCTGCAGACCTGCGGCAAAAAGCATTTGAGATCAAGAAACATGAAATTGATGAGGCCGGCGCAGATGCGGTCGTCACCGGGTGCTCCAATTGCAGGGTCAATCTGATGATTGGTGCAGATAACTCCGGTTGGCAAACTCCGGTTACAAGTCTAGTTGAGACGGTTGCAGCCAATTTGGCTGATTAGAACAGGTAGGAAACGTCATGAATGATCGTATTGTTGTAGACCCTATCACCAGGATCGAGGGTCACCTGCGAATCGAAGCGCAGATGGACGGCGACCGCATTGCCGAAGCTTACTCATCCGGCACAATGGTCCGCGGTATTGAAATCATATTGCGCGGTCGCGATCCGCGTGATGCGTGGGCATTTGCTCAGCGCATTTGCGGTGTGTGCACGCTGGTGCATGGCATTGCTTCCGTGCGTGCCGTTGAGGATGCTCTCGACTACGAGATCCCGAAAAACGCCCAGTTGATTCGCAACCTCATGATTGGTGCTCAATATGTGCACGATCATGTGATGCACTTCTATCATCTGCATGCGCTGGACTGGGTTGATGTTGTGTCCGCCCTGTCGGCGGATCCGAAAGCCACATCGGAACTGGCACAAAGCATCAGCAACTACTCGAAGAGTTCGCCCGGCTACTTCGCCGACATGCAGAAGAAGGTCAAGGACTTCGTCGAAGCCGGCCAGCTTGGCATCTTCGCGAAAGCCTACTGGGGCCACCCGGCCTACAAGCTGCCGCCCGAAGCCAACCTGATGGCTGTCGCCCACTATCTGGAAGCATTGAGCTGGCAGCGCGACGTTGCGAGACTGCACACGATCTTCGGCGGCAAGAACCCGCATCCGCATTTCCTGGTTGGCGGCGTACCCTGCCCGATCGATCTCGATTCGGACTCAGCTATTAACTCGGCGCGTCTCTCGACGGTGCAAGGCATCATCACGCAGATGCGCGAATTCGTTGACCAGGTTTACGTACCCGACACGCTGGCCATCGCCAGCTTCTACAAGGACTGGGGTGCACAGGGTGAAGGTGTTGGTAACTTCTTGTGCTACGGCGACCTTCCCGAGAACGGCATTGCCGATCCGTCGTCCTACCTGTTCCCACGTGGTGCCATCCTCAATCGTGACCTGTCGACGATCCACGAAGTCGACCTGCACGCCATGGATGAGATCAAGGAATACGTTGCGCACTCCTGGTACGACTACTCAAGTGGCAAGGAATCCGGCCTGCACCCCTATGAAGGTGAGACAGAATTTAACTACGACGGCCCAACGCCTCCGTATGAGCAACTCGACGTCGAGAAGAGCTACTCCTGGTTAAAATCGCCGCGCTGGAAAGGCAACGTCATGGAAGTCGGGCCGCTGGCGCGCGTTCTCATGATGTATGCCAATGGGCACGAGCAGACTCAGGAACTCGTCAACTACACCCTGCAGACGCTGGACGTTCCTGTAGAGGCGCTATTCTCAACGCTTGGCCGTACGGCAGCGCGCACGCTTGAAACCAAGATCGTCGCTGACAACCTGCAAACCTGGTACGACAACCTGGTCGGCAACATCAAGTCTGGCGATACGCGCACGTTCAACGAGGTTCTGTGGGAACCCTCCTCCTGGCCGAAGAAAGCCCAGGGTGCGGGTTTCATGGAGGCTCCGCGCGGTGGTCTTGCACACTGGATCGTCATCGAAGACGAGAAGATTGCAAACTACCAGGCCGTTGTTCCCAGCACCTGGAACGCCGGACCACGCGACGCCGAAGGCCAGGCCGGGCCGTACGAGGCCGCCCTTAAAGGGCACCAGATGGTCGACCCGAAACAACCGGTCGAAATTCTGCGCACGATCCACAGCTTCGACCCCTGCATCGCCTGCGCCGTGCATGTCACAGACCCGGATGGCGAAGAACTCGTCAACGTGAAGATTCGCTAGGAGGATAGAAATGAAGAAACTGATTGCAGGCCTGGTCCTCCTCACAGGATTCACGAGCCCGGCATTCGCGCACACTCTGTCGCTGCATGAAGGCGTGGCAGCATTTTATCACCAGCTGCTGGGTGCGCATCACCTGCCGCTGACAGTGCTGTTGCTCGTCGTCGGCGTCGCGCTGTATTGGGGCTGGAAGAAGCGGGCTTAGCAGGAGCCCTGACCTGCAGGAGCCCGCCCCAGCGGGCGGCCCGTTGCGAAGAACCCCTCCCCGGTGGGGTTCTTGTTAGCCGTGGGTGATCGGCTTGTCGGTGAAAAGAAAGTCCTTCAGTTCCTTTTCGAACGTTGCGTCTTTTCGCCGAATCCACTCCAGAACCATCGCCGCGTGTTCCTTTTCTTCATCGCGATTGTGCGCGAGGATCGATTTAAGATCATCGTCTTTGCACGCATCAACTCTCTGGTTATACCAATCCACCGCCTCGAGTTCCTCCATCAGGGAAGTGATCGCACGGTGCATGTCCCTGGTGTCGTCTGAGAGTTCTTCGATTGGTTCGTGATAGCCTTCATTTGCCATTTTTCTCTCCTAGGCTTGAGTATCGAAATTCGCTGTGTCGCCAAACCTGTCGGCGATGGCGCGACAGGCATCGAGGTTCATTGGCCGATCTCCTCTCGTATCAGCGCCTGGATTTCTTCAAGCTCGGCCTGAAAATCTCCCATTTCGTGGACGGATGCCTCGTACCAAATGGTTCTGGCTCGCAGCAGGAATCGGAGTGTGCTGGAGTTCGGTATTGATATTGATCCGGATTCGGATATCGCACGCATCGACGCCCCCTGCCTTGCATGCAGTCCTGAGGCGAACATCTTCTGAATCGACTCGATGTTGCCAATTTTCTCGTCGATGACCGGGTAAATGTCAAAAACACTAATATCGCGTGCGACAAGCTGCTCTTCTCTCACGTCCGTGACCTTGCCGCGCACGCTCGCCAGCCGCTGCCTGAGCTGAGGACTATCAATCCCGGCGAGACGTCCTGCCGCGATCCACGCATCCGTGCCGCCGAGCGATGGATCGAAGGTCGGGTTGCTGAAGAAACCCCAGAAGACGGTGTTGTCCGGCACTTCAATGATCGCGGAATCCGGCTCGGCCTCCAGTGCGGCAATGATGGTGTTATTGGCAGCAATAACCTCTTTCATGATATCTATTGTGAGCTGAACCAGTCGAATGTTCTCGGCCAGCTCATATTCGACAATCGCGAGATCCTCGGCAATCTCCTGCTCGAGCTGCCTTTCCGCCCACCACGCGTCGAGGGCAAAGGCGATCAGGATGCTGGCCACGACCACAACACCTTCTGCGGCGAGCCTGGTTATGCTACGTCGGCTTAGTGGTCCTTCGGGCAATGCTTCTCCAGTGACGCTGGCCTGCCGTCCAGTTGTTTGTCGGGGCAGCCAGCTTACTATGCCGACCGGCAGGTATCGAGATCAATGCCGGCGCCATTTTGCACCTTGGGATTCACCGATGCCCCGTCAGTAGTTTCCACGTATTACAATGGCTCCCGACATTGGTATAAGGGGGCCTGTAATGAACTCAGATAACACAAGAATAGCCGATCCACTACCGCAGTCGTTCGCCGGAGATTCCGTCGGACAGACTGCCAAGCGCTGGTTTAACGCGACTCGTCCAAAATTTTTTCCTGCGTCAGTCTTGCCGGTTGTTGCTGGCACAGCCTGGGGCTTTGGCACCGCAGGCGGATTCGACGTTGCGGTATTCGCGCTGGCGCTGTTCGCGACCGTCTGTGTTCACGCTGCCAGCAACGTGCTCAACGACGTCGGCGACGACTCCGGCGGCACCGACCGGCAGAATGAGGACCGCATTTATCCGTACACGGGTGGCTCGCGATTCATCCAGACCGGCATCATGTCGGCCAGCGAAATGGCGCGGCTCGGTATCAGCCTGCTCGCCCTCGCCGCCATTGCAGGCCTTGCCTTGATCTATCTCAAAGGCGCGATGGTCCTGTACTTCGGCCTGGCTGGTGTCGCACTTTGTGTCCTCTATTCACTCGGCCCGGTGCGCCTTGCTTCGATCGGCATTGGCGAGACTGCCGTGGCCATTGGCTTTGGCGTGATACCCGTCGCCGGCGCAGCCTGGTTGCAGGGTGCCGCACTCGACAGCCAGGTGGTGTTTTTTGCGCTGCCCATCAGCATCTGGGTCGCCGCAATACTCATGATCAATGAAGTGCCCGACATCGCCGCCGACGGCGCAACCGGGAAGCGTACTTTGCCGGTACGCCTCGGGCTTGGCGGAACCGCAATTCTCTACCTTGCTATGAACGTTGCTGCTGTAGCTGCAATCGCGTGGCTGACATTCAAGGGCGCGCTGCCGTTGCTGGCACCGGCGGTGCCGCTGGCGTTACTGGTCATTGCTTTCAAGGCAAGCAAGGGCGTTCGCAGAGGCGTGGAGGACCGCGCCGGCATGACCAAGGCGATCGAGGGCACGCTCGCCATTCACACAATCGGCTCGCTATGGCTGGCCGCTTGCGTCTTGTACCTGCACTGGTGGGGCTAGGTCCGAAATTATGCAGATAAAGATCGACAAAGGGTTAAATGTGCCTATCTCCGGCAGGCCGGAGCTTACGATATCCGATGCGAACGCGGCGAAGACCGTCGGCCTCGTCGGTTGGGACACACCGGGTCTGAAACCGAAGATGGCTGTTGCTGTTGGCGACCGCGTCAAACTCGGCCAGACACTGTACATCGACAAGCGCAACCCCAAGGTTTGCTACACGGCACCGGGCAGTGGCGTGGTATCTGCGATCAATCGCGGTGAACGCCGTGTCCTGAACTCGGTTGTCATTGAGCTCGATGGAGATGATGCCGAATCCTGGTCTACCGAGGACAAGGACATACGCGCGACGCTTTGCGAGTCCGGGCTCTGGACGACGCTACGCACGCGGCCTTTCGGCAGGATTCCGCAACCGGATGCGACGCCCAACTCGATCTTTATTACAGCGATCAACACGAACCCGCTCGCAGGTGATCCGGCACTTGTTATCGGAGAAGATCCGGACGCGTTTCTTGCCGGCATCCGGGTTATCTCGCAACTCACCGAGGGCAAGGTTTTCGTCTGCACGCGGCCCGGCACAGATATTCCCTGCCCCGATAGTGAGCAGGTTGTACACGCCGAGTTTTCCGGCCCGCACCCTGCCGGTCTCGTCGGCACGCACATTCATTTTCTCGACCCGGTCAGCATCAAGAAGACGGTTTGGCACATCGGCTACCAGAACACGATGGCCATTGGCCGCCTGTTTACGACCGGCCGCTTGCCAACAGAACGACTGATTGCTCTCGGCGGCCCAATGGTTAAAAACCCCCGCCTGCTGCGCACGCGGCGCGGCGCCAGCACCGCCGACATTCTCGATGGTGAGATTGAGCGCGGCAATGCACGTGTGATTTCAGGGTCTGTTCTTTCCGGGCATCGTGCCTCAGGCATGCTCGGCTGGCTGGGTGCCTATCACAACCAGATCAGTGTCATCGCCGAAGGCAGTCCGCGGGAATTTCTTTCCTGGTTGCGCCCCGGGCACAACAAGTACTCGGCACTGCGTGCCTACGCCTCAACGTGGCTGCATAAGGGCGAGTACGATCTGACAAGTTCACAGAACGGCAGCCCGCGTGCGATGGTATCGACGGGCAGCTTCGAGCGTGTCATGCCGCTCGATATTCTGCCAACTGTATTGCTCAAAGCTCTGCTGGTTCGTGACACCGACAGCGCGCAGCAACTCGGCGCGCTCGAACTCGATGAAGAGGACCTTGCTTTGTGTTCTTTCGTCTGCAACGGCAAGTACAACTACGGGCCTCACCTGCGCAAGGCCCTCGATGAAATCGAGGCGAATGGCTAATGAAACGACTTCGCAAATTACTCGATAATGTCGAACCGCTGTTTGTTAAGGGCGGCCGTTTTCAGCGTTTTCATGCCATCTACGAGATGGTCGACACGCTGTTCTACTCTCCGCCCGATGTAACGCGCGGCTCGCCGCACATTCGCGACGCAATCGACCTCAAGCGCGTCATGATCATGGTTGTGTTCGCGGCAACGCCAGCGGCGTTGGTCGGCATGTGGAACACCGGCTACCAGGCCAATACCGCGATGCTCGCAATGGGCCTGGAAACCCTGCCTGGCTGGCGCGAGACGATCCTGTTATTGCTCGGTGGCGGTCATGACGCGGGCAGTATCTACGACAACTTCCTGATCGGCGCGTTGTATTTCGTCCCGATCTACGCCGTAACAATGGCCGCGGGCGGATTCTGGGAAGTGCTCTTTTCCGGTGTTCGCAACCACGAAGTTAACGAGGGTTTTTTCGTCACTTCTTTCCTCTACGCTCTGATCCTGCCCGCCACGATTCCACTTTGGCAGGTCGCAATCGGCATCAGCTTTGGTGTCGTTGTCGGCAAGGAAGTCTTCGGCGGCACGGGCAAGAATGTACTCAACCCGGCGCTTGTTGGGCGTGCCTTTCTGTATTTCGCCTACCCCGCGCAGATATCGGGCGACGCGGTCTGGACCGCAGTCGACGGCTTTAGCGGTGCAACCGCACTGGGTATCAGTGCGCTCGACGGTATCGCTGGTGTAATGGCTACCGGGCTGACCTGGACACAAGCGTTCCTCGGCCAGATGCAGGGTTCGCTGGGCGAAACATCGACGGCTGCATGCCTGTTTGGTGGCGCGTTGCTGATCTACACCGGCATCGCGTCGTGGCGCATCATGCTCGGGTGTTTCGCTGGCCTCATAATCCCGGTGGTGCTGATCGGCATGATCGATAGCAGCAATCCGATGATCTCGATGCCCTGGCACTGGCACATCGTGCTGGGTGGATTCGCGTTCGGTGCCGTTTTCATGGCGACCGATCCTGTTTCGGCGTGCCAGACAAACACAGGTCGGTGGATCTACGGCCTGCTGATCGGCTTCATGACGTTCGTTATTCGCGTCGTCAACCCGGCGTTCCCCGAAGGCATCATGCTCGCGATTTTGTTTGCCAACGTCTTCGCGCCGATGATCGACTACTTCGTCGTCAACGCCAACGTCAAACGGAGGGTTAGCCGCAGTGTCTGACGCAAAAGGAAAAATTGATCGCGACAGCATCGGCAACGTCCTGTTCGTTGCGATCGGCGTGAGTCTCGTTTGCTCTGTCCTTGTTGCAAGCGCCGCGGTCATACTGAAACCACGGCAACTGCTCAACGAAGAAGAGTTTCGGCAACGCATCATTCTCGATGTCGCTGGCATGTACGAGCCCGGCGCGAACATTGCTGAGCTGTATTCATCCATCGAGGAGACATCGACGGAACTGGCTTCCGGAGAGTCCGCACCGGTTTACCTCGTGATGGACGGCGATCGTATCGAGCAGGTCATCCTGCCGGTCGAGGGTGCCGGCCTCTGGGCGACGATGTACGGATTCCTTGCTGTCGAAGGCGATGGCAATACGGTGCGCGGCCTGCAGTTCTACGAACACGGCGAAACCCCAGGGCTCGGTGATGGAGTCGACAAACCTGTCTGGCAAGCTCTGTGGCAGGGCAAGAAGCTCTATGACGCGGACGGGAACATCCAGATCGAGGTCATAAAGGGCCGGGCGCCGCGCGATAGTGAATATCAGATTGACGGGCTTGCCGGTGCGACACTGACCGGCCGTGGTGTCAGCGTATTTGTTCGGCATTGGATTAGCGACGCAGGGTACGGTCCGTACCTGAAATCGCTCGGTGATAAGGAGTCACAGTAGCAATGGGTGACGCACGTAAAGTACTGATCGACCCCCTTGTCGATAACAACCCGGTTACATTGCAGGTACTCGGCATCTGTTCGGCACTCGCCGTAACCACATCGCTGTTCCCTGCACTGTTGATGTGTGTGGCACTGACAAGCGTTACCGCATTGTCGACGGCCACCATCAGCAGTATTCGCAACCGCATCCCCAATAACATTCGCATCATTGTGCATATGACGATCATTGCATCATTTGTGATTGTTGTGGACCAACTGCTGCGCGCGTATGCGTTTGAGACCAGCAAACAATTGTCGGTCTTTGTCGGCCTGATTATCACCAACTGCATCGTGCTCGGCCGTGCCGAGGCGTTTGCGATGAAGAATAGCGTCGGCCTCAGTTTTCTTGATGGCCTGGGTAACGGCCTGGGTTATAGCGCGATATTGATCACTGTCGCCACGATCCGGGAGCTGACTGGTGCTGGCACGTTGCTCGGCTACCCTATTCTCCCACTCGTTGCTGATGGCGGCTGGTACCAGGCTAATGGCCTGATGCTGTTACCACCAAGCGCGTTCTTCATTATTGGTCTGTTGATCTGGGCAGTGCGCAGCTGGAGGACGGCGCAGGCCGAACATCCGGACTACCAGATTCATGAAGTCCACCGCACGGAGGTGCTGTGATGGGCGACTATATGAATCTTTTCATCCAGGCGGCCTTCGTCGAGAACCTGGCGCTCGCGTTCTTCCTCGGCATGTGCACATTTCTCGCCGTGTCCAAGCGCGTCGAAACAGCTATTGGCCTCGGAACAGCCGTAATCGTCATCCAGGTCATCACGGTGCCCGCCAACTACCTGATCTACACCTACCTGCTAAAGGCTGGCGCCCTGTCCTGGGCCGGCTTGCCAGAGGTTGACCTGAGCTTCCTCGGCCTCGTTTCCTACATCGGCGTCATTGCTGCACTGGTACAGATCCTCGAGATGACGCTCGACAAGTTTTTCCCGAAACTCTACAACGCGCTCGGCATCTTCCTGCCGCTGATTACGGTCAACTGCGCCATCCTTGGCGGCACGCTGTTCATGGTCGAGCGGCACTACGATTTTGGCGAAACCCTCGTCTTTGGCTTCGGTAGCGGCTTTGGTTGGGCCCTTGCCCTCATTGGGCTCGCCGGCATCCGTGAAAAACTGAAATACAGTGACGTGCCGGTCGGCCTGCAAGGCCTCGGCATCACATTCATCATCGTAGGCCTCATGTCGCTAAGCTTCATGGGTTTCTCGGGGATCAAGCTATGACATTTGACGCGTCGACAATGCTGCAGGTTGGCCTTGGCGTTGTCCTGTTTACGGCGATCATCCTGATCCTCGTGTTCGTGATCCTGGCCGCACGTTCAAAACTCGTCGCAGGTGGCGCCGTGCACCTCACGATTAACGGCGACAAGGAATTTGACGTTCCGACCGGTGGCAAACTCATGAATGCGCTGGCCGAAGTCGGGGTCTTCGTTCCTTCGGCCTGCGGCGGTGGCGGCACCTGCGGCCAGTGCACGGTGCGAGTCCTCGAAGGGGGTGGTGCCATTCTGCCAACCGAGACCTCCCTGATCAGCAAACGCCAGGCAAAAGATCATTGCCGGCTGTCGTGCCAGGTTGCCGTCAAGCAAAACATGAAGATCACGATGCCCGAAGAAATCTTCGGCATCCGCAAGATTGAGTGTACGGTTGTATCGAACAATAACGTCGCGAGCTTTATCAAGGAGCTCGTACTTGAACTGCCCCCAGGCGAAGAGCTCGAGTTCCGCGCCGGCGGCTATATCCAGATTGAATGCCCGCCGCACGATCTCAAGTTCAGCGACTTCGATATCGACAAACAGTTTCGCGACGAATGGGACCGCTACAACTTGTGGGATTACGAGTCGCACGTCAAAAAGGACGTATCGCGCGCCTACTCGATGGCGAGTTTCCCGCTTGAGAAAACGACGGTGAAGCTCAATGTGCGTATCGCGACGCCACCGCCGGGCTCCGACGGCTCAATACCACCCGGAATCATGTCGTCGTTTATTTTCAACCTGAAGCCCGGCGACAAAGCCGTAATATCGGGGCCGTACGGCGAATTCTTCGCCAAGGAAACCGGCAACGAAATGGTATTCATCGGCGGCGGTGCCGGCATGGCCCCTATGCGCTCGCATATCTTCGACCAGCTCATCCGGCTGAAATCGGAACGCAAGATGTCATTCTGGTACGGCGCACGTAGCCTTCGCGAAATGTTCTACGTCGCCGAGTTCGACAAACTCGCCGAGGAGAACGAGAACTTCGAGTGGCATATCGGGCTGTCGGAACCATTACCCGAAGACAACTGGACGGGTTACACGGGCTTCATTCATAACGTCCTGTACGAACACTACCTGAAGGACCACCCCGCCCCTGAGGATTGTGAGTACTATCTCTGCGGACCACCGATGATGAACACGGCGGTGATCAAAATGCTCGATGACCTGGGCGTCGACAAGGACCATATCCTGCTGGACGATTTTGGGGGCTAGGTGAGGACCCTCCTGCCCATCGTTTTCCTTGTACTGGCCGCTTGTGGTGGGGATCACGGTCCCGTCGAGCTCGTCGGCAACACCATGGGCACGCAGTTCAGCGTCAAGCTGCCAGGTGGACTCGGTGAACATGATGCCCTGCGGCTAAAACAAGCCGTTGAGGCCGTGCTCGACGAGGACGAGGCGCAAATGTCCACCTACCTGCGTGACTCCGACATCTCGCGATTCAACATCAATCGCACCGTAGAGTGGCAAGGCGTCGAACCCGGTTTCTGCAAGAAAGTGGAGCAGTCGTTGGCGATCAGTGAGCAGTCGGGCGGTGCCTTTGACATCACAGTAGGGCCTTTGGTCAACCTTTGGGGCTTCGGACCCAGGGGGATAATCGAGGAACCACCCAGCGACGACGCAATTGCGGCGCTTATGGACGTTACAGGCTTTGAAAAGCTGCACGCCGACTGTTCCCGTTCCACCGTCAAGAAGGATGTCGAAGACCTGATGATCGACATGTCCGCTATCGGCAAAGGTTATGCGGCTGATCGCGTCGCCGCTTTGTTGGTCTCGCTCGGCTTTGACAGTTTCCTGGTCGAGGTTGGCGGCGAGCTCAGCGTTCGCGGCATGAACTCCAAGGGCAAGCCCTGGGCAATCGGTATCGAAGCGCCGCTCGCCAACGCCCGAAAACCGCATATGGTCGTGCACCTGACTGATACCGCCATGGCAACATCGGGCGACTATCGCAATTTCTTTGAGGCAAACGGCAAGCTCTACTCGCACACGATCGATACTCGCACTGGCCGGCCTGTCACACATACACTGGCTTCGGTAACGGTCGTCGATGAGCAAGGCTGGCGTGCAGATGCATTGGCAACAGCATTGCTCGTCATGGGACCGGAAGAAGGCATGGCATTTGCCGAGCGCGAGGGCATGGCTGTGCTGATGCTGCTACGAACAGACGATGGCATCGAAGAACGACAATCCGTTGCCTTTAATGCATACAGGGACATCTCATGACTATCGTATCCACATTGCTTGTAACCTTCGCGGTGATGCTCGCGGTGATCGGTGCGATGGCGATCGGCGTGCTGAATGGCCGCAAGCCAATCAGCGGAAGCTGCGGTGGCCTCAACGGTGGCGGCTGCGAGCTGTGCAGCGGCAAGTGTAAACGGGAGACCGAAGAATGAATCTCAAATCGTGCCTGGTTCGCGACTACATGGCGGGCCATCTCGTGACCTTCAAACCTGACATGGACGTAATGGACGCGATTCATGAACTGGTAAAACAACGCATTGCCGGAGCACCCGTTGTCGATGACAAGGGCGATCTCGTCGGCATGCTATCCGAACTTGATTGCCTGAAGGTCGCACTTAATGCTGGCTATTATGGCGACTGGGGCGGCCCGGTCGCCGACTACATGACGACCAGTGTCGAATCCGTCGATGCGGACATGAATATTGTCGACCTGGCGCAGAAGTTCCTGGAGTCAGGTTTTCGCCGTTTCCCCGTGCTCAGGAATAATCGTTTGGTCGGTCAGATCAGCCGGCGCGACGCACTGCGTGCACTCAGTGAGCTCGCCGTAAGCTAGCAGGTGCAAACATGAGTATTTTCAAGCTTGGCCTGTGCGTTATCGCAATGGGCAGTTTAGTTGTGGGCGGCAAGCTCGCAAACGCAGAACCCGAAAACCTCGCAGTCTGCGCGGCCTGTCATGGAGAGGACGGCTCGGGTGCGGGCTATCCCTATGTGCCGATCATTGCCGGCACACCCGCTTCACACCTGGAAGAGGCTCTGTTTGCCTACCAGGACGGCGCCAGGAACTGTGTTGGGGTTCCCGTTATGTGTGAGGCGGTGGCGCCTTTGAGTGAAGACGAAGTTCTCGAGTTGGCCGCGCACTATGCTGCGATGCCACGCATCTCGTCCGAAGAAAAGTTCGATCGAAAGCTCGCCGCCGTCGGCAAACTCCTTCACGACGACTTGTGTGCACAGTGCCACGTATTGCCTAACGACGAAGATGTCGACGACGCGCTGGGTATTCCGTTGAACGGGCAACGCTCCGCCTATCTGCGACTGGCCCTTGGCGCCTACATGACTGGCGACAGGGAAACGCTCGTACCTATCATGGCAGACAAACTCAGGGAACTCGATCAGGGAAAGATAGAAGCCCTGATAAACTACTACGCCAGCTGGGACCAGTAGCTTATTCGCCCCCTGTTTGGCGCTTGAACTGATGGCATAATCCGGGGCTTGCCCTGGAGAATTTCATGAAAATATTGTTTCTTATCGCAGCGTTTGGTCTGAGCGGCGCGATCCACGCACAGGATGAAATGGAAATTCCGGCCGCCGATGAGTGGTTCGAGACTCAGTATGCCCCGCTATACGATGACAAGCCGTGGGACAAGCTTGAAGAGATTGTGTCGTTCTATGCCGAGACCATTCACGATCACGACGGAGAAGGCGGATCCTACAACAGCCGCGAGTGGTTGGCCGAGGCGCTGGAAGGATGGAAGATCGAAGGATGGATTCGGAGTGAACTCGCCGATGTTGATTACGATCTGTTGAATCCGGGCACCGCCTCATTCAAAGCCACATGGCGTGACCACTACACGGGCGACTACATCGCTTACGAGTGCTCCTGGTACCTGTCAGATTTCAGAAACGGCAAATGGCTCATTACCGAGTTCGCGACCATCAACTGTAAAGATCACGATATGTA
>Ga0316201_10002004_pt1 | contig 14245 bp, 14 predicted proteins | sample CS6wburrow_MG_FD_204516 | JGI IMG/M metagenome (GOLD analysis project Ga0316201, IMG submission 204516) | Coastal sediment microbial communities from Delaware Bay, Delaware, United States - CS-6 worm burrow | ecosystem: Environmental > Aquatic > Marine > Coastal > Sediment | place: USA... | reverse complement strand
CAGCGGGGCCCGTTTTTTTTTGCCGGGGAGAGCTGGATGAGAACCCCGGGTTCGACAAAACCGCTGTGCGGTTTTGGACGGCGCAGCCGCCCGTGAGGGTGAGCGCCGCAGGGGCGAATCCATCCCTCTCGCCAGCCAAACGAAGAAAAGCCCCGGTAAGTGGGGCTTTTCTTCGTTTTGTTCTTGGCGAGGTTCGAACTTAAGGGCGCTAGGCTCGCATTTCGCGAACGCCGGTGTCGTCGGCGATGAGTAGAATATCGGCGGGCCGATCAGCGAAGATGCCGACCGTCACAACACCGGGAATGCGGTTGATGCGCGCCTCCATCTCTATCGGATTCGATATTTGCAGGTCTTCGACGTCGAGAATGTGATTGCCATTGTCAGTTACGAAGCCCTCACGCCACTGCGGGTTGCCGCGCATCTTCAACAATCGTCGGGCGACAAATTCCTGCGCCATAGGTACTACTTCGATTGGCAAAGGAAAAGCCCCGAGCATACCAACAAGTTTAGAGTCATCGACGATGCAGACGAACCGTCGTGCGGCAGATGCGAGGACCTTCTCTCGGGTCAGTGCGCCGCCACCACCCTTGATTAACTGCAGGCGCTTATTGGATTCATCGGCACCATCGATATAGAGATCGATGTCACCGACCTCGTTGAGGGTCTTAACCTCGAATCCGCGCTCCTTCAGCAGCACTGTCGATGCTTTCGAGCTGGAGACTACAGCGTCGATGCGGTCGCGCACTTCCGGCAGCATATCGATCAGGCAATTGACAGTTGAGCCTGTTCCGACACCCAGTAGGGTACCCGGCGTGATGAATTCAAGCGCCGCTTTGGCGGCGTTGCTCTTTTTCTGTGAGGCGTCCATAGCGACGTACTATAGTCAATTCTGCTCAAAATGCACCTACGACCAGTGCACAATTCCCGTAAATGAAAAGAGCCCGCCGAAGGCGGGCTCTTTTACTTGCTTGGGAAGAAGGCCTCTTCCTAAGCGTCCAGCTAACTACCGCCTCCTGCGAGACGCCTTCTTGCGAGAAGCTTTCTTGCGAGAAGCTTTTTTGCGAGTAGCTTTCTTCTTCGTCTTACGCTTGGCTACTTTCTTCTTAGCTTTTTTCTTGGTCTTACGCTTGGCGACTTTCTTTTTCGCTTTGCGTTTGGCCTTCTTCTTGGTTTTACGTTTGGCTACTTTCTTCTTAGCCTTTTTCTTGGTCTTACGCTTGGCGACTTTCTTTTTCGCTTTGCGTTTGGTCTTCTTCTTGGTCTTACGCTTGGCGACTTTCTTTTTCGCCTTACGTTTGGCTACTTTCTTCTTAGCCTTTTTCTTCGTCTTACGCTTAGCTACTTTCTTCTTCGCTTTACGCTTGGCGACTTTCTTCTTCGTCTTACGCTTAGCGACTTTCTTTTTCGCTTTGCGTTTGGCGACTTTCTTCTTCGCTACACGCCGTTTCGGCGCAGCTTTCTTTCTTGCTGTTACTTTCCGTTTCTTGGCGACTTTGCGCTTCGAAACTTTCTTACGAGACTTCTTTTTGGTAGCCATCAATTTTCTCCGTGTCGGGTACCCGGAAGTGAGTATATACAACAATTCCAAAAAATCCAGAAAGTTACCCTCACTTTTAGGGGTCTGAATTACGCCGCCTCAACGGCATCTGAGAGGTCGAGATGACGGGAAGATGGATGACCGGGAAGTGCGGTCGCCGTGCAGACAAAAATTTGGCGGTTACAAACTACGAAATTAAAAAAATGCAGGCCGCTGTCGTAAGCGGCAGGCACTTTACGCATGGGGTCTGACTTAAACAGGGAGTAGTGGCTGGAAGTTCAAACGACAGCGGAGTTTTTGCCGATTTCACGGTGCTGCGTGGCCTTACTAGGTGTCGTCGATAAGCTTATAAAGCGGTATATCCCATACGTTTGGCGATATTTTCTCGATTTTCTGACAAGCAAATGCGACGCCAATGAGTTTCGGGCTTACCCAGTGTTTCCGATATCTCAAGAACGAAAAATGCCGATCATAGTAGCCGCCGCCCATGCCGATACGATTGTTGCTTTCGTCAAACGCAACCGTCGGCGTTATAACCAAATCCAGGTTGCGTGGTTGAATAACTTCACCGGTTTGCGGCTCCCAGAGGCCGAACGAATTTCGTTGCAGCGTCGTTTCGGGGTGAATTTCACGAAACAACATTTCTTTGCGGCTGATCAAAACTGGTACGAAAATTTGCTTTTTTGCGCGCCAAACGCGCTCGATGATGGCTAGCGTGTCAACTTCGTCTTCCATCGGCAGATAACAGGCAATAGCTTTTGCTGCCAAAAATTCGCGACACGCGAATACTTTTCTGCAAATTATCGATGAGGAATTTGCGCGTTCATCGCGACTCATTTCACGCCGGGCGCGCAACGCGTTGCGGCGAAGGTCGTTCATAAGGAGGCGCCTCCCGCCTGTGCCGTTACAAACCTTTGCTCTCGAACCGGAGCAAAAGGTGGGGTCAGCCGTGGACGCAACAGGCTCACCGCCGCAGCGGTTATGCACATATGCTTCCGACAGTGCGCGACCCCGATGTAGATAGTTAGGGTCGAAAGGTTTCCAGGTCGGCATCGAACACCGCAGGAGACGCCAAATCAGTTATCAGTATTACGCGCAAGCCAGACCTTACAAGTCCAGCTGTTGTGTTGAGCTCAGTACATTGTCGACGCGATCAGAAATAAGTTTGAGACGGTTGCTGATGCCGCCTTCAAGTTCCTGGTCACGGGCTTTTGCATGCAGCAGGTCATTCGCCATGTTCAAGGCTGCCATAACTGCGATGCGATCCAGCCCCACAATCCTGCCGCTGTCTCGAATTTCTCGCATCTTCGAGTTTAGCGCCTCAGCAGAGTCGAGCAGGTCTGTGCGTTCATTAGGCGGGCAAGCGACCTGATATTCCTTGTCGAGAATGCGGACGCTAACCTGTGCGAATTGATCGGTCATGCAAAGTACTCCGTATTGCTTTGGCTCAGTATTCTCACGAGCCTTGTTCCATCGCCTTGAGCCTGCCAATCATCGCTTCCACTCGCGCACGAACCTGCTCGTTTTTTTGCAGGAGACTGGCGCGTTCGGACGTCAATACGTCCTGACGCTGTTTGAGCGACTTGTTTTCATCTTGCAGCTGGTCACAAACGCTTACTAACGCATCAACGCGCTTTTCCAGTCGCTTCAGTTCGTGCTCGAAGGTTGAGCTAATATTGTCGGCCATACAGCGAATATAGTCACGGCAAACCGCAGAATCAATTTTCTCTGCAGATTAGACAAATCCGGCGTGGCCTCGAGAAACGGTCCGTGGGATCATAAGGGTTTGGCGGGATTGAAAAGGTTGGCATCCGCATGGATGAAAAGATCGATCATGATGCCCTCGACGCCGCCCTGAAACGGTGCGGTGCAAGTTGGGGTGCTGCGCAAAGTCACGGCTTGCTAACCGGCCGTCTGGCGGTATCGGGTGCGTCGGCGGGGCCCGACTGGCTGCTGCATGTTCTCGAGGGTACGGACGAAAGCAACGCTTTTCGGCTCGAATGCCAGAAAATGCTGGATACGCTTTATCAGTCGACTTTCTGGCAACTCTCCGAACGGTTATCGGAGTTTGTCCCGTTGTTGCCGGACGACGACGGCGAAGCCGCGGATCGGACCATGGCAATGGCGCATTGGTGTGAGGGCTTTTTGCACGGCCTGGTGTCGGCAAAGCATGGGGATGCGTTACGTAACCGTCTGGCGGCCGAGCCGTTGGCGGATATCATTCGTGACATGCTGCAGATTACGCGCGCCGAAGTCGATGATGCCAGCGATGAGGAAACTAACGAGGCGGCGTATGCCGAAATCGTGGAGTATCTGCGCGTCGCCGCGCAGCTGACCTACGAGGAACTCGCCGAGATTCGCCACACTGCATCTTCGTCGCCGCAAGAGGGCGGCGAGACGATGCACTAAGTCCGGCACTCCGGAATCGTGACCGTTTCAGCCGCCCAACGAGGCCACCGACGGCGTAGAATAACTGCGGCCCCTTTTTGATGACGAGCGTGTTGACCAGATGGATAAGAAGGAATTTGAACGTCGCCGCAAGCAGCTGATGCGCATGGTCGGTGTAGGCGGCATTGCGATATTGCCGGCTGCGCCAATCAAGACCCGCAGTCGGGATGTCGAGTACCGATATCGGCAAGACAGCGATTTCTACTACCTGACGGGATTCGCAGAACCAGAGTCCGTTGCGGTTCTGGTTCCTGGTCGAGATAGTGGCGAGTTCCTGTTGTTCTGCCGCGAACGCGATCGGCAACGCGAACAGTGGGATGGCTCGAGAGCAGGGCGGGACGGCGCTATTGATGAGTATGGTGCCGATGATGCGTTTCCCATCGAAGATCTCGACGACATTCTGCCGGGCATCATCGAGTCCTGTAGTCGCGTCTACTACACGATGGGCATGTATTCCGAGTTTGATAGCCGTATCGCCGACTGGGTGAATTCGCTGCGCTCCGGTTTGTCGCGCGGCCTGCACACTCCGCAAGAGTTTGTCGCACTGGATCACCTACTGCACGACATGCGGTTGTACAAGAGTCGAGCTGAGGTAGCGGCGATGCGTCGTTCCGCGAAGGTCGCGGTTGAAGCACACAAGCGTGCTATGAAGATGACGCGTCCGGGACTGCTGGAATTCGAGGTTGAGGCGGAATTTCGCCATGAGTTTCGTCGCAATGGCGCCTGGGCTTCCTACAGCCCGATCGTTGGTGGTGGCGCCAACGCCTGTACTCTGCATTACGTCGAAAATAATGCCGAACTCAAGGATGGAGACCTGCTGCTGATCGACGCGGGCTGCGAGCTCGATTATTACGCGTCCGACATCACACGAACCTTTCCGGTTAACGGCAGATTCAGTCCGGAGCAAAGAGCTGTCTATGACATCGTACTGGAAGCGCAGCTTGCGGCCATTGATAAAACGATTAAGGGAAATCATTGGAATGAGCCACATGATGCGGCTGTGAAAGTCATCACGAAAGGCTTGAGGAAGCTTGGACTGTTGCAGGGGTCCCTGCCGAAACTCATCAAAGATGGTGCCTATCGTGACTATTACATGCATCGGACCGGCCACTGGATCGGGATGGACGTGCATGATGTCGGCGACTACAAGGTTAGCGATGAATGGCGGGTCCTGGAGACCGGCATGGTCACGACTGTCGAGCCGGGCATTTACATTCCGAACAAACGCAGCGTGCCGAAGGCATTTCGCAACATCGGTATTCGTATTGAAGATGACGTTGCCGTAACCAGCAAAGGGCCAGACGTTCTGAGCAAAGGCCTTGTTAAGCATGCTGACGACATCGAGGCATTGATGCAAAGCCAATGAGCGGCAACCCGACGAGAAAGAATTACGACATCGTCATCGCCGGCGGTGGCATGATCGGCACGAGCCTGGCACTGGCACTGGCGCCGCTGGGTCTTCGCGTTGTCGTTGTTGAGGCTGTCGCCCGTAAAGCGAGCGGGCAACCCAGTTTCGACGACCGCAGTACAGCATTGTCACGCAGTACCCAACGTATGTTCGAGGCAATGGGGTTGTGGGATGAAATCGTTGCCGCCTCGACACCGATAAAGAGCGTTCATGTTTCCGATCAGGGTCGCTTCGGGTTCTCTCACATTGACGCTGAAGAACAGGGCGTCGAGGCACTGGGCTATGTCGTTATTAATCGAGTGCTTGGCAATGTATTGCAGGCCGCCCTTGATCGTTGTGAGGGCGTTGAGGTTCTGTGCCCGGCCCGCATCGTCAGCATCGATCTCGCTGCAGAGCAGGCCACGGCAGTTGTTGAAATTGCGGGTGAAGAGCTGTCGCTGGGCTGCAAGCTCCTGGTAGCCGCTGACGGCGCAAATTCGACAGTTCGCGACATGATGGGAATTGCGGCAGAGAAAAGTGACTACGGTCAACGGGCAGTAGTTGGCAATTTGTTACCTGAAAAACACATCCAGCATCGAGCGTTTGAACGATTTACCGACCAAGGTCCTTTAGCGCTGCTGCCGGTTACCGACAATCGTGCCGGGTTTGTCTGGACCGTGTCAGAAGATGATGCCGAGCGCGTAATGGCGTTGGACGATGCGGATTTTATCAGCGAGCTGCAGTTAATGTTCGGCTACCGGCTTGGTGAATTTTCGAAGATCGGTGTACGTGCATGCTATCCGTTGGTGCTCAGTAAGGCGACGCGATTGACGGCGACGAGGAGTGTGCTTGTGGGAAACGCCGCGCATGGCCTTCACCCGGTTGCCGCACAGGGCTTCAACCTTGGCATGCGTGACGTGGCGTCACTGTGTGACTGTATCGCCGATAGCCGCGCTGCGGTGAATGATGCGGATCCGGGCGATGACTCTGTGCTCACCCGCTACGCGAGTTGGCGTCGTGCGGATCAGAAGAAGCTGGTGCAATTTACGGATGGCCTGGTGCGGCTTTTCGGCAGCTCACGCAAAGTACTTCGTACATTGCGAAATGCAGGCATGATTGGTTTCGATCTGGTTCCGGGTGTCCGTTCGCTGTTTGCAAAGCACACGATGGGACTCGCAGGCAGGCTTCCTCGGCTGTCGCGCGGCATGCCACTGAAATGAAGCAACGTTTCGATATCGTGATCGCAGGCGCGGGCCTGGTCGGGCTGACGATGGCGGCAAGGCTTGCCCAGGGGGCCGGCCGCGAATCTCTTCGGATCACGTTGGTCGATGCGGCACCTCGGCCATCTTTTTCGGTGCAGGACGATATCGCTCTGCGTGTGTCTGCTATCGCTGGTGGTTCTGTGGATCTGCTGAAGTCAGTCGGCGCATGGCAGCAGATAAATGAAAGCCGGCTAAGCCCGTATGAGTGTATGCGCGTCTGGGACGAGACCGATGCGCCCGACAGCCCCTCGGCCCTGTGCTTCGAGGCGGCCGAATTCGCCGTCCCACAGCTGGGTTTCATCGTTGAAAACGTGGTGTTGCAGGATGCGCTGCTGCGTCAGCTTGATGCTGCGGACGTTGAGCTCAGGTTCGAGAGCCGGATACGTTCGCTTGAGGCGGACGGATCTCAATACGCCATCGAATTCGAAGATGGTATCAAGCGGTCCGCTGATCTGATCATCGGTGCGGACGGGTCGCGATCTTTCGTGCGCGAGGCTGTTGGCATCGAGGCTCGCCAATGGCCGTTCGATCAGACCGCCTTCGTGACACATCTCACACCGCAACACGATCATCAGGCAACGGCGTGGCAATGCTTCCTGCGTGATGGCCCGCTAGGAATGCTGCCGCTGGCGAATGGCGATATTTCGGTCGTCTGGTCCACGAGACCGGACGTCGCGAGTCGCGCTCTCGACGCGACCGACGAAGAACTCGGCGAGATGTTGACCGAAGCATCCGACTACCTGCTTGGCACATTGTCGGTAAATGGCCCGCGAGGCGCCTTTCCTCTGGGTGCCCAGCATGCAGAGCGCTACGCTATGCCGGGGGTTGTGCTGATCGGCGATGCTGCGCACGCGATTCATCCGCTCGCCGGTCAGGGCGCAAATCTCGGCCTGCAGGATGTTGAATGTCTAGCCGGCGTCCTCGAAACCGCGATGCAGCAGGGTCTGCACCCGGGTGACCTGCCGGTGCTGCGGCGTTACGAGCGAGCGCGCAAGGGCGCAAATTCGACCATGCTGCACTTCACTGCTGGCCTCAACCGGCTGTTTACGACAGACTCCCGTCTTGTCACAGAATTACGGATCATGGGAATGCGGATGTTTAATCGCAGCGGTCCAATACGCGAACGCGCCGTCAAGGTCGCGTTAGGCGTTAACTGACGCCGTAATAGGGGGAGTCAATGAAGCAGCGTTACGTCTACGTGCTCGCGGCATTGCTGACGGGGATCGGCTTGTCGATGTTTGTCTACAAGTGGCAGGTGCTGGGCTTCCCGGTCAGCGAGAACCAGGAAGCGCCGGTCTGGACGATTGAGTCATCGGTTCGATTCGATAGCGGGCCGGGATCGATAAAAGTGCAGCTGCACGTACCGACGTTGACGCCGGGCTTTCGGATGCTCAACGAGAATTCGGTATCGCGCGGTTACGGTTTCACACTCAACTATGGCAGCGGCGGCCGAGAGGCCCAGTGGGCGATACGGCGCGCGGATGGCCAGCAGACGATCTACTACCGGATCTCGGTCTACGAGGACGACAGCGTCGACCAGGAAGACACCACGCCACCGTTTCCGCCAATGCCCGTGATCAATGAGCCCCTGAAGACCGCCGTCGACGTGCTGGTTTCCGACGTGCGCGATCATTCAGCCGATACCGCATCATTTACAACCGAGCTGCTTCGACGGATGAATGACCCGTCGCCCGATCCGAACGTGGAACTCCTGATGGCCGACGTTGATTCGAACGCGGACTTCGTCGGCGTCGTCACAACGGTCCTGGCTGCAGCGCGCATTCCGGCACGTATGGTGCGTGGTTTTGCGCTCGCCGGGCGTCAACGAAGCGCTGATCTCGTGGCATGGCTGGAGGTGCACGACGGCGATCAATGGCGGTACTTCAATCCCATGACCGCCGAAGAGCGTCTGCCGGATCGCTTTCTTGTCTGGTGGCGAGGCAATGAGCGGATCGTTAACGTGGAAGGAGGCAGTAACGTCGAGGTGAGTTTTGCGATTCAAAAAAACTACTTCGACGCCGTTGCAATCGCCGAAACCCAGGCTTCTCAGCGCGATGCATTCGCGGTGGATTTTTCTTTATACAGCCTGCCGATACAGACGCAGGCGGTCTACAGCGTCTTGTTGATGATACCGATCGGCGCCCTGATCATGGTGCTAATGCGCAACTTTGTCGGCATAGATGCGTTCGGTACGTTCATGCCGGTACTAATAGCCCTAGCTTTTCGTGAAACTCAGCTGCTTTGGGGCGTAATCCTGTTTACGACACTGGTCGCGCTGGGGCTTACTATTCGATTCCTTCTGGATCGGCTACGCCTGCTGCTGGTTCCGCGGCTTAGCGCTGTACTCATCGTGGTGGTTATTCTGATGCTCTTCATCAGCCTGACGTCGCACCGGCTGGGGCTGGAAACAGGGCTGTCAGTCGCGCTGTTTCCGATGGTCATCATCGCTATGACGATTGAGCGCATGTCAGTGGTTTGGGAAGAGCGCGGCGCCTCCGACGCAATGCGCGCCGGTGCCGGCAGTATTGTCGTCGCCATTGTGGCTTACATATTTATGGACATGGCCTGGCTTGAGCACCTTATTTTCACGTTTCCCGAGTTGCTGCTGCTGGTCCTTGCGATGGTTATTCTTGCCGGCCGGTATACGGGTTACCGCCTGTCCGAATTGAAGCGTTTCCGCGCCCTCTCGACCAGCTGATGTTTGCCGCGGCTCGCAAACTTCATGAGGTCGGTGTGCTAGGGCTCAATGAGCGCAACGCAGACTACATTGCGCGCCTGAACCCGCGACATCTCTACCCGCTGGTCGATGACAAGGTCCTGACCAAAGAGCTCGCACTAAAAGCCGGTATGGCGGTCCCCGATCTGTATGGCGTTATTACGAATCAGGGCGAGGTGCGAACATTCTCGGAGATTGTCCGCGATCAGGAATCTTTCGTAATTAAGCCGGCGCGCGGCAGCGGCGGCGACGGAATCATCGTTGTTACCGGTCGCAGCAAACGAAAACGCGATACGTATCGCCTGAGCAGTGGCGTGTTCGTCTCCGAAGGCGAGATTCTGCACCATATTTCCAATACGGTCAGCGGCCAATACAGTCTGAGCGGAAGCCGTGATGTGGCGCTGATCGAGTACTGTGTTCACTTCGATCCCACGTTCGCCGACGTCAGTTACCAGGGCGTCCCGGATGTTCGGGTCATCGTGTACCGTGGCTATCCGATCATGGCAATGGTGCGATTGCCCACCAGGGCTTCGGATGGCAAAGCCAATCTGCACCAGGGAGCGCTCGGTGCGGGCGTGGATATGAGTGCAGGAAAAACGCTGACCGGCGTGTTGGGTAACGAGATTGTCGACGAACATCCGGATACCGGTGCGTTAATCGCCGGGCTGCAGATTCCAATGTGGGATTTCATCCTCGAGTCCTCCGCGCGCGGTTACGACGTCACCGGGCTAGGCTATCTCGGCGTTGACATGGTCATTGACAATGATCGCGGCCCGCTGATGCTCGAGATGAACGCGCGACCCGGGCTGAACATCCAGATCGCAAATCGTGCCGGTCTCAGCGATCGCATTGCTTGCGTTGAAGCGCACTACGATTCCGCGGCGTCCCCGGCCGTGCGCGCCGCTTTTGCGCGCCGGGAATTTCCTGCGAACAAAGGCAGTGCTGATGGGGGCATGCCATGATCTGCGGGCTACCGATTCTCGCGGTCGTTCTTGTGCTGCTTGCTGCCTGCAGATAAGAGACGCTACGGCTGTGTCGCGAGCCAGGCATCCATGCGAAGTTCCAGCAGGTCGAGGGGCAGCGCGCCGGCACCGAGGAGGTGATCGTGGAATGAGCGGATATCGAAGCGCTCGCCGAGCCGCCGTTCGGCGCGCTCTCGTAAAGACAATATTTTCAGTTGCCCGATCTTGTAGGCAAGCGCCTGTCCCGGCCAGCTGATGTAGCGATCGATTTCATTGACGATGTCATGCTCGGTCTTGGCAGCATTGTCCTTGAAAAAATCAATAGCCTGCTGCCGCGTCCAGCCTTTGTAATGCATGCCGGTATCGACAACCAGGCGCACCGCACGCCACATGTCGTAGGTGAGTTGTCCAAAACGAGAGTAGGGATCCTCGTACAGCCCGAGGTCGTAGCCGAGGCGTTCGCTGTATAGACCCCATCCCTCGACGAACGCGGTGAACCCGAGAAATCGTCGGAACATCGGCATATCCCCCAGTTCCTGTTGCAGCGCGATTTGCAGGTGGTGTCCCGGCATCGCTTCGTGAACACTGAGTACCTCGATTTCATATTTCGGGCGAACCTCTGGCCTGTAGAGGTTGACCCAGTAGATGCCCGCACGGCTCCCGTCGGCCGCCGGACGGGAGTAGTACGCGGTCGTCGTGTCGGGCGCGATCGAGTCCGGTATGGGTTTCACGCCGTACGGCATTCGGGGTAACACGCCAAACAGTTTTACGAGTTCCGGGTCTATGCGCTTGCTGGTGGCCAGGTAAGCTTCATAGAGTTCGTCCGGATCGTCAAAATAGAACTGTGAGTCCGTCCGCAGAAACATCAGGAAGTCCTGGAAGCTGCCTTTAAACTGAAGCTCCTCGATTATTGCTGCCATCTCACCGCGGATGCGCTTTACCTCGTCGAGACCGACACGATGAATGTCATCAGGCGTCATTCGTGTGGTCGTGTACGAACGTGCCAACAGTTCGTACCAGGCTTCGCCATCCTCCAGCACGGCCAGGCCGATACTGCTCCGCGATGCAGGCAGGTACTTCTGCGTGAAATAGCGATCAAGCTTCCTGTAGGCCGGCAGAATGGTCTTATCGATCGTCTCGATAGCCGTTGCACGCAAGCGCTGCTGGTCATCAGCCGAAATCGCTTCTGGCATTTCTTCGAACAGGCGATAAAAGGGGCTTTCTTCCGGGCTATCGACGAGCTGCAGAGCAAGTTGCGGCGCGATGCGCTGCATTAGCACCCTGGGTGCAACCAGGCCGCCTTTGCGACCTGCCTCCGCGAGTTCGATGTGCTGATCGACGAGCGCATCGACGCTGGCCATACGGGCAATCCAGTCCTCAAAATCGCGCACGGTTGTGAAGCGCAGTCGGTTGGTTGCATTTTCGAGATTTTGTACGCCGCCCTGGTGTGAGAACGGCATGAGGTGGCCGCGGAAGCGGGACAGATCGACCTCATCCTGGAGCTGGCGGCGGAACAGCTCGTAGTTGAGCTGGTCGCTCTCCGACAGTGCGCTGCGTTCGATCGCGTAAACACGCTGCAGGAATTCGCGCGTCTCACCGTGGCGGATTCCGTGCGCCGCAAGGCTCTGATCCCGCCACTGACTATTAAAGCGGCGATCACCAAGTGAGGAGGCCAGCATCGGGTTGTTGCTCAACGTCCACTCCCAATGTTCGTCCAGGAGCGACTTGAAATCCGCCTCGGCCTCCGCAAATGCCGAGCCCGAGGCGATCAGCACGAGGGTTACCAGCGCAGTCTTGAGTCGTGTCATACCGTGTCCGCGGGATTAATTCTGGGCGCATTGTCACCGCCAGCGTCCCGGCTGGCAACCGGGCCGGGCATTGGCTATTATTCCGACACTGATCAATAGCGTGCATAGAAGAGACCTCGTTCAATCGAGGCGCCGAAGGCGCAACACGCTCGGAAACGCTCAGGCAGAAGGACTGCGTACGCTGATCAGCTCTGGAGAGCGGCCAAACGGCCCACCGAAGGGGTATGCGGCAGTCGCCAATTTAGCGGCAGCCTTTGATCTCTCAGGTAGCAAAGGACAGAGGGGCGGCAGGCTTGACGGCCTGCCGCCCCTATTTTTTTGCCGGTTACCAACGTTGAGCAAGCACTATGGGTTCTAGAACGCCGTTGTATCAGAAGCACCTCGACGCGAATGCGCGCATCGTTGATTTCGGTGGCTGGGATATGCCGCTGCACTACGGATCGCAAAAAGAAGAACACCATGCTGTGCGCAGCAAAGCCGGTATCTTTGATGTGTCGCACATGACTATCGTCGATCTCAGCGGTGCACGCGTCCGCGAGTTCCTGCAGCGTCTCGTCGCCAACGATGTTGCGAAACTAAAGGACTACGGTAAAGCTCTTTATACCTGCATGCTTAATCCGGACGGTGGTGTGATCGACGACCTGATTATCTACTTCATGGCCGATACCGGGTACCGCTTGATTGTCAACGCAGCGACGCGTGAGAAGGACCTTGCCTGGATCCGGGAGCAAGCTGCCGCCTTTGACGTGGACGTCGTCGAACGCGACGAACTGGCGATGATTGCGGTACAGGGCCCTGACGCCCGTGAACTCGCCGCGCCGCTGGTCGATTCACAGTGGCGTGATGCGGCGTTGGCGCTGAAGCCTTTCAACGGCCTGCAGGCCGGCGATACATTTATCGCGCGCACCGGGTACACCGGCGAGGATGGCTGGGAGATCGTTCTGCCTGCGGCCGCTGCGCCGGCAATGTGGGAGGGGCTGATACAAGCCGGAGCCGCGCCCTGCGGCCTGGGAGCGCGCGATACGCTGCGCCTTGAGGCCGCGATGAACCTGTATGGCTCCGACATGGATGAGTCAATATCGCCGCTCGAGGCGGGGCTGGAATGGACCGTCGCGTGGGAGCCCGAAGATCGGGACTTTATCGGACGCGGTCCTTTGGAGGCGCTGCGCGACTCGGGTGAAAGACGGCGCTTCGTTGGCCTGCTACTGGAGGATCGCGGCGTACTGCGGAACCACCAGCGGGTGGTCGTGGAAGGTGTCGGTGAAGGGGAAATTACCAGCGGCGGGTTTTCGCCGACCATCGAGGGTTCAATCGCGTTGGCGCGCTTGCCGGCGGGCGACTACGATCGTGCCCAGGTCGATGTCAGGGGTAAGCTGCTGAACGTTCGAATTGTCAAGACGCCGTTTGTTCGTAACGGGCAGATTCGCATCGACGTCTGACGTCGCTGCCGATTAAATAACATGGGAGTAGCAAGATGAATGAATTGCCGGGAGACCTTCTCTTCACCAATGACCACGAATGGTTGCGCCGCGAGGACGATGGCACGGTCACTATCGGAATTACGGAGCATGCCGCAACGTCGCTGGGCGACCTCGTTTATGTCGAATTGCCCGAGGTCGGACAGGAGGTCGAAAACGGTGGTGAAATGGCCGTCGTCGAATCCGTCAAGGCAGCTTCCGACGTTTATGCCCCGATCGCAGGGAGCATCGTCGCAATCAACGAAGATCTGGCGGACGATCCCGAGAAGATAAACAATGACCCCTACGAGGAGGGATGGATCGTGCGAATGACGCCTTCTGATGACATCGACGAAAGTGAGTTGCTGACGCCCGACGCCTACCAGCAACTACTCGACTCACTTGACGACTGAGTAGCCGGAAATGCCATTCATACCCCACACAGAAAAAGACACCCAGGAAATGCTGGCGGCGATCGGTGCAGACTCCATAGAGGACCTGTTTGACGAGATTCCTGCGGAACTGCGTATCGAGCATCTTTACGGAATCCCCGAGGCACACAATGAAATGGAAGTCTCGCGGCTCATGCGGGAACGAGCTGCGATGGATGGTTCACCGCTCTGTTTCATCGGTGCCGGCGCGTACGAGCATCACATCCCGGCCGCCGT
>Ga0316201_10002003_pt1 | contig 14247 bp, 19 predicted proteins | sample CS6wburrow_MG_FD_204516 | JGI IMG/M metagenome (GOLD analysis project Ga0316201, IMG submission 204516) | Coastal sediment microbial communities from Delaware Bay, Delaware, United States - CS-6 worm burrow | ecosystem: Environmental > Aquatic > Marine > Coastal > Sediment | place: USA... | reverse complement strand
CCGCACCATCTCACATTTGAGATCGAACACCTGTCGACAACACAGCGCGCTGCTTTTGAACTAGGTCCGGGCCAACCAACTCATCGATCCGGCTTTTTCAACCGCCCCTGGAAAAGGTTCGGCCAGAACCGATCCCTGGGCTTTATTTATTGCGTATCTCAACAAGTTAGATCTCAGGATGCATTGATCGATGCCATTTCTGGCGACGCATCATTCAGACTAAGAATTCGCATCACAAACACCGACCACAATGCAATTCCACGTCAAAAGGATCTTATTGTGCTAGCATGTGTACATTAGAGTACATGCGAGGTGTGAAATGTCTCAGTCAACCACAATGACTATTCGCCTGGAACCGGAATTAAAATCCAGACTGGACAAGCTATCTGCATCAACACATCGCAGTAGATCTTTTCTTGCAGCCGAAGCGGTTCGTGAGTTTGTTGAGATTAATGAGTGGCAGATTCAAGAAATAGAAAATGCCATCAAGGAAGCCAATGCCAGTGATTTTTCTACTGACCAAGAGCTCCAAGCTGTTCTCAACAAATGGGGTGTAAATGGAGATTAAATGGCTACGGAAAGCACTACAGAACTTGGATCAGGAAGCAGAGTACATTGCCAAAGATGACCCCCAAGCAGCCCGGATCGTAGTTCAGCGTATTTATCATACTGTTTCCCAATTGAGAGATAATCCTGCTCTTGGCCATCCAGGTCGGCTTCCAGGAACATACGAGCTCGTCATTCCAAAAACACGTTTTATCGTGCCTTATCGCGTTCGACCTCACCCGCAGCGGATTGAGATCCTGCGGGTATTTCATGCATCGCGTAAGCTTCCAGATCGCTGGTAGAAAGATTTGGGTATCCGTGACGAATTAGTATTTGTCACCGCAAAGAGACAGAGGCGACTGAAACAGCGGCTGAACTGCTTTCGCTGGTACCAGACTTTCGCATCCGCGGCCGCAGTTTGATTCAACGTATGTTTTTTTGTGATGACCACCTGGATATGGTCTGGGATGGCTTCGTTAAAGCAGGTATCTAGGCCTTTGCTTTTTGCCCAAAACTTAACGCGTTCATTTCTTTCGCAAATACAAGGAACACCCCCTTGAGCGGGAGTTTTTTTGACGATCAAAACGCGATGGCGGACGAGCATAGCGCCAAGCGACTTTTATAAGGTGCCGCATTGGCGACTTCACGGTGCCAAGCGGACGCTAGCGAATGAAGGCTCCATATGCATTTGAAAGACATCGACAAGTCTCTATATCGAAAGCGCTTCAGGATCGTATTCGTTGCGATCGTGGTTGTGCTTACCATCGTTTCACTTGGCACATCGACACTTCTTATCGCACTCTTGGGTGCGCCCGGCGAGTCACATTTTTGGCTGAATGTAGCGGGTGTTGTCGTCGGTGCAGCTGTGGTCGTGTTGACGCTGATCAAGCTACGACAACACCCGTATCTGCGCGAGGTGGTATACGTCTGGGATCTCAAGCAACAGCTGAATCAGATCTATCGTAAGCAAAGAAAAATCGAACCGCTCGTCGAAGAAAACGATCCTGATGCGATCACGATCATGTATTTCTTCTATCGTGGCTCCCAGCAGCTGTATGAACTTGATGACAACACGATCACCATGGATACCATCGGCCTAAAGCTTCGGGCGTTGGAGCGGCGAATCGGGGGTCTCGGGATCACCGTCACGACGGATTCTTATAGTAAAGCGATGCTCGAGCGTTTCTGATTTACCTACCAAACCCATGGTCTTCGTCGCCTGCTGGGAAGCCGCCTGCTCAACCGCCGCGAAAATCGAAGCAACCCACTCGCTTCTTCCACGCAGACCATACACCCCATCCTCCGTGGGCATTCCCAACCCACTACTTCATAATCCGCTGAACTCCATCGCAAACACCAAGACCCCCCGTGAGCCACCGTCCCAGGAAAAGGTTCGGCCAGAAGTGTTGCCCATGGTGGTTTTTCTCCGAATTCTGCGGAGTTAGAGCGGCGGGGACGAGGGCTGTCGACGATTTCGATGACAGTTGATTCACAACCGCGTTGTGCGGCGCAGCAGACGGCAGATTCGCGTATGAGAGCGCGCATTCTCTGATAGTGGGATTGCTGGTGTTGGTATGAATGTTCGAAACTTCGCATAGACTATCTCCTGCAGCAAAGGGGGTAAGGGACTATGCCAGAACACAGCATCGTTACTACTACGTTCAATGTTGGTGAGTGGACGATAGAACCAGCTGCGAATCGGATGTTCCGTGCAGGTCAAGAAGTCCGTTTAGAGCCCAAGGTGATGCGAGTGCTCGCCTATCTCGTGGAGCGCCATGGAGAAGTGGTTTCGCGCCACGATCTTGAAGCCAATGTGTGGACGGGAATGGTCGTAACTGATGATGCGGTCACCAATGCCGTTATCAAGCTGCGCCGCGCACTGGGTGATGATGCGCGAAATCCAAGATACATCGAAACCATCGCCAAAGCGGGTTATCGTCTTATTGCAGAGACCGAGCTCCCCGAAACGAAAACCGAACCAGCGCTTATCAAGCCGGCGTCAGATCTGGTGGGCCGGTCACAACGGATGTGGTTCAAAACGCTGATTGCGGGGCTGGGAGTACTTCTTGGGGGCAGCATCCTTTGGTGGGCGACGGTACCGACGAGCGCGCCACCACCTGCCGCAGATGATTCCTCGGAACTCAAGCCGGTCATCGCGGTCCTGCCGTTCGAAAATCTGAGTGCAGACCCGGAACAGGAATATTTTGCCAATGGGATAACCGAAGACCTGATTACAGACCTCTCAAAGTTGGCGGGACTGAGAGTGGTCGCGCGTAACTCGGTGTTTGCCTACAAGGACAGCGACGAGACGACAAGTGAGATCGGTTCACAGCTGCACGCCCGCTACCTACTCATGGGAAGCGTGCGTAGGGCCGCAGAACAACTGCGTATCAACATCCGCTTGATCGATACACAAGACGGCAGCAACCGCTGGGCCGAACGCTACGAACGCAAGACCACCGACATCTTCCGTCTCCAGGACGAGATCACCAACAACGTCGTGAGTGTCTTGCGGGTCGAACTCTCTTCCGAAGATCGTCAAAGCCTGATCAAGGACTACGCGACTAGTATCGAGGCCTACGATCTGTTTCTGCGTGGCCAGGATCACTTTGGGCGTCGCTCGGGCGAAGATAGTGTGCTGGCTAAGGAGTTCCTCGAAGCAGCAATCGAAATTGCGCCAAATTTTGCGCGTCCCTATGCAAGTCTTGCCCTAGTTCACACGCGCGAATGGTGGATCACCAACCCGGGCAATTCACACAACGAATCGCTGGCGAACGCGGAATCCTTGGCAAGAAAAGCGCATCAGCTAGACGAAAAACTGCCACAGGTGCATTTCGTCAACGCCGAGGTCGCGATGTACCGGGGGGATTATGCTGCTGCGTTGGATCATGTTTCCCGAGCGATAGAACTCAAGCCCAGCTACGCGGATGGTTACGCCCTCTCTGGCTGGATCCTGCATTGGGCCGGCAGACCCGCGGAAGGGCTTCATGCCATAGACAAGGCGATAGAGCTCAACCCGCGGGTTCCGGGACTCTATCTCCTGGTAAAGGGCGCCTTGCATTATGAACTCGAGCAGATTGCCGAGGCCACACGAATGCTGGAGAAGGCAGTCGAGAAAAATCCAAATATCAATCTGGCGCGAGTCTTCTTGGCTGCCACCTACGTGGCCAACGAAAATCTCGATGATGCAAGTTGGCAGGTTGAAGAGATACTCGCGCTGAATCCGGATTTCACACTCACCTACCTGGAAGACGCGGCACCGATCCGAGATCCAGATTATAAAGACAGATTCCTGCGTGACCTACATCGCGCTGGGCTTTCTCATTAACCTAAGAGCACTTGCGGACTCGAAGCCAAAGCGGCACATGATGCCAGTACGCGAGCAGATTCGAATCTTGCCGGAAGGCAGCCGTCGTCTCTCCCGTAAAGCTGGGAGCCTCCCTTTGCAGGCCAGGTACTTAGCGCGTCAATCACGCCCATGGGTGGGTATAACGAGAACCGGTCTGCTGGATCCGTGCAGTACACCTTCGCTGCTTGAGCAGCACGGCCCCTTGAACCCCCTTTTTAGTGGCGGTTCAGTGCTCCGCGAGTCGCCGGAGAAGACTGCTCCCGTGCCTCGCTCGACGCCCCAGCGGCAAGAAGACGCCGATCAACACAACGAGCTCCTGTTGAGACCGACGAACAAGGGCGCCGCAAAAACCAATGCGTCAAATCCAGTAGCGTCTGTCGTTTTCCTATGAATCGCCGTCATGCGGCGTAATCAAGGAAATTTCTGGCTATTCTGGGATATGAAGTCTTCGTTTTTCGTCCTCACCGCTTTCCCGACGCACTGATGAAAGACGTCGCTTCGAGTAACGGACGACAGGGGTTTGTTCGACGGAGAACGATAGTCTTTTACCGTTGACCGGCAACCACGGCCTTAGTGGTTACCCTATGGAATCGCACAAGCTGGACGAGTTTCTCGTCGGCGATTGGCGAATTCACCCCGCCCACGATCAGAACATCCGAGGTGACGATACCGTCAGGCTGGAGCAAGGATGACGACTGCTGACGATTTCGCCACCACTTGCTCGGCGTCGATATCGGCACCCAGAAATCGGGATTCGCGCACTACTGAGCCGACGGCGACTTCCTGAGTTGCCGCAACTGCTGAAGAATCTCCGGATGATCGAATTCCCTACCACCCACTGCCCGATAAGCCACCGAGCCATTGGGCGAGACCACGAAGGTCGTCGGCAGGCCCTTCACGCCCCAGTCATCTAGACTTGCGGCATCATCATCGAACAGCAAAGGAAATGTCGGTGAAGGCTCAATGGTGCCAAGAAAAGAAAAGACGGTATCGGCATCCTCGCCGATATTGACTGCCAGCACAGTCACACCTTCGTTCTCCATCTTATTTTTGAGCCTTTCTAGAGAGGGCATTTCACGTCTGCATGGTGGACACCAGGTGGCCCAGAAATTCACCACCACCACTTTACCTCGAAAGTCGGTCAGATCCGTTACCTCTTCATCGAGGTCAGGCAGGCGCAGTGGGGGCGCAGATATTCCTGGCGCAATCTTTGTAAGACCGTGGGTCAGAGGCGGCAACCCGGGTTCGGCTGCAGCAACGGGTGCACCCAGGCAGAAGACAGCCAATGCACTAAGGACTTTCACGAGCACATCGGACATTTGAAAGCTCCCCTTCATATTGTTTTCCATTGCTCTCCCAACGCACAATCAGATCGAACTCCGCACCGGCATCCAACCCGATTGACAGCATCCCCTGATTCCAGTCGCCTCCCGGCTCGTAGGCGTGCTCGGGTGGAAACTGGGCCCATCGGAAGGCGACCATCGCCGCGTTGCCCGGCTTGGCGGGCTGGAGCCGTTCAAGCCAGCTCTCGGTCGAAACCAGTGGACGCCCGCCAGACTCCGTATCAATCCGCCATTCAGACAACCTGAAACGCACAACACCGGCGGCCGCATCATTGCGCAAAACCGTCATGTAGACGCAGGATCTCGCATAAGGCTCAATAACCTTCGAATCAAAACCTCGGTTCACATAAAACGCCCTAAGTTGGTCCGGCAGTATCTGTGTCAACGAGACAGTGACGCCGGCCACCGATGTTTCCCAAGATTCGATACCGGTCGTCTCATCGATGGTATGACTCTGCCCTGCAATCGCGGAGTTGAGCGCGGAGGCCCCGATGAGTCCAAACAAGAACTTCTGTAACCATGTCCGATATCTGTATCTATGGGTCATCTAGTCTGTTCCGCACGCGGTTTTCAGCAGTCTACCTGGAATGATCATGCGACTGTCTGCAATATCTTTGGTCAGATTCTCAGTCGCCGTTGCCAACCTAGTCGGGATGAGGACTGAGCAAATTCCAGATCGTCCCCATTCCGCACTTTATCTTTATCGCTCAGGCAGCCCGGCCCGGCGGAGGTCTTCGATCAGGCGCTCGAAAAGTTCGATATCCTCCATCGGGTAGGTGGATTTCAGATGGGCGATCGTGTCGGTGGGGCTCATCGCTTTTATCTCTTCCACCTCCCATTCAGCGTCGTCCTGTCGGCCAACGCGAGCATAACTGGCTGCCAAGTGGAGACGAATCTGGACGATATGCATGTTTCGCGTCCGAGCATCTTCAAACAAATGAATTGCCTCTTGAAAACGCCCCAGCGCATAGTGAGCCCTACCAAGGTTATAGGGATAGTCCCACGTGTAATAGGGGTTAAGATTGATGCCTTTTTCGAGCAAAGCTATTGCCTGTTTTGGCTCACCCTGCGCGATCTTGACCATCGATAGCAGCCCATAACCATCGGCATAATTCGGCGTTATCGTCACGGCCGTTGTGGCTGCGGCTGCGGCCTGTTCGTACTCTTTCCTCATCAAATGCACATAGGCAAGGGCCCAATGCGTTTGGGGGACGGAACTATTCAACTCAACCGCTGTTCGCGCAAGCTCCAACGCACGGTCTATGGTTTCCTGCGGATTATTGGTCCAACCCCGCGTATAATTAAGTGCCAACGCGTAACCGAGGGCGCCATACACGCGACCGTAACCCGGGTCCGCAGCAGTGGCTTTGCGATACGCCGCCATCGCCTCGACGATCGCATCCTTGTTACCGCTCCTTGCCAACCGCAATCCCTCCTGGAAGTGATCGTACGCAACCAGATTGTTGGTTCTCCGACTCGCCAGGTTCGCGGCCTCTTGCTTGGACAACCTCACGGCAAGAGCGTCCACAATGCTCTTTGTCAGTTTGTCCTGAACCGCAAATACTTCGGTCACTCGATCGTCGTAGCGCTCCGCCCACTTATGGAGTCCCGTCCTGGCATCCACCAACTGGGCGTTGACGCGGACCGCATCACCTTGACGTCGAATGCTCCCGTCTAGAACAAAGTCGACATTCAACTCGGAGGCCAATTCCTGCGGGATCGCCTGTTTGTCCTTGAAAGCAAACGACGTATTGCTCGAAATGACTGATAGATTAGATAAGCCCGAGAGATCCGTGATGATGTCTTCCGTGATTCCGTCGGCGAATGATTCGTACTGTGATTCATCGCTGAGGTCCTCAAAAGGCAGCACCAGTATCATTGGGCGAAGACTGTCAACCGGCTGATTCTCCGTCTGACTATTTCCCGATAATTGAACAACCAGCCACCAACCAATGAGCGCAACCAACAACATGGCCACGGCCAGAACTACCATCGTTGATCGATTGATCGTGGATACTTTCGGGCGCGACTCAATGCCAGACTTGGACGGCTCGACCTCATCGCCCACCACGCCAGTTGCTGCCTGAGCGAGGATTTCGACATCGGCAAATAAGCGATAACCTGATTTCGCGATCGTTTCTATATATCGGGGGTTGCGTGCGCTATCACCGAGCGCTTTGCGTAGCTTGATGACGGTGTTGGTCACCGCATCATCAGTCACGACCATGCCACTCCATACGTTAGCTTCAAGATCGTGACGCGACACTACCTCACCATGGCGCTCCATGAGATAGACAAGCACTCGCATGACTTTGGGCTCGAGGCGAGCCTCTCGATCTACGCAAAACAGCCGGTTAGTGGCTGGCTCAACAGTCCAGTCACCTACCTTGAAGGATAAAGCTGTTGCACTGCGTTCACTCATCATCCGTGACCTGTCTCGGGGACATTGAGTAGCTCAAGTTTAGTTTGAAACTGTGCAAAAGAAGAGGCCTTCTTTTCACCATACGGGGGTCTAGTGCTGAGCCGGCCGATAGGTAGGCGAGACGAATGAAGGCTTACGATTTAGGTCACCCGACGATCGGGAGTGTTAACGTTTTCGGATCCATTATCCGACGGGATTCCAGCCTTCATCAGATCTACCAAATATTCCCATTTTTTGTCGATATCGGGCAGTAAGGGCGTTTTTTCGAGATGGCAAATTACACTCGAGGACTGGGACCACAAAAATCGACAGGCGACTATGGGCTTGAAGTCAATACCTGTCTGGCTCTTGCCACTGATGACTCCTAGCCGACGGCAGGCCTGCCGGCATCGGAAGGGCACATCCGCACCCGGAAAAAATCCGGCTTCTTCATGTTCGCCGGACATTTCGGTGGACCAGAAAACCTACCTGACTCAATAAGCGTGGGGCTCTTTCAGCAGTCACTGTCAATTCGCTGACGAGAGCTTCCGTATTGCTAGGTTTCGTGCCCTCAACAGTTTCCTGTCGAAAAGCTTGATCGACCTAATTTCTGTTGATCATGAATTGGTTAGAATTCGGCTGCTTCCATGGCAAGAACTGTGTGCGCAAGCTCAGGTATCTCCAGCCTTAATAGGGCATTCTTGAAGGTTGCGACGACATCTGGATCCTTGTGCGGAAAGACGAACAACAGATTGGTTGAATGCAGATCTGGGTTCGTCATTCGCAACTCTTCGACATGCCATGCGGCTTCATCGTGGTTCCCGAGCAGAACAAGCGTAGCCGCTAGCCAAAGGCGAGCACGCGCATGCGTTGGGTTGCGTTCCAATGCGGTCTCAAATGATTCAGCCGCTTCGACATAGCGGTGTGTCGCGAACTCAATTTCGCCGGCAATCTGCTCGTAAGACGCGTTTGATGCCGGGTTCCGACTCAGCGCCTCCTTTAAAGCCTTTTCGGCCAGTCGTGGTCGCCCGCCGTAGTGAAGGACCCAGGCCAAAAGGCCATACGCATCAGCATAGTTTGAGTTGATCCTTGTCGCCCGCATAGCTGCAGAAATGGCAGCAGCATGGTCGCCAAAAAACAGCGCAATTTGCCCGCGCACGAATTCCACCTGTGGCAGATTGGCATCAAGATCAGCGGCCTGATTGGCCATGCGAGCGGCTTCGACGAGAGCTTGCTCGGGTTGTTCAGTCCAGCCGTCTATGGCCTGGCGCGACCAGGCAAGGGCGAGCCCCGCGTAGGCTCGGGCAAACTGCGGGTCAAGGGCAATCGCCTGCTTGAAATGATGCATTGCTGACACATTGTCCTCTGGCGAAAGGCGGCTGTAATACTGCCTGCCTCGCAGAAACTCGTTATACGCTTCAAGACTGTCGGTCATTCGACTGGCATCAAACAACCCCAAGTCACCGGCCGTATGCTGATGCAACTCCGAAAGGATGCTGCTTACGATCTGTTCCTTGATATCGAAGACCTCGTCATCGTTGATTGAGAACTGCTCGGCCCATAATTCGCGCCCGGCCTGGGTATCAACCATGCGGAGGTTTATTACTTTTCGTTCATCAACATCGGAGATGTCGCCACGAACCAGGAAGCGGACGCCAAGGTTCTCACCGAGGCTGTGGTCGGAGGCCAAGGCATCTCGGTAACTGAAAACCGTGGCAGGAGCGACCACAGCTAACTGCTGTTGTCGCCCCAACTCTTGGATGATGTCGTGAGTTAGCCCGTCGATGAAGTACCGATCTTCCTGGCCGCTCTTGTCAATCAGTGGCAATACCGCAATCGATACTGCTTTCGTGCTTCTCTGCTCTGGCTCTAAGGCGGGTAAGAGCCAGGCATATGAACCGAGCCCGAGCGCCAAAAACAGGACTGCGGCAACAAAAATCCACTGAGTACTCAAAAAAGCGCCACGGGAGGGGCTGGTAGACGCCGCTGCGGCTGCGCGGAGTCGGGCCGGTTGCGGGATTAACCGGTAACCATGCTTGGGGATGGTTTCGATGAAGCGAGGTCGGCGCCGGTCGTCGCCTAGTGCGCGGCGCAGCTTGGCAATCGAATTAGTAAGCGCGTCGTGGGAAACAACGCGGCCAGCCCAGACCTCGCTTTCCAGGTTTTCCCGAGTGACGACCTCGCCAGCCTGCCTGACCAGTGCCAGCAGTACCTGCATCGTTTTGGGCTCTACCCGCTCGAATTGGTCATCACGGCGGATCCGTAGGGCGGCGGGGTGGATTTCCACACCTTCCAGTTCAAATCTGCATTCCTGCAACGAAAATTTGTCCATCAATTGTCCTCCCTGCGGCTTGTCGGCCGAATTCCTTGCCCGTTTTCTCGTAGTTCGGAAAATCGTTAGCTGAGCGATATGCCGAAATCCACTCATCAGTACGGCTTCTATCAGGCCCGATCGGCCCGTTGCCATAACCCGAATGTAGTAGCTCCACGCCACATGGGTAGTAGCGCCAATTTTGTAAGCTATTGATTTATATGCCCGTATGGGTTCCGTCGGAAAACCGTTGGCAAAGAAACGGTGGGATATTGGGAAAAAGGTCTCTGTTCTGGCCAATGCTTCAGGTCAGGACAAAACAAGAGAAGTGGGCAATGCGCCGACTGCTACCACCCGTATATCAAAGGTTTCATCAGGATGCCGCAGCGTGTTGCTGGGCTCGGTTGATAGGAATCTCACTGGGCATCGCGTTTACCGCCATGGTCGCTGCCGATACGGCTCAACGCGGAAACAGAGACGGAGATCATTTGTCGCACAGCCACCCGATTGGGATCAGCAGTGGTAGTCCAGGGATAAAACGCGAAGGAGCCGGAGCAAGCAAAGAATCCAAGTCCCCCAATTCCGGCGGTGAGCAAGAAACCGATGAGGATTGCGAATGAGCGCCGTGTCGTGTCTGACGCACAAGCGATCGGAGTCGTTTCCCCACCGGATGGCGTCGTGGATGTCACGCTGCGGCCGTTCAGGCCTCTTGGCGTCTTCTTCCAGAAAACGTACCGGCGTGTTGCCGGGATTCGTGTTGGCGATAGTGTGCCAAGGCCTGGCCAGCGCCATTTTGGCCGCTTCAACAGATCCTACCAAGTCAATGCTATCGGCCCGGACCGACGCGCCACAGAGCGAGTTTGAGCGCTTGATGGCTGTCGCGCGTGAAACCCGCCAAGGCGCTGGAACGAGGGTTCGCCATCTGTCCATCGAAAATCGGCCAGCCATCGGCAACGAAAACGCACCTCTGGTTCTCATTGAAGTAGCCAGTTTCGAATGCCCTTACTGCCGTCGCCATTGGCTCGAAGCAATGCCGGCGCTGCGCCGAAGCCATATCAACGCCGGGCGGTTGCGATATGTATTCGTGGATGTCGCGTTGGATCCCACTCATGTAAACGCGAAAGCAGTGGTCGAAGCCGCTCATTGCGCCAACGAACAGGGCCAGTATGCGGCTTTTCGGAACCGTATATTTACAAATCAGAAGGCAACTTCCGCAGCCTTTCTTGAAGCCCATGCGCAGGCTGTGAGTTTGGACATCAAAGCATTTCGACACTGCATGGCAAGTGGCCGCTACAAGGCACAGGTTGAAAATGACGTGAGACTGATGCGGGCACTGCGTGTTCGCGGAACGCCGAGCTTTTTCTGGGCACGGAGAGAATCCGATCGTTCCGATGTCCGCCTTATTCGCCGGATAAGTGGAGTGCAGTCGTTCGACGAATTCGCCGGGCAATTCGATGCCTTGCAAAAAATGGACAAAACAACAACCACAACAGTGGTCGACACCACGCTCTGAGTCCACACACATGAGGGTGGTCGGGAAGCGGCTGCTAGCTAGTTGTTTTGAACTCCCGACAAGCGGGAGAAGTGACGCCAATAAAGAGAGGAGTGAGACCTATGAAAAACAAATCATCAGCAATCCTAACTGTGGCCATGATGGCTGTCGTCGGAACAGGATACGCGGGGCAGAGTGGCAAAGAGTTGTTCGAGTACCATGGCTGCATCAACTGCCATGGGGCAGAGGCCAAGGCACCAATCAGCAAGGTGATTCCAAAGCTTGCGGGCAAACCTCAGGATGAACTCTTTGAGAAAGCCAAGAAAATCCTTGGGGGTGAGGGATCAAGCAAAGAATCCGAGATCATGCATGCGGCTTTCTACTCGCCCGCACAGTGTGACGTGCCGCCGAATGATGCCGAGCTGACTGCGATCACCACATACATCGCTTCGGTGAAATAATGTCTTGTTGACGCGGCGTACAGCTCGGCTGGGGATTCCCCCGGGTTGTATTGCTGCGCCAATGCATAACCGAAGGCGCCATCGGACCGCATCGGATCCTGTCGCAAAGCCTGGCCACTCATGTCATCCGGACTATTCGCCATGGCTAGCAGGTAAAACCGTTACAGGATTGAGGATCGAATTAAAGGGAAGCTGTTCATGGAAAAGCTGGCACACGGACATAGCGTCGCTGCATTTCTTCTGTGCACGTCGGTGTCTGCGACAGATCTGGCACAGGTCGCGCCGCTAAGTGATCTGCAATGGGACGCCATTCATTCCAAGGTCAATTTGCTCGATAAAGTCGCCTATTTTCCCAGTCTACTCCCGGTCATTATGAAACACCGGGAAGCGCTAGGCCTTTCTTACCGCCAGACTAGGGCCTTGCGTCTTTGGAGAAAGGAAAACTATCGGAAGATGGTTGATCTGATGAATCAGATCATCGAACACCGAATTGAACTATCCAAGGCGTCTCTCAACGCAAATCTGACCAACGAGCAGATTTTCGACAAGCAGCAGGAGATATTTGAACTCCAGGAACAGGTGCTACGGATTCGGCTCTCCTGCCGTCAGATTGTCGTATCAACGTTCTCTGCCGAGCAGTGGGCCAACCTTGGTTTCGTGCTGGAAGAGTACCCGCAATTCGCAGGCTTGCTCGACTTGTGAATTCGACAGCGCACAACGGAACGGGATCGAAGCGTATGCACCTCGACACGCCGGGGTTAACCAGGTGAAAAAGCTTCTATTGCTGATGGTCTGTGCGGCACTGCCGTCACTCCCCCTTCAGTCCCTGGCCTCCGGCCCTTCCGCTGAAACGCTTGGTTTGCCCTGCAACGGTTGTCACGGTACGGACGGTGCCAGCCAAGGAGACAGCATACCGAGCATCGCGGGAATGAATGCCGAATACATGGCTAAGGTCATGGTGCAGTTCAAGGAAGGGCGGCGCAGTGCAACGATCATGAATCGAATCGCCAAGGGGTACCGCGACTATGAGTTGCGCAAGATAGCGCGTTACTTCGCCGCGAAGGAATGGCGCTCTGTGCGACCAACACAACAAGAAGAGCTTGTCACCCGTGGGCACCGACTGCATGAAAAATACTGTACAGAATGTCATGAGGATTCCGGCCGCTATCAAGATAAAGACGTGCCGCGGATAGCCGGTCAACGACACGACTACCTGAAAACCCAACTCGCGCTCTACCACGCAGGCGAAGAACAACTGCCGCAGCCGTCGGAAATGGCGGATAAGTTATCCGAGATTGCCAAGGATGACCTTTCTGCACTGAGTGCCTTTTACAGCACAGTGGAATAGATGGTGCCTGTTTTGCCTGTTTTCCACCAAGTTCGTTCGATGTTGTCCCTCTGGAAAAACCGCCCTTTTCCCCAAGATGCTTTCGGCCTGCGTTGTTGGCACATTTTATGCCGCCAACTGAACAGGGAGTCGAGGGAGCGTACCAAAATGGATTTTCCGAACAGAGTTGGAGCATTGTTCGCGTCTTTTGCAGTTTTTTGGTGCAACGCTGCACACGCCGATAGTCACGGAGGCCTTTCAATGTCGGAGTCGCAATACGACCTCAGACGCCTGACGCAACCGACAACGGCTGAGATGGCCGCAGAGCAAAGTGGTCGCGTTCACATCTACGATTCGTTGGACATCAACAAAGTCAACGAAGCACTTGATGCAAATTTTGACCGTATTCAGAACATGATGTTTACACGAATTCATCACCTACCCCCTCCAGGGGCGGGGCCTGAAGAGGAAGCCGACCTGGAAGATGATGGATGTGACTGATTAGAGGCAATTTCTACTTGGAAGGGATTCGGCCGCCAAAGCTGGCGGCCTTTTTTTCCATTCGCATCGAGCTGTGAATGCGACAGAACTTCAATTCCCTCTTGAAACGGGGCAATTTCACAATGGTGGGCACGAAAATCGAGCGTCGCACTTTCTTCTCCGGCGAACGCCTGACTACCTGAGCCCCGTGGGCATGCCGTGAAAAGCAGCTGCCACATCGACCGCCGCGAAAATCGAAGCGACCCACTCGCTTCTTCCACGCAGACCTTTCACCCCATCCCCCGTGGGCATTCCCAACCCACTACTTCATAATCCGCTGAACTCCATCGCAAACACCAGGACAAATCCTTGAGCCACCGTCCCAGGAAAAGGTTCGGCCAGAATTTTCTGCGCGACCAGGGTGTGATCGAACGCATTCTTTCGCACATCGATCCGCAGCCGGACCAGCGGTTGGTCGAGATCGGACCGGGCCAGGGGGCGCTCACGCGGGGTCTGCTGCAGCGCGCCGGTGAGTTG
>Ga0316201_10002002_pt1 | contig 14248 bp, 15 predicted proteins | sample CS6wburrow_MG_FD_204516 | JGI IMG/M metagenome (GOLD analysis project Ga0316201, IMG submission 204516) | Coastal sediment microbial communities from Delaware Bay, Delaware, United States - CS-6 worm burrow | ecosystem: Environmental > Aquatic > Marine > Coastal > Sediment | place: USA... | reverse complement strand
GCGTATTTCTCTTCCAGTTCGTCCACAACACGCAGTGATTGCAGGTTGTGTTCGAAACCCCCGTACTCTTTCATGCACGCGTTGAGCGCATCCTGGCCGGCGTGGCCGAAGGGGGTGTGACCAAGGTCGTGGGCCAGAGCAATGGCCTCGGTCAGATCTTCGTTAAGTTGCAGGGCACGGGCAATGGAGCGTGCGATCTGCGCGACTTCGATAGAGTGTGTCAGTCGTGTGCGGAACAGGTCGCCTTCATGGTTGACGAATACCTGGGTTTTGTATTCCAGGCGACGAAAGGCGGCAGCATGGATGATCCGGTCGCGATCCCGCTGAAACTCGCTACGGTAAGTTGGTGGCGGCTCTGAATATCGCCTGCCCCGGGATACGTCGTCAGCTGCGGCATAAGGCGCAGGGCTGGTGCTGATAAGCGTGTCACTGGGTTCGGTGTTCATGAACCGGTCAGTGGTAACCCGGGATCGAGCGTCTGCTCCAGCAGCTGTGGTTCAAAATCGCTGCAGATTTTTGATCGCCCGATGCCTTCCATCAGGATCAGTCTCAGACCACCGTCCAGGGCTTTTTTATCAACGGCCATCAAATCGAGAAGTTGCTCTCGGGTCAATTCCTTCGGCGCGGCCACAGGCAGTCTGGCGCGCGCCAGCAACGTGCGGATGCGTTCGACAGCGGCCTCGGGTAACCAGCCGTGACGTGCTGACAGGTCTGCAGCCATGACCATGCCGGCCGCCACCGCTTCTCCGTGCAGCCAGTTACCGTAACCCATGCCTGTCTCTATGGCATGACCAAAGGTATGGCCAAGGTTGAGCAGCGCACGTTTCCCGCGTTCGCGCTCATCGGCAGCGACAATATCCGCTTTGCAGCGGCAGGATCGTTCGATGGCATAAATCAACGCTTCCGTTTCGCGGTCCAGCAATCTGTCCATGTTTTGCTCGAGCCAGGTAAAAAAATCGACATCCTCGATCAAACCATATTTGATGATTTCCGCAATACCGGCTGACAGTTGCCTGTCATCGAGTGTGTCCAGGGTACTGGTGTCTGCCAGCACACAGCGTGGCTGGTGGAAGGCGCCAATCATATTCTTGCCGAGCGCGTGGTTGACGCCGGTTTTGCCACCGACAGATGAATCCACCTGCGCCAGCAAGGTAGTCGGAATCTGGATGAAGTCGACGCCGCGCTGGTAGCTTGCCGCGGCAAAGCCCGTCATGTCACCAATAACTCCGCCACCCAGAGCGACCAGGCAACAATGGCGGTTGAAGCGCTTTTCCAGCAAGGCGTCAAAAATCCTGTTGGCAATTTCCAGGGTTTTGAATGCTTCCCCGTCTGGAAGAATGACCTGTTCGAGCTGGTAGCCGGTCAGTGCCTCGCGCACCGTCGACAGATAAAGCGGGGCGACAGTTTCATTGCTTACCAGCATAAGCTGGCGGCCACGGATATGCGGGCGATAAAGTTCAGGCTGTGATATCAGCCCTGGTCCTATATGGATGGGGTAACTGCGTTCACCGAGATCGAGTTCCAGGGTTTTTCTCATGGCGCTAGAATAATCGAATTCAGGGGCCCAAGCCAATGGTGCCTGGTTCAGCTCCCGGTTGTCCGGCAGCGATCAAACAGATCTGGATCCGGTCACGGAATACACAGAGATAAAAGAAAAACCTCGCATCATGACTGTTCAATTTTATGCACAATCTGCTGCACGACGTCGCGTACACGGCAACCATCGGTTTCGATAACCCAGTCTGCAATTTCCCGGTAGAGCGGATCACGCAATTCCATTAATTCCTGCAGTTTCTGCTTTGGGTTGGCTGTCTGTAACAGCGGTCGGTTGCGGTCGTGAGCGGTACGACGAAGTTGTTGTTCAACCGAGGTGTGCAAATAAATGACCTGGCCACGTGATGCCAGACGCTGCCTGTTGAGTTTATCCATTACTGCGCCTCCTCCGGTTGCCAGAATGGTTCCCTGTCTGGCAGTCAGCTCGTCGATCACTTTCCGTTCCCTTTTGCGGAAACCCGATTCTCCCTCCAGTTCAAAGATCAGCGGGATATCGACGCCGGTACGGATTTCGATTTCCCTGTCGCTGTCGATGAATTTCAGTTTCAGGCAGCGCGCCAGCTGGCGCCCGATGGTGGACTTGCCAGCCCCCATGGGCCCAACCAAAAAAAAACTGCCCGACATATGTTCCATGTCGGGCAGTTTTGCCAGAAACCGCCGTGCGGTACAAGTATTGGCTAGTAATCCACGGCGGCCATGCCCTGCTTGATGATTTTAGGCGTTACGAATATCAGCAGTTCCTGTTTCTGGTCTGTTTTGGACTCTGTCTTGAACATCCAGCCAACGCCGGGAAGCGAGCCGAAAAAGGGGATTCGTTCGGTCTGCTTGCCCCTTTCCTGTTCGTAGATGCCGCCCAGTACCAGGGTTTCGCCGTTCTCCACCAGTACCCGGGTGCGCACATTGCGGGTATCGACGCTGGGTACACCGAAGAAGATCTCACCCACGTTATCCTTGCTGACTTTCAGATCCATAATGATATTGTCATCCGGTGTGATCTGCGGGGTGACTTTCAGTTCCAGCACCGCCTCTTTGAAACTGATCGATGTAGCACCACTGGAGGTGGCTTCCTGGTAAGGGATCTCCACACCCTGCTGGATGGCCGCCTCCTGCTGGTTCGAGGTGATGACCCTCGGGCTGGAGATCACTTCACCGCGGTCTTCCAGTTGCATGGCGCTGAGTTCCAGCTGGATGAGGCTGCTGCCGATTTTGCCGAGCGCCAGTCCCAGTGAGCCGGACGGATCAGCTACCGGCAGGTTAACCAGCAGACCATCGTTACCGCTACCTGCAGGCGTTTCAAATCCGGGGGTAAAGCCGTAATCGATATTACCCGGCTGGGTACCGCCACCGACAATAAAACGGTCACCATTCGTGGAGTTACCACTGGCGCCGAATCTCACGCCGAGGTCACGCGAGAAATCATTGTTTGCGATCACGATCCGCGACTCGATCAGGACCTGGCGGACCGGGATATCAAGCAATGCGACCATGCGGCGGATTTCTTCCAGTTTTTCCGCGGTATCCTGGATCAACAGGGTGTTGGTGCGTTCGTCCGTCGTCACCTTGCCGCGTTCCGACATCAGTGAGCTGTCTTCGCTCTGCAGCAGTTCGGCGAGTTCAGCCGCCTTGGCGTAGTTGATCTGAATAAAATCAGAGTACAGAGGTGCCAGTTCCTCGATCTGTCGCTGCGACTCGAGTTCGAGTTTTTCACGCGCTGCGATCTCTTCACTTGGCGCGATCAGCATGACGTTGCCGTTTTCACGCTTGGCGAGACCCTTGGTCTTGAGAACGATATCCAGAGCCTGATCCCACGGTACATTCTGCATACGCAGGGTCAGGTTTCCGGCGACCGTGTCACTGACCACGATGTTGGTGCCGGTGAAGTCAGCCAGCAGCTGCAGCACCGAACGAACCTCGATATCCTGGAAATTGAGGGACAGTCGTTCACCGGTATAACCAAATTCCTGTTTGCGGCGTTCTTCCTTTTCTTCCTTGGTGGTTTCGCGAATCTCTACGGTAAACTGGTTGTCTGACTGATAGGCCAGGTGGTCGTATGCACCGATAGCGGATATTTTCATGCGAATATCGTTACCCCTGGATTCCGTATCGATAATTTTCACCGGTGTGGCAAAATCGGTGACGTCCAGACGCCTGTGTAGATCCTGCGGCAGGTTGGTGTTTTTCAGGCTGAGCACGATTTTGCCGGCTTCCTGGCGCATGTCTACCGGAATGGATGGATCAGACAGGGTGATGATGACGCGACCTTCGCCCTGATCGCCACGGCGGAAATCGACATCGGTGACGGCGCGTGTTGCCGAGCTTGACGGGGTGGCAGCAGGGACCCTGGCCGGCGAAGGTGCGCTGGCGGTCGTTGTGCCGCTACCGCCGAGAACGATAATAATCTGGTCTCCATCGGCGCGGGTTTCGTAAGGCACCATCTCAAACAGATTCATGACGACGCGGGTACGGCCTTTCACTTCCACCGCGGTAATACTCTTGGCTGGACCGATACCGATGGGCTGGGATCGTTTTGCCAGCTCACTTTTGGTTGCCGGAAGATCAAAAGCGATGCGGGCCGGGTTGTCGATGGTAAAGCTTGCCGGAATGGAGGCAGGCTGGCTGAGTTTAAGTGTAATCTGTACCTGATCGCCGGGCAGGCCGGCAAAGTTGATTTCCTGCAGTGCATTCAGTGGTTGTGGCTCAGCGGCGTATATGCTGCTCCATCCGCTCGCCATAACAAGCAGAGTGAGGAACGCAATTCCATTTCCAATCAGTCGGTTAATGAATTTCGTGCCTTGCGTCGCAGGGTTCCATTTCATCTGTCTCGGGTTCATCTTTTTTATCTCCACATTACTCACTGAGTGCCAGTGCAGCCTGGCGTTCCATCCATCCCCCGAGGCCATCCGGTACGATCTCGGTGAGTGCAAGTTCCGATTCTGTAATCTGTACGATCTTTCCATGGTTCTGACCCAAATAGTTTCCGGGTTTTACACGGTGTATCGTGCTGTCGCTCATGCGCACCAGGGCCCAGGAGTTATTCTGGCGTTCGAGGGTGCCAACCATGCGAAGACTATCCAGTGGTTCGGACTCCAGCGGCTCGCGTGGACGATCGTGTTCAGGTTCAATCCCGCCGCCGGAAGATTTGGCAACCTGCGATTTGGGTGTTGAATAGACCGGCGGAGTAAACGGGTCACGTTCGCCGGAAGCTTCGTACAGGTGCGTCTCGAACGGCGCAAACTCCGGTAGAGGTTCGATGCGCGCCTGCTGGCGGGATTTCACAGCCTCTACGTAAGAACGCAGATCTTCCGTGTTGTTACCGCTGCAGGCTGCCACGCTGACAGTCAGCAAGCAGACAGAAGCGCTCCAGGCTGTATTGTGCCGGCGGATCATTGGGCACCTCCTTCTTCCTCTTCATCAATATATCGATAGGTCTTGGCGAGCATATCCATTCTCAGTTCGCCACCCTCTGCGTCTGGCTCCATCTCTATATCGTGTACGGTGACAATGCGGGGTAATGCAGCTACACCACTGATAAAGTTACCGAACTCGTGATAATCACCTTTAACGCGAATACTGATAGGCAGCTCGGCATAGAATTCCTTTGGAACTTCACCTTGCGGTTTGAACAGTTCAAATTCGAGGCCGCTGGCCAGACCGGTCTGCGAAATATCCACCAGCAGTTCGGCTACCTCGGTCTTGTTAGGCAGCTGCCGGAGCATGGCTCCGAAGGAGGCTTTCATCTCTTCGAGTTGATGCTCGTAGGCGGCCAGATTGGCGGCTTTCTTGGCCTTGCTTTCGAAGGTCTGGCGCAGCTCCGTTTCCTTGTTTTCCGCTTTTTCCAGGCTGATGCGCTGGTCTTTGATGTCCAGCCAGTACCCGAGTCCCAGCACGCCGGCAAAGATCATGGTGATAACGGCAATGCGGGCCGGCAGTGGCCAGTTGGCAATATTGTTCAGGTCCAGTTCGTTGAGTTCAGAGAGGTTCATCAGCTTTGCTCCTCCCCGGTTTCCTTGGATGGAGTCGACGTCGCCTGAACGGCGCGCAGCGTGAATTCAGCGCTGCGTCTGCGTTCACTGTCCTTGGTTTCTATGACGTCGAGTTTTGGTTTGGCCATCCATTGTGAGCCGTCAATGTTGCGCATATAGGCGGACACACGGGCATTGGACTGGGCAACGCCGCTCAGGGTCAGAGCCAGGTCTTGCTGGGCGATCTTTTTGAGGTAGACGCCATCGGGCAGCGTGTAGACCAGCTGATCCATGAGATGCACGCTTTGCGGGCGGCTGCGCTGCAGCTGCTGGATGATATCCATGCGTGCCAGCAAGGCATTCTTGGTCTTTTCCATGTCCTTGATTTTGGCAATTTTTGTGTCCAGTTCCGCAATCTCTTTATCCAGGAACTGGTTGCGCTGGTTCTGCGTTTCGATCAGGCCTTCCATCTGCATGTGGGCCAGCAGCACCAGCAGGGCGCCGAGGATAGCGGTGCCGGCGCCAACGACAGCAAATTGCTGCTGTTTCTTTTTGCGCAGTTCGTCGCGCCAGGGTAATAGGTTGATGTGTGCCATTAGTCGAAACTCCTCATTGCCAGGCCGCATGCGATCAACAGTGCCGGTGCGTCATTACTCAAAGACTGTGGTTTGACACGCGAAGACAGGGACATGGAAGCGAATGGGTTGGCAATGATTGTTTCAATGCCCAGGCGGTCCTGAATGAGTTCCGCAACACCCGGGACCGATGCACTGCCGCCGGCCAGAATGACCTGGTCGACGCTGTTGTACTGGCTGGAACCGAAGAAAAACTGAAGGGTGCGGCTGACTTGCTGGCACATGGCTTCCTTGAAGGGCTCCAGCACCTCGGGCTCATAGTTCTCCGGCAACCCTCCCTGGCGTTTGGCCATGCCGGCTTCTTCATAGGACAATCCGTAGCGGCGCATGATTTCTTCCGTGAGTTGTTTGCCACCGAACACCTGGTCACGCGTATAAATCAGGTTGGTGTCGTGCAGTACGTTGAGCGTTGTCATGGTTGCGCCGATGTCAATCATGGCTACCGTTTTTTCCATGCCCTGGTCAGGGACCTGGTCAAGCAGAAGCTGGAACGCGTTCTCCGTGGCATAGGCTTCGACGTCCACGACCTTGGTGTCCAGTCCACCGCTTTCAACGGCCGCGGTCCGCATGTCCACAGTTTCCGTGCGGCAGGCTGCCAGCAGTACATTGACGGTATCAGGATTGTTGTCTGTCGGACCCAGGACCTCGAAATCGAGACTGACTTCCTCAAGTGGATAAGGGACATACTGGTCGGCTTCCAGCTCGATCTGACTGTACAGTTCGTCATCCGACAGGCTGTTCGGCATGGGAACAACCTTGGTAATCACAGATGAGCCGGCAACTGCAACCGCCGCGTTCCTGGTTCGTGCCCCCGCTCTTTTTATGGCACGCCGCACGGCTTCGCCAACCGCCTCTACGTCCGTGATGTTTTTTTCAACCACCGAATTGGGTGGCAACGGCTCCACGGCATAGTTCTCTACGCGATAGCGGTTCCCATGGCGGCTGAGTTCTAGTAATTTGACCGCCGAGGAACTGATATCCAGTCCAACAACCGGCGGAGTTTTCCGTGTAAACAGTTGCGCGATTTGCACTGTGTTTTCCCTTTAATTCACTGCAGTTGCAGTGTTTTGATACTGTTATGGATTAGAGAGCAACAGCAAATGCTTGTCAATCCGGAGCTCTTTATCCTCGTATGGTTCGATTCCAATTATCGGACGCTTTATACTGAAGTTTAGAAATCCTCTTATTTTTTAATTTGAACCGGGTCACATCCCACCAAATTTATGAATCTTTCCCTGAAAATATTACGCGTTATCCTGGCAAGCGGTTTTGCGGTTTTCACCGCTGGGGTGGTGGTGGTTGCCGCAGCCTACTTCTATATCGCCCCCCAGTTGCCCCCTATAGAGCGGCTGAAAGAGGTACAACTTCAGGTGCCGCTACGGGTTTTCACCACGGAAGGGGCATTGATTGCCGAATTCGGTGAGCAGCGTCGCACACCGATCCGCTACCAGGACCTGCCGCAGACAGTGATAGACGCCATACTCGCCACCGAGGATGACCGTTTTTTTGTGCATCCGGGGGTGGACTATCAGGGCCTGGTGCGCGCGGTGTATGAGTTGATTCGTACCGGCAAGAAGCGTCAGGGTGGCAGCACCATCACCATGCAGGTGGCGCGCAACTTCTTCCTCAGTCGTGAGAAAACCTACCTCCGCAAGCTCACCGAGATTTTTCTGGCGCTTAAAATTGAGCGTCATCTGAGCAAGCAGGAAATTCTTGAGCTGTATCTGAACAAAATTTATTTTGGGCAACGCGCCTACGGTATTGCCGCCGCCGCACAGATCTATTATGGCTTGAGCATAGACCAGTTGAGCGTTGCACAGGTTGCCATGATTGCCGGTCTGCCTAAGGCGCCGTCGTCGAATAATCCTGTCAGCAATCCGGAACGCGCCCTGGAACGCCGGGATTATGTATTAGGGCGCATGTATGTGCTTGGTTTTATTGATAGTGATCAGTACAGCATGAGTATGCGCGAGGCGGATGAGGCCAGCCTGCATGCCGCCACAATTGAAGTTCAGGCGCCTTATGTGGCCGAGATGGTGCGCGCCTATATGGTGGAACAGTTCGGTGAGGATGCCTACAGTGCAGGCTATCGTGTGTATACGACACTGGACGGCAAACGTCAGAATGCAGCCAGTTCGGCGCTTCGTGACGGGTTGCTGGCGTATGACAGAAGGCACGGCTATCGTGGCGTTGCGCGTCATTTTGAGTTGCAGCCTGATGTCAGTGTAGACACCTTGGAAGACCTGCTGAAAGGTACCAAGACCGTGGGTGGTTTGTTGGCAGCTATAGTCGTGGAGGTTGAGGGGCAGTCGGCACGTATCTATCTGGCCGGTGAGGGTTATGCCGAGCTGGATTGGGAGGGGATTTCCTGGGCGCGCAGCTATGTGTCCGGCAACCAGCAGGGTCCGGAGCTCAAATCAGCGGACCAGGTGATGCAGCGCGGTGATCTGGTTCGTGTTGAAGCATTGCCGGAGGGGCGCTGGCGTCTGGCTCAGGTGCCGATGGTGTCGGGTGCTCTGGTATCCATACATCCGCAGGATGGCGCTTTGCAGGCACTGGCGGGAGGCTTTGATTTTTACCACAGCAAGTTCAATCGGGCGACCCAGGCACAACGCCAGCCAGGCTCCAGTTTCAAACCCTTTGTTTATTCGGCGGCACTCGATAAAGGCTATACGGTTGCCAGTCTGTTTAATGATGCGCCGGTGGTGTTTGATGATCCGTCGCTGGAAACGGCCTGGCGACCGGAAAATTACAGTGGCAAATTCTACGGGCCTACGCGCATGCGTGAGGCGCTGATCCATTCGCGCAATCTGGTGTCAATCCGTTTGTTACGGGCGGTGGGGGCGGGTTATGCGACGCGCTACGTGCAGCGCTTTGGCTTCAGGCCGGCGCAGATACCAGGAAATCTGTCGCTGGCCCTGGGCAGCGGCACCGCTACCCCCCTGGAAATGGCGCGCGCCTACAGTGTTTTTGCCAACGGTGGATTTTATACAGAACCCTATTTTATCCGGGAAGTTCACGATGCACAGGGACAGGTGATTTTCAGGGTCAATCCGGCAATAGCCTGCCCTGAATGCGAAGCGGAAAAACCGGCCGATCGTGAGCCGGAGGACATTCCAGGCGCACGGGCCGGGGACGTCACAGAAGAGGTGACAGAGGAACCATCCATAATGGAGGTGGCTGAGCCGGAACCTGTTTATGCAGAGCGTGTTGTTGATGCAACCAATGTCTACCTGATGACATCGATGATGCAGGATGTGGTGAGACGCGGAACCGGAAGGCGGGCCATGTCATTGGGACGTAATGACCTTGCCGGTAAAACCGGTACCACTAACGATCAGCGCGATGCCTGGTTTTGCGGTTTTAATGCAAAACTGGTGACCACTGTCTGGGTCGGTTTTGATCGGGTGCAACCGCTGGGCAATGGTGAAACTGGCGGTCGCGCGGCTCTGCCGATCTGGGTTGACTATATGGGGCAAGCCCTGCAGGGAATGTCGGAGGCTGTTTTGCCTCAGCCGAGGGGGCTGGTTACGGTGCGTATCGATTCAAAAACCGGTCTGCGTCTTCCGTCAGGGCAGGCCGGTGGCTTGTTTGAACTGTTCCGACCGGAGAATGTGCCACAGCGTTACAGTGAACCGGTCGAGAGCCAGGGTGCGGAGTCCGATTCCGACGATGCGGTAGAGCCCCTGTTTTAGGGCAATGGGTACTGAAATATGGCAAGAAGCTCGGTTCGTGATCAGCAAATGCGGGTGCGCATCGCCCAGGAAGCCGCACGCCTGATGACTGAAGAGGGCATTCACGACTTCTACGCGGCTAAACGCAAGGCGGCTCAGCACCTGGGGGCGCCTGATACCCGCAATATGCCGCGCAACCTGGAAGTCGAAGCGGCGTTGCAGGAATACCAACGGTTGTTTCGCGGAGAGCAGCAGACCGTGCACTTGAAAGCCTTGCGTGAAAGTGCTGTCCAGGCCATGCGCTTTCTGGGCAGGTTCAATCCACGCCTGGTCGGTTCTGTATTGAGCGGAACGGCTGGCCGCCATGCGGATATCAATCTGCATCTGTTTGCCGATACGCCGGAAGAAATCAGTCTGTTTTTCATGGAATCTAATATTCCGTTTCACAGTTCACTCAAACGTGTTCGTTTAAACCGCGATGAGTGGCAGGAATACCCTTCCTTTGAATTTCTTGCCGGTGATTATCGGGTAGACCTGGTCGTGTTCCCGTGCGAAGGCCGCAGAGAGGCGCCGCGCAGCCCGGTTGACGGACGACCGATGCAGCGGGCCGGGCTGGAAGAAGTCAAAGCGCTATTGAACGATTCATGACGGGTCCGTTTAACCCGGCGGCGTCTGCGCACCCGGGGGTCTGGCGCCCAGCATCCAGGCTCCCGCTGTTGAAACGCGGGTTAGCGCTGTGGTGCCGGTTTGTAGTGTTTCGGAAAGTCACCGCGGGCGACACCCGAATCAATCGCTGCCTGTGCAACCGCGGGGGGTACAAAGTCCATTAGTCTCGGGTCAAACGGCTTCGGGATGATGTAATCCGGGCCGAATTCCAGGTGATCCAGGTGATAGGCTTGCAGCACCTCCGGTAATACCGCTTCGCGGGCCAGGGCGCGCAGGCCTTCTACTGCAGCGATCTGCATTTCGCTGTTGATGGCGCGTGCACGCACATCGAGTGCGCCGCGGAAAATAAAGGGAAAACCCAGCACGTTGTTGACCTGGTTGGGGTAGTCGCTGCGGCCGGTGGCCATGATGATATCTTTACGCACCTTGTGGGCGAGTGACGGGCTGATTTCGGGATCCGGGTTGGACAGGGCAAACACGATGGGCTGGCTGCTCATACTGGCGAGCATGTCTTCGCTGACCAGGTCGGGTCCGGATACACCGATAAACACATCAGCACCGCGCATGGCATCAGCCAGTGTTCTGCGATCGGTTTCCAGTGCAAATTCCTGTTTGTAGCGGTTCAGGTCTTTGCGTCCGCTGTGGATGACGCCCTGGCGGTCGATCATGAAAATGTTGTCCGCTTTTGCACCCAGTTTCTGCAGCAGGCGCATCGAAGCAATGCCGGCCGCGCCAGCGCCCAGGCAGACAATGTGTGCTTCGGTGAGCGGCTTGCCCTTGAGTTCCAGCGCGTTGAGCAAGCCCGCGCAGATGATAATGGCTGTGCCGTGCTGGTCATCGTGAAATACAGGGATATCGAGTCGTTCGATGAGCACCTGTTCAATTTCAAAGCAACGCGGTGCGGCAATATCTTCCAGATTGATACCGCCAAAACCACTGGCGATGCGGGCTACCGTGTCGATGAAGTCCGTCGTGTTATCAGCATCGACTTCGATATCGAAGACATCGATGTCGGCGAAGCGTTTGAATAAGACCCCTTTGCCTTCCATCACCGGTTTGCCGGCCAGCGCACCAACATTGCCCAGTCCCAGCACGGCTGTACCGTCGGTAATGACAGCGACCAGATTGCCCTTGCTGGTGAACCGATAGGCGGCGTTGGTGTCGGCCTCGATTTCGCGAACCGGCTCGGCAACCCCTGGTGTGTAGGCCAGTGAAAGTTCTTCCTGGGTGGTGCAGGGTTTTGTGGCACGAATGGCAATTTTCCCGGGGTTGGGGAATTCGTGGTAGTCGAGTGCTTCTTTTTTCAGGTCTTCAGTCATAGTGGTTCCGTCGTAGGCTTGGCGCAATGGGGAATGTGAGTCTTTCAGTTTGTAAATTGTAACGCAGCCGGATGCTGAACTGTCACCCGCAGTTCGCCTTTGGCACTGTACAACCAGCCCCGCACTTCGATTTCCCGGCCTACCCAGCTGGCATCCGGTCGATTTTTGAACCACTCGATGTCCTGGTCGGGGATGCGCAGGGCGAAGCGGCCCTGCAGGTTGATCCAGCGTGCTCCGCCGCCATGATTGACGCGTATGATGCGACCCCTGACGCGCTGGAAGCCCTCGTTGCGCAGGCCGAGTTCGTTGGCGTTCCTGGGCGCATAATCCGGATGATCCCATACACCCCTGGAGCCCTTGCGCGCGGTTTGTTCCGCTTCAAGGTAACAGTCGAGGTAGCGGATATTGGGGGGAATGGCCACCGACCAGGCTAGTCCTTCACGCAACAATCGAGCCGCGAGGTTACTGTCGTCGGCCAGCCACAGGTGTGCCAGGTTGCGCCCGTGGCGGTCCTGCTGCTGGTCGCCGTATATCAGTCGGGCGCGATTACCCTGTTGAAACAGCAGCTGCCGCAGGCGGTCGCGGGCCTTTATCGCCAGAGCCTGGGTCGGCTGGTCCTGGTAAGCGATCTCCGGTGTGTTAATGCCGATCAGGCGAATTTTTTTATTATCCGCCAGCACCAGCGAGTCACCATCGTGGACATAACGGACCTGTACCGGTTCGCTGGTGGCAGGAGGGGAACAGTTGTCAGCGGCAGCTGCTGACAGCCACAGCAGTAAAATAAAAAAGGCGCCCGCAGGGGGCGCCTTTTTCAGCAGACCGTGGTCTGCGGGCATCAGGATTTATTCATACCATACTTGCGGCGGAAACGATCTACGCGGCCACCGGTGTCGAGCATTTTCTGCTTGCCCGTGTAGAAGGGGTGACACTGGGAACACACCTCAATGGCAAGGTCCTTGCCTACCGTGGAGCGGGTCTGGAAGCTGTTACCGCAGCTGCAGGTTACGGCTATGTCAGCGTACGCGGGATGAATATCTGCTTTCATTTGCTTTGGCCTCGAAAAAACACTTGGCGGCGCAGCGAGTTGCTCGGATGCCTGCCGAAAGGCCGAAGATAATACGGCAAAGCAGCTGACCGGACAAGTCCTGCGGCAGTGGGCCGTCGCCGGGCGGGGTCAGGGTACCCGCTTGAGTTCCAGTACTCTGGCCCTGGCGGAGCCGGTGCGGGTCGGCTGACCCAGGCCATCGAGTGCCTCGCGCAGGCCGCCGGGTCCTGCCAGTGAATCCCACATCATGTCGCTGAGCTTGATGCAGGCGGATAGCGGGTTGCTGGCGCGGGCGCGAACCTGGTCGATCTTCCATTGCAGGCAGCGCATGCGCTGTTGTTTATGTACCGGCATGCGCTGAATCATCTGTTCAATGACTTGCGCGCGCTTGGCTTCAAAAGCCTCGGGATCGGAGCGGGCGAGTTTCGACCAGCTGTCGAAATCCACAAGAGGTTTCCGGGTTTTGGGCTGTTCTTTTTGTAGTTCTGGCATAGTGACCTCCGCCGACTTTATCGCAGACACGCTGCAATTTTCTTATTATTTGAACTACGAGAATATCACAGGCACACGCTGGCACCCTAACAGGGCGCGAATTTATCATAGCAAACTGTTTTGTATGTAAAAATTACATATGCAATCGTTAAGTAAACCACGCAGAGAGTATGGATAAGGCTATTTTCTTACAGGTGAATGGGCTGAATTCAGCATTGTGTCAAATTTCCAACGACAGAGAATCAATGGCTTGGCAAACCTGATGTTGATTCGGTCAAAGATTTAACGCTTTCCTGGAGCATTCAATCCCGCTGATGTGCGCCGGGGATGGGTTCGATTTTTCTGATGCGGTCCAGACGAATTTCCAGTTGCTGACCATCGGGTTGTTCCGCAATCAGATATTCCTCGTGATTGCGGGTTTTCAGGTCGCGGGGTTTGAGCACTTCAACGTGTCGTCGACCATCCGGCCGGGACCAGGAAATTCGCAAGTGCAATCCGTGCACAATGGCGAGTTCATATTCGCTGTGTAGCGCGCAGTCGATAGGGGTGTAATCAGTCATTGCCGCGTATGACGGAGACACTGAGCAGATTACCGTATATATCCACCTGTGTCGTAAGTTCGGCTGGCTGGCAGCAAACCGGGCAGTCTTCCACATACTGTTGCCCACCCGCTGAGCAATCCACGTCGATTTCAAACTGTTGACCGCAATACGGGCAATCAATTCGGGTAGCTTCAAGCATAGTCAACCTCCTCTTTCCTGCTTCCATGGTGTCAACAGGCGCTAGTACACCTTGAGGGAGTGCTAGTGGGCCATGCGGAAAATACGTTCACATCTTTCATCCCTTCGCCGCACCTGCCTTTGTTGCAAGACGCTTGCTGTAGGAGTGCTACAGCGGCGGT
>Ga0316201_10002001_pt1 | contig 14253 bp, 12 predicted proteins | sample CS6wburrow_MG_FD_204516 | JGI IMG/M metagenome (GOLD analysis project Ga0316201, IMG submission 204516) | Coastal sediment microbial communities from Delaware Bay, Delaware, United States - CS-6 worm burrow | ecosystem: Environmental > Aquatic > Marine > Coastal > Sediment | place: USA... | reverse complement strand
CCTTCGATGGAGGCGCTACTCGCCTTCGAGGTCGCTGCGCAGCATGGCCGTCTTACCGGGGTGGCGATGGAGCTGGCGAGCGCAAACCGATACCTCGGATTGAGCGGCATCGGTCATTCTAATGCAGGTACCGGCGATCAATCCTGGAGCGCTAATTCGGGCTTGCGCGCCATTCCCTCGAGCACGGTATCGCGCGCGGCACGTAAGTGGGCAATAGACGCCGCCCGTGCTTCCATCCGGTCGCGGTCAATCAGAGCAGCGGTCAAACGACGCATTTCGTCCAGCGATTTCTGCCGGCGTTCGGGGTCCGACATCAGGCGTCCGCGCAGGTAGTGTACCCGATCGATGATGTTTTCCAGCGCATGCCGAATCTCGCGATTGCGGCAACCGCTGAACAGGAGTTCGTAGTAACGTTCCTTGACCAGCCGCACCTGGGTCAGATCGCCGCTGGCGACGCAGGCTTCGAGGTCTTCGAGCAGGCTTTTCAACTCGCCCATCTCGGCCTCGCTGGCGCGCTCCGCAAATAGTTCGGCGGCCAGGGTTTCCAGCGAGGCGCGCAATTCGAAGATTTCGTAGACCTGGCGCGCGCTGAGCTGCGCAACACTGTAGCCTCGATTGGACTCGCGTTCGATCAGTCCGCTGACTTCGAGGCTGACCAGGGCTTCGCGCAGAATCGAACGGCTGGCCCCGGTCAACTCGCACAGCTCGCGCTCGACCAGCTTCTGCCCGGCCGGGTAGATTCCGTCGAATATTGCGCCGCGCACGGTATTCTCGACGCGAGCGCGCAAGCCGCCGCGCTGCTGCTCGCTCACCGTACCGCGCTCGTCAGCGGCTGCTTCCACGCTGGTTTTCATTCGGACCTCGTTCGAAAATGAGCGGAAATTGCATGCAAAATACCGATGTAGTTTACCCTTTCTTTTGCGGCCTTCCACTCAACTTATATACTTTGTACGACAACTACGAGCCGGCCTTTCTCATGGCCGCGGCAAAGCTGCCCGGGAATAAAGCGCGGGCAGTGATCACGGGCATCGCCGGTTTTCGCGGTCGGTACGCCACTCCTGGCGCTAACACGCGAGTCGAACCAGGCCCCTAACACTCGCTGGCGGGAGCCTCAGCGCGGGTTGCTGTCGGCGATCAGGCTCAGGATCTCGAACATGACCGAGGCCGCAAAATGCGCGGTTTGCTTGTTGGGATGGTCCTTGGTCGGCATCAGGCAGACAACGTCGCCGCCGATAATATTCTTGCCGCGCACGCAGCGCAGCAATTCCATGACTTCGTCGACCTGGAATCCCTGGATGCCGCACTCGAGGTTGGCGACGCCGGGACACACGGTCGGATCCATGCAGTCGAGGTCGAAGGTGATGTAAAGCGGCGTATCGCCGATTCGCTCGGTGATCAACTGCATGGTTTTTTCCGGGCCGAGCTCGCGGTAACGCTTGATCGGCACGACCTCGTAACCGAGGTCGGAACTGGTTTTCCACCAGTCGAGCGTGCGCGGATTGCCGCGCATGCCGATTTGCACGCTATGCGACGGATCGATCAGGCCGGCGCGAACCAGGTAAGCGGCCCAGTGCGCGGCCGATTTCTTCGCGCCGAGAAAATGCGGTATCTGTTCGAACGCGTCGGTATGCGCATCGAAGTGCAGAAACGCCGCCTGGCGCCCGCCGGTCAGATTCGCACCCTCGCCGGCGATGGCCTGGATGATGCCGCCGGTAATCGCGTGATCTCCGCCGATCGACACCGGGCGCGCACCGGCGGCGTCGATCTTGCGATAAAAATCGGTCATACGCTCGATACAGCGCTCGTTGTCGTTGGCCTCGGGCAGCGGCACGTCGCCCATGTCGCCGATGCGGCAGCTTTTCCACGGGTCGAGCTGGAACTCGGTATGCACGCGCCGCGCCAGCGCCGACACGTCACGCACCGCGCGCGGGCCGAGATGCTGATCGCGCTCGGTGGTGCCGTTGCCGGTCGAATGCGGCACGCCGACCAGCGCGATATCGAGCGCGTTCGGATCGCGCTCGATCGGGCAGCGAAACAAAGTTGGAATATCCCACCAGTACAGGCTTTCCAGCATCAAACGGTCGCTGGCGCTAATTTCATCGTTCATGACGATTTCCTCGAAACATGACAAAAATCTGGAACCGTAAAATCACCACTTCGAAAGGTAAACAAAGCGCTCGATGACCCTGGCACCACCGCCGCAAGCGTCACCGGGCTCGAGCAGCCCTGGCGCAAAGCAAACGCTCGGCATTCTTGCACTAGCCCACTATCTCGAAGCGGGGCAGGTTTTCAGGCCAGCGCCGCGCTGATCGCGTCGATCAGGTTGAGCGCGGTAATCGAGCGGTCGATAGAGGTGAATTCAGGCCAGCTCGACAGGATCACGACCACCAGCTCGCTGTCCGGATCGACGTAGATCAACTGACCGAACACGCCGCGCGCCATCATGACCCGCGTGTCGACGTCGCGCAACCAGAACTGGTTACGGTAGCCGCCGTTCGGAAAAGCGCGTTTGCGCTCCTCGTCCTGCATGTTGTTGTCGCTGGTCCAGGTGTCGCGAACCCAGTCAGCCGGCACGACCTGCCGGCCGTTACCCACGCCGTCGTTCGCCAGCATCAGGCCGACGCGGGCGTAGTCGCGCAGGCTGGCGCTCAGGCCGCCGCAGGCCAGCGCGTAACCCGCGCGGTCGACGGTAAAATTGGCGCTTTCCTCGCAGCCTAGCGGCGCCCAGAGTTCACGACTGATCAGTTCGGGCAGCCGCGTTTGCGTCACCCGCTCCATGCAGTGTGCAATCACGTCGGTTTCGATCGAGCGGTAGTTGAATTTCTCACCATGCGGTCTCGCGGTTTCGGTCAGCGTCAGGATCTGGTCCCAGACGCAGTCTGGCGCGTCGATTCCGGGCCGCGGCGGTTTCCAGCCGCTGGCGATATCGGTCGCAGCGATATGCGAATCAAGCGCTTCGTAATCCTCGACATAATGCACACCGCTCGACATGTTGAGCACGTCGCGCAGGGTCGCGCCGCGATAGGCTGTCGCCTCGAGTTCTGGCAGGTATTCGGTGACCGGCGCCTGCGGATCGAGCTGGCCGCGGCCGACAAGGATGCCCGTCACGCAGGCGGTCACCGACTTGGCCACCGACTGCGACAGGTGCAGGCTGCGCGCTGTCATCTGGTTGTGATAACTCTCATGTACCACGGCGCCGCGCCGCAGCACGATGAGGCCATCGGTGTATTGCGATAGAAAAAAATTCGCGAGCGAGGATTCGTCGCCGTCGGCATCTCTAAACCGAAGTGCATCCAGTTCCCGGGGTTGTTGCGGCAGGGACCAGACGTCGCCGTCACCGCGCCAGACCTCGGCGGTGGGCAGGATTTCGCGCAGGTGCTGGAAACTCCAGCGGTTCCAGGGCGCACGATCCCAGTCCTCGATCGGCACTCGGTCTTCTGGCGCGACCGGAAAGCCATGCATGATTCGACTCATGTTCTGTCTACCCAATTCGAAAAAAAACGGGCGGGGGAAAACCCCCGCCCGAACAATCCTTTCTTATTTCTGCAGCTCGGTCCAGATAGCCGTGTACATTTTCTGCGCTTCCGGCGGGCAGGTCGGATAGAAAGTGCCAGCCGACTGGAACTCCTCTGGTACCACGATTTCGGTCGCCGTCGCCATATCCGCGGGCATGTACTTCTCGGAACCCTTGATGCTGTTGGCGTAACGGGCAAACTCCGAGATCAGCGCGGCGTTTTCAGGCGCCATGATGAAGTTCATGAACAGCCTGGCGTTCTCGACGTTCTTCGCATCCTTCAGCAGCACAACCGCGTCGGCCCAGAGACCGTAGCCTTCGCGCGGGTAGCCATAGCGCACGTCAGAATTTTTCAGCCGCGCGCGAAAAGCGGCGCCGTTCCAGTAGAGCGAGGCGGCAAGATCGCGGCCGGCGAATTTCTCGATAATACCGTAGTCCATCGACTTCCACTTGGGCTTGGCCTCGACCAGTTTATCGCGCACCTTGCGCAATACCGTCTTATCGGTGGTGCAGACCTCGCCGCCCACGTAACGGACCGTGGTGTGGATGACGTCGAGCATTTCAGGCGCGACGTTGATCTTGCCGACCAGTTCAGCGGGCGGGTCGAGGAAGATCGCGGCGGTGTTGATATCGCCCTTGTATACCGAGGTATCGACGACGATGCCGACACTGCCCCACTGCCAGGGTGCGCTGTACTGGCGACCGGGATCCCAGTCGGGGTTACGCCAGCGATCGTCGACGTACTTGAAGTTTTCCATCTGGTCGACACGCGGATTGGCGAGCAGACCCTCGGAAACCCAGATCGGCACGTGCGAGTGCGACGGTACCGCCAGGTCGAAACCATGGCCGCCGGCACGAACCTTGGCCAACGCGGTTTCGTTGGAGTCGTAATCGGTAATCGTCACCTTGACGCCGTGTTCCTTTTCGAACTTCTCGATCAGTTTGGGGTTGGTATAGTTCCCCCAGTTGAAGAAGTTGAGCTCGCCCGCAGCCAGCGCGGCGCCACTGCCGGTCAGCAGCAGAATGCTCAGGGTTTTTGTTAGCAGGGATTTCATTTTTACCTCCAGGGTAATGGTCATGCCGTTTTGCTACGGCTTAGAAAAAAGATCAGGGTGACAAGAATCACCGAGATCAATAATAACACGCTGGAAATGGCATTGATTTCGGGCGTAATGACGCGCCTCAATTGCCCCAGCATGTAGGTTGGCAGCGTGTCCTGGCCAGCCGACTTGACGAACTCGGTAATGACGACATCGTCGAGCGAGATGACGAAGGCCAGCATCGCACCGGCAAAAATACCGGGCAGCAGCAGCGGCAGCGTCACCCGCCGAAAGGTCGGCCAGGGTCGCGCGTAGAGATCGGCAGCGGCCGTTTCCAGCGTCTTGTCCATGCCTTCCAGACGCGCGCGGATCGGCAGGTATGCAAACGGGATGCAAAACGCGGTGTGCGCAATGATCAGGTAAGCATAACCGTGATAACCGGTGGCCTCCTTGATCAGAGCAAACAGGATTAGCAGGGCCACCGCGGTTACGATTTCCGGCACCATCAACGGCTGGTTGATCAGTGCGTATATCGTCAGTTGGCCGCGAAAGGGCCGGGTCCGGGTCGTGCCCAGTGCGGCCATGGTCGCGAGGATGGTAGCGAAGAAGGACGCAAAGCTCGCGACCACGATGGACCGCACCGATGCCGCCTTGACGAGCTCGTTATCCCAGGCCGCGACGTACCAGCGAAAAGAGAAGCCTTCCCACAACGCAATGTTATTGCCGGCATTGAACGAGTAGATCACCAGCGGTACCAGCGGCATATAGAGCGCAAAAAAACAGACCATCGCGATTACCGGAAAACCCGGCATGTGCTTGATCACGAAAGGTTTGCCCGCCCTGCCCGGCATATCAGCCTGTCTCCCGCTGGGCGCTGCGTACGTAAAAGATCAATGCGACCATGACGATCATGAGCAAGGTCAGCGACAGGGCCGCGCCGAGTGGCCAGTTACGCCCCTGCCCGAACTGCAGTTCGATCAGGTTGCCCAGCATCAGGTTTTTGCCGCCGCCGAGCACGCGCGGCGTAACGTAGGCGCCAAGCGAAGGGATGAACACCAGGATCGAACCAGCGATGACACCGGGTTTGACCAGCGGCATGATAATTCGCTTGAGCACCTTCCAGCGACTGGCGTAAAGATCGTACCCGGCCTCGACTAGCCGAAAGTCGAGCCGTTCCAGCGAGGCGTAAATCGGTAGAATCATCAGCGGGATATAGACATAGGTCATGCCGAGCAGAATCGCGATATCGGTATAGAGCATGTCCAGCGGCGCATCGATCAGTCCAAGTCCGAGCAGCGCGTTATTGATGACACCCTGGTTGCGGATTATTTCCAGAATCGCAAAGGTGCGGATCAACAGGTTGGTCCAGAACGGGATGGTGACCAGGAACAGCCAGATGTTGCGTGTTTCCGGTGGTCGGGTGGCGATAAAAAAGGCGGTCGGAAATCCGAGCACGAAGGCCACCACAGTGGTCAGGAAGGACAGCTTGAGGGAACGCCAGAAGATGGACATGTGCGCATCGGCGAGCGACACGGTTTCATCGAATATGTCTTCGTAAAACACGACCTGGAACCAGGCATCGAAGGACAGCTGCCATTCGACGCCACCGTAGTCGCCGGGCGTCAGAAACGAAAAAATCAGCATGATCAGTAGCGGCCCGGAAGCCGCGGCGATCAGCACGCCGAGCGCCGGCATGGTCAGCAGGATATTGGTCTTGACTTCGCGCCGGCGCGCGAGCGCTTCAAGATCGAGCGCCGCGGAGGGGTAAGGTGAAACCGCCGCCAAGGGTTAGTCCCGCAACACCTGGACGGTCGTCGGATCGAGCACGATACCGATCCTGTCGCCGGCCTGGTAACGCTCGCTGCGACCACGTAAGTTCTGCACGCGCGCGGTGAACAGGTTGTCGCTGGCAAGCCGAATCCGGTACTGGGTGTCCGTGCCGATGTAAACCGCGTCCTGCAGTATGCCCTGCAGGTTCCCCTGGTCGGGTTGCTCGGACAGGCTGACCTGCTCGGGCCGAACCGCGAGTGTCACCTGGTCGCGTTCAGGCAGCTCGCTCGCGACCGAAATACGCAGCACTTCACCGGACTCTAGGCGACAGGCCACATGGTCGCCGCCGCGCTCGACTACTTCCGCCGGCAGAAAATTGGTATCGCCGATAAAATCGGCGACAAAACGCTCGCTCGGGTGGTCGTAAATTTCATGGGGCGCACCAATTTGCAGGATATTGCCCTCGTTCATGACCGCAACCCGATCGGACATGGTGAGCGCCTCCTCCTGGTCATGGGTAACGAAGACGAATGTGATTCCGGTTTCGAGCTGCAGACGCTTCAACTCTATCTGCATATCCTTGCGCAGCTTGTAATCGAGCGCGGATAACGGCTCGTCGAGCAGCAGCACGCGCGGATGCGGCGCCAGCGCACGCGCCAGCGCCACGCGCTGTTGCTGCCCCCCGGAAATCTGGTGAATCTTGCGATCGCGCAATGCTTCCATGCGCACCAGTTGCAGCATGCTTTCGACCGTCCGCGAAATTTCGTCGGCTGGCTTGCCGAGCATTTCCAGGGCAAATGAAATATTCTGCTCGACAGTCATGTGCGGGAACAGCGCGTAACTCTGGAACACGGTGTTGACCGGGCGCTCGTAGGGTGCGAGCCGGGAAATGTCCTGGCCCTCCAGCAAGATCCGTCCGGAAGTGGGTTGCTCGAAGCCGGCAATCAGGCGCAATAGCGTGGTTTTACCACAACCCGACGGACCGAGCAGGGTAAAAAATTCATTTTCCTCGATGGCGACCGAAACCCGGTTGAGCGCCACGACACGATCGGCATGGTTGCCGAAAATCTTGTCGATCGATTCTACCTGGATTGCCGGAATCGCTGGCGATTCCTGCATGGTGTTATTGTCCTCGAACTACGTTTTCGTTATTGGTATCGATGCAAATTATCCTAGAAATCAGTCAAGATCAATCTTATTTAAGCGACGCTTCGAGCGCAGGGAGAAAGTTTTCTCGCGGAAAACCTCGGGTAACCGAAAATCCCGACTGATGGCAGACTACCTGACCTGGACCAGCCTGCTGAAATGACGACGCCAGGGTTGCCGGCATAGATTCAGGGTCGCTCCCGCGTGCTACCCGACCGGCGAGCTGCGGCAAGCTACCGCCTCGGTGGGGCCGCTACCGGCAGCGGTCTACTCCTGCCCGATGAATGCCGAGATCGAGGCGGATCGCACGGGCAGCCGTGTGGTTAGCGATATGGAAACGCCGGGAGGCGGCGCATAATCAGGCCTTTGTCTCGGTTTTTTCCGTCGGACCCAGCTTTTCCGGCGGGATCCTGGATTCAAGCAGCGCATCGGCCGACTCCAGCTCCAGTTGGCGATTATCCGCGGTATACAGCGGCTGCTCGTAGTCGTTCCAGCCGCGGATCCCGGTGCGCAGCGAGGCGACGTCGCGGTACCCCATCAGCCTCATGGTATGTGCCGCGAGCACGCTGCGGTTACCGGAACGACATATGATGACGATTCGCCTGCCGCGTGATTCGACCAACATGGGTTCGGTTTCCTCGTAGCCGTAGTCGACCGCCATTTCGAGTATGCCGCGCGGCACGTTGATCGAGTTTCTGATGCTTGCCTTGTCGAATTCGTGCGGACAGCGAACGTCCAGCAGCATCAGGTCCGGATTAGCCTCGAGTTCGTCGACCAGGTCCCACGGGAATACTTCTTCCACGCTTGCGGCCAGTTCCTCGACCATCGACCTGCAGGTCTGGCGTTTCTGTTGCGGTTCGGCAGCCACTGCGGGCGCCGCATTGTTTGTATCGTTCATATTCAATCAGTCTTCGAGTGCGAAAATCCCGCTGGCCCTATCCCGGGCCGGGATCAGGCCGACGATGCCGCCGAGCATGGCAAGCGGCACTGGCTGTAATCGATCGGTTATCGGCATGATATCAGCGATTCAAAACCTTAAATGTCGCGCCCCATGATACCGAAACCCGGGCCAGCGGCTGTATCTGGCTGTAGAGATACGTCGAGCCTATCTCTTTTGGCGTTAGCTATAAACGGGTCGAGTCCGGACGGCGACCGCGGATTACGCAAACCGGGCGGCGCCAGCACCTTCCTGTGCGTGATAGCCAGGTAAATTGATAATGTCTTTACCGATTTTGGAAAATGATTTGACCCTGTAGCGTTTACAGGGTTTATAGTTTCACGTAATTGACCCGTTAACAGGCAAGCCGGCTGGTCGGGCTTTGGCAGGCGCGGTGAATTAATCCGTCATTTGCCGCTGATGCTGATCCTTCATCCGGTTGCGCGAATTCATTAACCGACAGTTGAGACGGCCGACTTACTGGCCGGGAATACGACAGTTATGCAAGCGATAGAATCGAAAGCGAATCCCGCTGCCGGAACCGACCCGGTTTGCGGCATGAAGGTTGCACCAGACAGCGAACATTCCTACCAGTACGAAGGAGTCGATTACTATTTTTGCTGCCAGGGTTGCCGGCAAAAGTTCAGCGCCGATCCCGCGGGCTACCTGTCGGGTGAGGCACAGCTTGCCGCTGCCGCGGCGGAGCCGATCCCGGGGGCGGTATACATCTGCCCAATGGATCCCGAGATCGAGGAGGATCGTCCCGGCAGCTGTCCCATTTGCGGTATGGCGCTGGAGCCCGCCGGGGCGCCTTTACCCACGACTCGAACCGAGTACAGCTGCCCGATGCATCCCGAGATCGTACAGGAGCAACCCGGCAACTGTCCCAGTTGCGGCATGGCGCTGGAACCTCGTTTCGTCGAGGTCGAGGAGAAAAACGAAGAACTAATCGACATGAGCCGGCGCCTGTGGATCGGCGTGGCACTGGCGTTGCCCGTCTTCCTGCTGGCGATGGTCACCGATCTCGCACCGGGATTACTGCCAGAGGGCCTGTCGATGCATCTCGGGCAATGGATCCAGTTCGTGCTCGCTACCCCGGTGGTGCTCTGGTGCGGCTGGCCATTCTTCGAACGCGGCTGGCTATCGCTAAAAACCCGCAATCTCAACATGTTCACCCTGATCGCGATCGGCGTCGGGGTGGCCTGGAGCTACAGCCTGGTCGCGCTGCTGGCGCCGGGAATATTTCCTGCCGACATGCTGCATGCCGGCGGCACCGTCCCGGTTTATTTCGAAGCGGCCGCGGTCATCACGACCCTGGTATTGCTGGGCCAGGTGCTGGAACTGCGCGCCCGCAGCCACACCAATGCCGCAATCAAGCTATTGCTCGGGCTGGCACCGAACCTGGCGCGTATCGTGCACGCTGACGGCAGCGAGGCAGACATCCCGCTGGACCAGGTAAAGGCCGGGGATATCCTGCGGGTGAGGCCGGGCGAAAAGATACCGGTCGACGGATCGGTTACCAGCGGCAGCAGCGCGGTCGACGAATCCATGGTGACCGGCGAATCGATTCCGGTCGAGAAAGTGGCCGGCGATTCCGTGATCGGCGCCACGGTAAACGGCACCGGCAGCCTGCTGATGCGGGCCGAAAAGGTCGGCGCCGATACCTTACTGGCACAAATCGTCCATCTGGTCAGCGAGGCCCAACGCTCGCGCGCGCCAATCCAGAAACTGGCCGACCTGGTGTCAGGCTATTTCGTTCCCGCGGTGGTCGGGGTGGCCGTGTTAACCCTGATCACCTGGTTTTTCGTCGGCCCCGAACCCCGGCTCGCTTTTGCGGTTGTCAACGCGGTCGCGGTTCTGATCATCGCCTGCCCCTGCGCGCTCGGACTTGCAACGCCGATGTCGATCATGGTCGGCACCGGCAAGGGCGCGATGCTGGGGGTATTGATCAAGAATGCCGAGGCGCTCGAAATCATGGAAAAGGTCGATACCCTGGTCGTCGACAAGACCGGCACGCTGACCGAGGGTAAACCGCGGCTGGTCGCGCTGCATACCGCGGGCGATTTTGCTGAAACCGAGATACTGCGCCTTGCCGCCTCGCTCGAACGCGCCAGCGAGCACCCGCTGGCCGAGGCTATAGTGCGGGGCGCGCTCGAGCGACATATCGAGCTCGAAGACACGGCGCATTTCGAATCCGTTACCGGTCAGGGCGTTAGCGGTATCGTCGACGGCAGACGGGTAGCCCTCGGTAATGACAAGCTGATGCAACGGCTGGCCGTCGACTGCGTCAGCCTGTCGGCCGGCGCGGAAACGGGCCGTGCCCAGGGGCAAACCGTCATGTTTGTCGCCATCGACGGCGAGGCCGCCGGTTTGATCGCCGTGGCCGACCCGGTCAAGCAGTCTACGCCCCGGGCGATTGCCGACCTGCACGCCGAGGGCGTCAGGCTGGTGATGCTGACCGGCGATAATCAGGTCACCGCGAAGGCCGTGGCCGACCGGCTCGGAATCGACCGGGTCGAGGCTGATGTCTCACCCGATAAGAAAGCGGAAATCGTCAAACAGCTGCAGGCCGAGGGCCGCATCGTGGCGATGGCGGGTGACGGCATAAACGATGCCCCGGCGCTGGCGCAGGCGCATGTCGGCATTGCCATGGGCACCGGCACCGACGTGGCGATGGAAAGCGCCGGCGTCACCCTGGTCAAGGGGGACCTGCGCGGCATCGTGCGGGCTCGCCGGCTGAGCCGCGCAACCATGCGCAATATTCGGCAAAACCTGTTTTTCGCCTTTATCTACAACTCGCTCGGGGTGCCGGTCGCTGCCGGCGTGCTCTACCCGTTTTTCGGTTTATTGTTATCGCCGATGATTGCCGCGGCGGCGATGAGCTTCAGCTCGGTATCGGTAATCAGCAACGCGCTGCGCTTGCGCGGCGCTCGGGTCTGAGCCGAAACGCCGCGCCGCCGGCTATTGGCCTGGCGTCTCGTCTTCCTCGAGACTTTGCGCCAGCGACAGCAGCGCCGCCTGCAAGGTTGCGTCCTCGATCGATTGCGCACCCCGATGCAGGGTTTCGATCGAAGCCGGGCTAACCTGCCGCGGCCTGAGAGACTCTCCCGGGCGCTCGAGCCTGAGCATGGAATCGGGGATGGTGCGAAACTTCAGCACCTGCTCCAGCCCGAAAGTCTCCCGCAGCTGCTGTTGAATTTCCTTACCGTGCAAGCGCAGGTAGTTAGCCACCAGCGGGCTGCTGGCGGCGATCACGATTTCTTCCTGGTTCAGGGTTAGCAAGGTCACGGACTGGTTGACCGGTTCCGGCAAATTGTCCTCGAGGAAGCGTTGAATGCCCGGCAGCAGACGCCTGATCCGTTCGAATCCCGGTGGCAACACCGACTGGCAAAGGCTGCCTATCTTGTTCGAGCTCACCCGGTTCTCCGACGCCGCTTGCCGGCGCCACGGCCGCGGCTGTCGCCGCCTTTCGCACCAAGCTCCAGGCGCTGGTAAACCCGTTTTACCACGTCTTCGTCGAGGTAACGGTACTTTCCGGGTTTAAGCCACTTGGGCAGCTTGAACTGGTCGTAGCGCACCCGCACCAGGCGACTGACCTCGACACCTACCGCCTCCCACAGGCGTCGCACCTCGCGGTTACGGCCTTCCTTGAGCACCACGTGGTACCAGTGATTGCTGCCCGTCCCGCCCGAATCGAGAATGTCATCGAAATGCGCCGGCCCGTCCTCGAGCGTCACGCCGTCGCGCAGCTGCTGCAGCATTTCCGGACTCACGGCACCATGCACGCGAACCGCGTACTCGCGCTCGACCTCGTAGGAGGGATGCATCAATCGATTGGCCAGGTCGCCGTCGTTGGTAAACAGCAGCAGTCCGCTGGTGTTGATATCGAGCCTGCCAATGCCGACCCAGCGACCCTGCTGCAATCCCGGCAGGTGCCGGTAGACATCTTCGCGGCCTTCCGGGTCGGCACGCGTACAGACCTGGCCGATTGGCTTGTGATACATCAGGATTTTCGGCCTGGCGAGCTGGCGCTGCAGGCGCAATAGCTTGCCGTCGATGGCGATTTTTTCGCGCCCGTCGATCTGGTCGCCGGGTTTGGCAGTCTTGCCATTCACGCTGATACGCCCCTGCTGTAGCAGGGCGTCGATCTGACGGCGTGAACCAGCGCCCTGGTTGGCGAGATATTTCTGTATGCGTTCCATCGGGGGATTATACAATTAACCAGGCACGACCATCGAAATGATTACCACTCCTGAAAATGGAGGGCGTCTTTTTGGAGAAACCAGCTTATCCAGAAAAGAGAAGCCTTGTCCTGGTCAGGACCCTCTTTCCAATGCCGCCTTCAGCGGCTCCAAACAGTCCTGATAGTTCCGCCAGAATCCAATCTCATCCTGATGCAGCGGAGCATGCTCGTATTGAACCAGACAGGCGACATCCCGCTCGAGGCCAACGTAGGACAGCAGCCGGGACAATTCGTGTTCCGTCTCCGAGATCAACTGCTCGTAATGGAGGTCGTACATGAACCCCGGCAAAACTGAATGCCAGTGCTCGATTAAATCTCGATATCCCTTGTAATATGCCGCGAGCGCATCGAGGTCATTTGAATAGTTATATGCCCTGTTACGAAAAGACCGTTGGTAAAGAAACCAGCAGGCATCCATCGGTTGTCGGCAGCAGTGGATAACCTTTGCTTTCGGAAACAATAGTCTGATAAAGCCAACGTAGTAGAAATTAATCGGTATGGTATCGACCACGAACGGATCACCGCCGCAAAATTGCTGCATTTCGTCAAAGTATACCTGCGCACACCGCCCGATCTCGTCTTCGGACATATCCAGTATTTTCTTAACCATGGCATCAGGATTCTGCAAATCTCCCAGGTCGAGTAACGTGTTTCTCAAGCAGTGCCGTTCACCGGCGGCGCAGACCTGCGGGTGATTGGCCAGCATTGTCTCGGCCAGGGTCTTGCCCGAGCTCGGCAGGCCGACGATAAAAACCGGTGTCACATCTGTTGAACCAGCGGTGCTGGCCTGATCAAAAACGCCGGGATTGAAGGCTTTCTTCAATTTTTGAAAGTATGCGATCTCTTGCTCCACGTCGTATTGCTCTAATGACCACTTCAACTGGTTAGCCTGCTTATATTTTTCGAAGGCTTTATCGTAGTGCTTACGTTTGGCGTGGGTATTACCCAGGGCAAAGCAAAAATTCGACAGATTCATTGGCGAAATATCCGGGTTCCGCTGCTGCTGCTCCATTGCAGCGAGCAGTTCTTCATCCGGATCCAGATTCTTGATCAGGGACAGGCCCAGGAATGCCGCGCCGTTGTCGGGTTGCAGCGCTATCGCGCGCCGGTAGTTCTCCGATGACTCCTGCCACTGCCCCATTTCCATGTAAAAGTCGCCGAGCCTGGCATACGCGTTCGAATACCCGGGATCCAGTTCCAGCACTTTATGCAGGGAATCTATCGCCCTGGACATTTGACCCTGATCCTTCAGGGCGTTTCCGAGTTCGAAGTAAGCCCTGGTGTCACCTGGCTTGATCGCGACAGCCCTTTCAAGACTAGCGACGGCCGCTTCCGGATCTTTTAATTCCATGAGCAAAATACCCATGTTTGTGAATGCCTCTGCATGCCCCGGGTCGATTGTCGTTGCCTGCCTGTAGCATCCGAGCGCTCTCTCGGGCCGGTCGGTAAAACGCAAGGCATTTGCAAGGTTAACGTGGGCGTCCGCGTAGTTCGGATCCTGGGCGATCGCCTTTTCGAACCAGCCGATAGCTTTATCACTTTCGCCCTGCAATTGCAGGACATGTCCGAGATTATTGAGCAGCATCGGATGATTGGGCAGAAT